>JAEEGH010016129.1_pt1 | contig 16106 bp, 12 predicted proteins | sample 9134181 | NCBI WGS metagenome assembly JAEEGH01 (sample SAMN16246544, study PRJNA631951) | gut metagenome | biome: gut microbiome; feature: rumen; material: DP-attached | host: Bos | place: Iran: Karaj | collected 2018-10
CGATTTGCGTTGGTCCCGAAGCCTTGGATTTCGAGTTGGTTGATTGTCATGGCAAAGAAATCCATTTATTCGACATCCTTGATCGAGGTCAGTTCGTTTTCGTTGATTTCTTCGGATTTACCTGCATTTCATGCCGTGAAGTGATGCCTTACATTGTGGAATCCTATTACCGTTATGGATGCAACAATGAAGACATTTTCTACATGGAAGTGACCACTGATCCTGAGGAATTGTGTCTCCGATGGTGTGAGGAGTTTGGTGTCGAATATCCTACAGTAGGCCAGGAAGGAGGTGCACAGATGTTTGTGGATTTGTTTCATTTCTCTTATTCTCCGCATTATTTCTTGATTGCACCTGACGGGCGAATCGTGCTTGACGGAGGCTATTCGGGTTTTTATATCTATGATTTGCAAACCATCATTGATGCTTTTGAACCTTTGGGTATAGAAGTGCATCAATGCTATTCGGATATTTCTGATAATCAGCAAGAAGGTTGCGCGATTTACCCCAATCCAGCAGGTGATGTTGTAAACATTGAGGCTAGTGGCTTGATTCAAGTTTACAATAGCTTGGGTCAGTTGGTGGATGCTTTTATGTCTGATAGCCAACAAGTAAGGATAGAAACAGATTGTTATCTAGAGGGCTTGTATTTCGTTCAGGTGAATGGAAAAAGCATAGGAAAATTTGTGGTAATGCACTGACAATGATAGACCAATTTCAAGCATATATTAATAGGTATAACTTGATTGCCGAAGGCGACAAGGTCATTTTGGCCCTCAGCGGCGGCATCGACTCCATGGTGTTGGTGGATTTGCTGCTGAAAACCAAGGTGGAGTTTGTCGCGGCACACTGCAATTTCCATTTGCGCGGCGATGAGTCGAACGGTGACGATTGGTTTGTGCGCAAGTTTGCGGAAAAGCGTGGAATACAGTGCTATGTAAAGCATTTTGAAACCGAGAAATATGCTGCTAAACACGGTATTTCCATCGAGATGGCCGCCCGCGACCTGCGTTATGCTTGGTTTGAGCAGTTGAGGCAGCAGTTGGGTTATGACAAAATCGCTGTGGCGCATCACGCCGATGACCAAGCCGAGACTTTCTTCATCAACTTATTGCGCGGCGCAGGCCTCAACGGTCTGAAAGGCATGAAGCCACAAAACGGTGTTATCATTCGTCCATTGTTGTGGTCTTCGCGAGAACAAATCCGAAAGTATGCTGTTGAGAATCATATTGTTTGGCGGGAAGACCATACCAATGTGGAGTCGGTATATCTACGCAATAGAATCCGCAATCAGCTATTACCCATTTTCGACGAACTGCAACCAAAGGCACGACAAGGTTTGTATAAGTCTTTGGAACATCTTTCTGCTGAAAATGAACTTTATCGAACATTGTTGAATGAAAAGTTGGAGCAAATTGTGGAGCGAGATGGAGATGTTCAAAGGATGCCTTATTCTAAATTGGTAAAAACCGCGGTCCCTGAGCCCGCGGTCCCTGAGGCCCCTCGAAGGGTCGAAGGGTCGACTTACTCATTCCAATTGCTTTTTGAATGGTTGCGAAACTATGGTTTCAACACCGACCAATGCCATTTCATCTACGATTCCATCGGAACGGGCATCGGCAACCAATACTGCTCGCCAACACATTGCCTTATTATAGGTAGAGATGATCTGCAACTCTCTGAAATAAAGGAGATAATAGGTGATGAAATCCAAATCGAAGTAGGGGAGAAGGAAATCCTTTCACCCATCCATTTGCGCTTCTCCCGATTTGAGAAGGTTGCCGACTTCGTTATCGACAAGTCGCCTGATGTGGCCCTATTGGATTTCGACAAATTGAATTTTCCCTTGACTCTACGCCATTGGCGCCACGCTGACCGTTTTCATCCCTTGGGCATGAAAGGCTCTAAACTTTTGAGTGATTTCTTTGTAGACCAAAAGTTTACGGAATGGGAAAAGCATAATGTTTGGCTGCTGGTTTCCGCTGATGGCGACATCCTTTGGGTGGTTGGTTATCGCATAGACGATGAGTTCAAGATTGGCATAGACACAAAGACTGTTTTTGAATGCAGATGGAACCGCTTATGAGAGCGGCTGTTTCCGCTCTATGTCAGCGAAATCATATTTTTTCTCGGTCATGTTGTAATTCTTTTTATTTTTGCACCTTAATAAATAACATTGTTTGCAAACAAATTCTAAGTTACTTATGAAACGGTTGTTTTTCTGCCTGCTGATGGTAATCATCGCAATTATGCCAATGCAGGTGTGTGCGCAAATCATTGACCCTGTCAAATGGTCGATTGCTATCCAAGACCTCAACGATACAGAGTTCGATGTGGTGGCCACCGCGACTATTGATCCAGAGTATCACATTTATTCCACCACGATGCCAGACCTGGCCCCATTGCCGACGGTGTTCGACATTAAGACATCAGAGTTTTTCGAGGCGGTGGGCGAGGCACGCGACCTTACCGATGTGCCTTTGTTTTATGACGACATCTTTGAAACGGAGTACAAGCAATTTGCAGGTACAGCACAGTTTGCGCAGACTTTCCGTAAGTTGAAAGATGGTTCCTTTCCTATCCAAGGCGAGATTTCCTATCAGGCCTGCAAAGATGGACAATGTGTTTCTTTGACTGAGGACGTGAACCTGCAATATGGTGAACCTGCTGTGATTGAAGCCGCAGGGTCAGAATCAGAGACTGGAAAATCCAATATTTGGAGCATGATTCTTGAAGCCATCCTTTGGGGCTTTGCCGCCCTGCTCACGCCTTGTGTGTTTCCTATGATTCCCATGACTGTGTCGTTCTTTATGCATGGCGAGGGCGAAAGCAAGGCACAAGGCCGTTTCAAAGCCTTTATGTACTTTGTATTCATTGTTGCCCTTTATACCTTGCCCATTGCCATCATCATTTTGGTGACCTGGTTGGTGGGCGGTAATAGCGTCACGGCCGATATTTTCAACTGGCTCGCCACACACTGGTTGCCGAACATCATTTTCTTCTTGGTGTTCATGATCTTCGCAGCCTCGTTCTTCGGTGCATTCGAGATCACGTTAGGCAGCAATATGGTGAACAAAAGCGACAGCAAGCAAAGCACAAAGAACCTTGGAGGCATCTTCTTCATGGCGTTGACTTTAGTTTTGGTGTCATTCGCTTGTACGGGTCCCATCGTGGGCACGGTGCTTATCAAGTCGACGTCGGGCGAGTTCTGGGCTCCTATTGTGACGATGTTCGCTTTCGCCGTGGCCTTCGCACTTCCATTCGCCTTGTTTGCCTTCTTCCCGAATCTGTTGCAACGTCTGCCCAAGAGCGGCGGTTGGCTTAACTCGGTGAAAGTGGTGCTGGGCTTCATCGAAGTCGCCCTCGGTTTCAAGTTCCTCAGTGTGGCTGACCAGACCTACCACTGGCACTTGCTCGACCGTGAGGTCTATTTGGGCATTTGGATTGTGTGTTTTACCTTGCTTGGACTCTACCTTCTCGGCAAGCTTCGCTTCAAAGGCGAAAAGGAAGTCAAGGAATTGGGTGTGTTCCGCCTCATCCTTATCATTGTTGACTTTACCTTTGTCATCTATATGATTCCAGGCATGTGGGGCGCTCCGTTGAAGGCACTTTCGGGTTATTTGCCGCCCAAACAGACCCTTGACTTCGACCTCAACAGAATTATTGAGGAGAACAGCGAAAAAGTGATTGATTATGTGGACGCCAAGTTCGCCAATATGGCGGTGACTCCGCAAGGCGAAACTCAGCCTGTGGCGACCTTCGATGAGGAAGTGAAATATGCAGACCTTTTCCATCTTCCGCACAACCTGAAAGGTTATTTCGACTACGATCAAGCATTGGCTGCCGCCAAAGCAAAGAACCGTCCTATCTTCGTTGACTTTACCGGTCACGGTTGCGTGAACTGCCGTGAGATGGAAGCCAACGTATGGAGTGACCCCCGAGTGAAGGATATGCTGCGCAACGACTTTGTACTCTGCGCACTGTATGTCGATGATAAGACCTCTTTGCCGGAAAACGAATGGTACACTTCCACTTATGACGGTAAGGAAAAGAAGACCATTGGCCGAAAGTATGCTGACTTCCAAATCTCAAAGTTTGGCACCAACGCTCAACCGTACTACTGCTTGATGGACCACAACGGCAATTTGCTGATGAAACCTCGCGCTTATGATCTTGACAAGGACGCTTTTGTGGCTTTCTTGAAGGATGGCATAAAGAACTTCCAAGAAGGCAAATATTATCAGCATGTTATTGATTGACATCCGTTAAGCGGAATGATACAAAAAGGAAGAGCAGGAGGCTCTTCCTTTTTCATTTTATTGTGTCGAAACCGCTTATGCGATCTCGCCGTTCTTGGCAAAATGCTGATAGAAGGCGATGATGGTCTCGATGCCTTTGTAGAAGTGGTCGAGGCGGTAGTTTTCGTTGGGTGAGTGGATGGCGTCTTCGCCAAGACCGAAGCCCATCAGGATGGACTTGATGCCCAGCACTTCCTCGAATCTGGCAATAATCGGAATTGAGCCGCCCGAACGCATCGGGATGGGCTGCTTGCCGTAAGTGTCCATGTAGGCGGCTTCGGCAGCTTTGTAAGCCGGTAGGTCGATGGGACAACCGTAGGCTTGTCCGCCATGCAGCGGTGTGACCTTTACGGTGACATATTCCGGAGCGTTCTGCTCGAAATATTCCTTCACCAAAACGGCAATTTTCTCATGATCTTGATTGGGCACGAGACGGCAAGAGAGTTTTGCGTAAGCTTTCGAAGGCAGCACGGTCTTGGAACCTTCGCCCGTGTAGCCTCCCCACATGCCGCAGAGGTCGAAGGTGGGTCGTATGCCAACGCGCTCAATCTTGGTGTAGCCTTCTTCGCCGCGCAGTGCCTTCACGCCGACACTATTTTTGTAGTTTTCTTCGTTGTAAGGTGCCATGTTGAGTAGTTCGCGCTCACGCGGAGAGCTTTCAATGACATCGTCATAAAAATGCGGGATGGTGATGTGGTTGTTCTCGTCCATGCATTTGGCAATCATTTCGCACAAGGTGTTGAGCGGGTTGGCCACGCTGCCGCCGAAGATGCCGGAGTGCAGGTCGGCGTTGGGACCGGTGACTTCAATCTCCCAATAGGCTAGGCCTCTCAGACCCGTGGTGATGCTCGGCACGTCGGTGCCAATCATCGAGGTGTCGGAGACGAGGATGATGTCTGCTTTGACAAGGTCTTTGTATTCTTCGACCCACTTTGAGAGGCTTCCCGAACCGATTTCCTCTTCACCTTCGAGCATAAACTTCACGTTGCAGGGGAGGGTGTCAGTCTTCACCATGGTCTCAAAAGCCTTGGCGTGCATGAACGACTGGCCTTTGTCGTCGTCGGCGCCACGAGCCCAGATCTTGCCATCTTTGATGACAGGTTCAAACGGGTCGGTGTGCCACAGGTCGATGGGGTCGACGGGCATCACGTCATAGTGGCCGTAAACAAGCACAGTTGGCAGTTTCGGGTCGATGGTCTTCTCGCCGTAGACGATGGGGTTGCCCTTGGTGGGCATCACCTCGGCTTTGTCGGCACCAGCGGTCAGGATGGCGTCACGCCAGTATTCGGCACAGCGGATCATATCCGGCTTGTGCGCAGATTCTGAACTGATGGAAGGAATTCTGATCAAGCCAAAGAGTTCCTCAAGGAAACGCTCTTTGTTGGCTTCAATGTAGTTCTTTGTGATTTGCATGATTTGGTAATTATTGTTATTGTTTCTCATAGTATTTCAATTCCAACTTTTCCCCATCAAACACCGCGTATGTGAAATCATAGATCCAGTTTCCTACGACCGTGGTCAAGGCATGGTCGCCTGTCTTGTATTGCATGGGTTTGTGCTGATGGCCGAAGACAAAGAAGTCGATGCTTGGATCGAGTGCGGCCTGCTCTTGGGCAAATTGGTAAAGGCGGGTGTTGGGGATGTCGTCGTAATAGCCGCGCTCCACTTCGTTCTTGAGTTTCTTCAGGCGATGCTTATGCGACCATCTTAGGGCTAGACCAATGCCTATATCAGGTTGCAACCATTTGAACAACCATTGATTGAACTTGCATTCAAATAGTTTCTTCAAAAATTTGTAGCCTTTGTCCCCTGGTCCATAGCCATCACCATGGACCAAAAAGAATTTCTTGCCTTTGATGTCCTTGATGACTGGCTTTCGGTGCAGTTCGAGTCCTATTTCGTCGTGCAGGTAGCCAAAACTCCATAAGTCGTGGTTGCCAATGAACATGTGCACGGGAATGCCAGCGTCAGTGAACTCGGCCAACTTGCCTTGCAGTCTTACAAAACCTTTGGGAATCACGGTCTTATATTCAAACCAGAAGTCGAAAAGGTCGCCCATTAGGTATAGCTCCTCACAGTCGGGACGAATCTCATCCAAGAAACGCAATAGCTTGCGCTCACGGTTGTGGCTATCCTCGAGTGAGGGGATGCCCAAATGGAGATCGGTAACGAAATAGACGGCCATCAGAACTTGATTTCGGATGAACGGCGGATGAGTTCTGTGATGAGGGTGATGAGTTTGGGCTCGACAGCATTTACGGCAGCAATGACTTCCTCATGTGTGATGGTAACTGGATGCTCCACGCCATAGATGTTCCCCATGTCGGAGACGATGGACAATCCGAAGACAGGCAGCTTCTTTTGGCGAGCAACAATGACTTCAGGTGTGGTCGACATGCCGATGGTGTCGGCACCAATGATGCGGAAGTAACGGCACTCGGCCGGGGTCTCATAGGTAGGACCGGAAGTAGAGCAATAGACGCCATGCTGGACCTGGATGTCTTGTTCCAGCGCGATGGCATCGGCCAACTTGATGAGGCGCTTGTCATAGGGTTCGCTCATGTCAGGGAAGCGGTCGCCGAAACGGTCGTCATGAGGACCGATAAGCGGGTTGGGCATGGCATGGATTTGGTCGTTGATAATCATGATATCGCCCACTTTGAAGTCTGGGTTGAGCCCTCCGGCGGCATTGCTGAGGATGAGGAACTGAATGCCCAATTGCATCATTACACGGATGGGGAAGGCCACTTCACTCATCGGATAGCCCTCGTAATAGTGGAAACGGCCCTGCATGGCCACCACACGCCGACCTGCAATGGTGCCAAACAACATCTGGCCTTTGTGGCCTTTCACTGTAGAGACGGGAAAATTAGGGATTTCAGCATAGGGGAGGGCGTGTTGCACGGTGATGCCATTAGCCAAACCACCCAGGCCAGAACCCAAGACGATACCGACTTCTGGGCGGAAATTCTTGGTTTTTAAGTTGATATATTCAACAGTGGTGATGATTTTGTCGTACATAATTCGTTATTTCTTCATTAAACTTCTCTTCTTCATGGAAACGCACACTAATGGGCAAATCGTATAGAGGTGTGCCTTCAAATTGACAAAGATAAGGAGAATTTGTCAATCGGGCAGCATCTTTTTCGGTTGTGATGAGGATTTTCTTTTCGCCCTTAAGATTTTCAAAATGCTTAAGGATTTCTTTCAAATCGTTGCGGGAGTATGCATGATGGTCGGCAAAGCAAAGAAAATCAACGGCCTTGTAGCGTTTTTTCAATGCCTCGACAAAAGGTTTCGGGTGGGCAATGCCGCAAAATGCCATAACAGAATCGGCATTTTCGGCGTTGATTGTTTTTGCAGTCTCGTTCAAAGGCAGTAAAGGATTGTATTCCAAATAGGAAAAATACACATGTTGCCCTTCAATAGCTTTTATTCTGCTGATGACACGCTTTTTTTCTTCTTCGTCCAATTCTTTCGGTGATTTGCTGACTATGATAATTTGGGCACGTTTTGCAGCTGATTTAACATCGCGCAAAGTGCCGGCAGGGAAAAGAAAATCGTTGGCGTATAGGTTCTCATATTCGGTCATCAAGAGATTCAATCCCGCATTGATGCTTCGATGTTGGAAGGCGTCATCCAAAAGTATGACTTCTGGCGATTCTTTCCTTAAGAGCAACTTGCTGACGCCATTCACCCTATCTGCATCCACCGCCACCAGGATTTCGGGATGCTTTTTGTAGTATTGCAGAGGTTCGTCGCCTAAATCTTCATAAGTGCAGGAACCTTCTGCCAATTTGAAACCTTTGGTCTTTCTGCCATAGCCACGACTTAAGGTCGCAACGCTATATTGGTCCTTCAACAATTCGATTAGATATTCAATGTGTGGCGTTTTTCCCGTGCCACCCAAGTTGAGATTGCCCACACAAATCACGGGTTTTTCGAACTGTGTAGTTTTCAAAATATGCCAATCATAGAGTTTGTGTCTGATTGTCAGCACAATGTGGTATAGAAGCGCTATGGGAAAAAGCAAAAATCTCATTGTAGGGGTCAAAATTAGATAAAATTCCCTAATTTTACGGCAAAATTCAAAAAATATCGGACACGAGACTGAGAGACATGCAACGCGAGACAGTCCCGGGTCCCGAGGTTCCGAGTCTCGCATCAATTGTATTATGCTTGTAAAAGACATTTTAAATTGCATCACAGAAGTTGCTCCACTGCAATGGCAAGAGAGTTACGACAACGCAGGTCTGCAGGTAGGCGACCTTGGCGCAGAAGTTCACAAAGCATTGGTTTGCTTGGATATTACGGAAGAGGTGGTGGATGAGGCCGTCGCCAAAAGTTGCGATGTTATCATAAGTCATCATCCGTTGATTTTCAAAGGGTTGAAGCATCTTACCCCCAAGACCTATATTGAACGCGCTGTGATGAAGGCTGTCAAGCACGACATCGCCATGATTTCCATGCATACCAATTTGGACAATAGTTTTATAGGTGTGAATCGCGTTTTGGCCGAACGGTTAGGTCTTAAGGATTTGCATATTCTGCAACCTTTGGAAGACCAGTTGAGAAAGTTGGTCGTCTATGTTCCTTTTTCTGCTGCCGAAGGAGTGCGTTCGGCCATGTTTCAAGCGGGTGCTGGATGTATAGGCAATTACGATTCGTGCAGTTTCAATACACATGGCAAGGGCTCGTTTAGGGCGGGAGAGGCCGCGCATCCTTATGTGGGAGAGATTGGGAAAGTGCATGTTGAAGATGAAGTGCGCATTGAGACTGTGGTTCCTAAACATGCTTTGAGTCAGGTGGTCGCTGCCATGAAAAAAGTGCATCCTTATGAGGAAGTGGCCTACGATGTGTTTGCCTTGGAAAATGAGTTTACCCAAGCGGGTGCTGGCATGGTGGGCGTTTTTGATAATGCGATGGAAGAAGCTGATTTTCTTGCACTTGTTGCAGAGACTATTGGTTCGCCCTGCCTGCGTCATTCCTCATTGACAGGTCATAAGATTCAGAAAGTGGCGCTATGCGGTGGTTCTGGCAGTCCATTTTTGGCCGATGCTCTGTGTTGCGGTGCTGATGCCTACCTCACCGCTGACATCAAATACCACGATTTTTTCGTTCCCGAAGGTAGGCTTCTGCTAGTTGACGGTGGGCATTTTGAGACTGAGCAATTCACTAAAGTATTAATATGTGACTTGATTCAGAAAAAATTTCCTAAATTTGCAGCCGAAATTGCCGAAACGAAGACAAATTCGGTTCATTATTTTGTAAGAAATAATAAGTAATCAATCAATATGGCTAAGAAAGAAAACAAAGAAGTCTCCGAAGTGACTGAAGTCGCTGAGGTAGAAGAGGTTAAAGAAATAAAGACGGTTGCGAAGAAAACAACAAAGGCCAAGGTCGAATCCGAAACAAACCCCGAACCTGTTGAGGAAAAGAAGCCCAAGAAGGCAACCAAGAAAACTACAAAAACAGAAGCTGACATCGAGGTGAGCGAAGAGACTGCCGCTCCCCAGGAAGAAGTTCCCGCCGTGAAGGACGTGCCTGCCAAACCAGTGGAAGACCCAGTGGAAGTGAGTGTGGAGCAAAAATTGGTGGCTCTTTATACTTTGCAACAGGTCGACTCAAAGATTGACGAGATTCGTGCTTATCGCGGCAACCTTCCTTTGGAGATCCAAGACATGGAAGACGAAATCGCTGGATTGGAAACCCGCATTGAGAATTTCAAGGAAGAGAGCAAGAAGCACCAAAAAGACATCACCGACTATAGGATCAAGATCAAGGAAACTGAGGCGCTGATTAAGAAATATGAAGAGCAGCAGAATAATGTCCGTAATAACCGCGAATATGACTCTTTGACGAAGGAGATCGAATATCAGCAACTTGATGTCCAACTTTCGGAGAAGCGCATTAAAGAAATAACGGCCAAGGACAACGAGGTGGCTGCCAAGGTGGCAGAGGCCCAGTTGCGTCTTGCAGAGTTGCAAGCTTCGCTGAAAGAAAAGAAAGAGGAGTTGCATTCGTTGGTGGAAGGCACCGAGAAGGAGGAAGAGCAATTGCTTCAACGCTCTGCCGAATGCGAGAAGTTGGTAGAAGACCGTCTCCTCGTTGCTTACAAGCGTATTCGGAAAAACGCCCGCAACGGTCTCGCCGTTGTTGGCATTTTCGATGAAGCATGTGGCGGTTGCTTCAATCGCATCCCGCCCCAACATCAGTTGGACATCTGCACACACAAGAAAATCATTGTTTGCGAGTATTGCGGTCGTATCCTTGTTGACAAGGGAATCATTGCACAATACAACGCTTAATCGATCCTAAATGAAACAAGAAAGGCCGCCAACTGGCGGCCTTTCTTGTTTAGAACCTTACCTTGAGAGTGGCTGCCAAATTGCTCTTGAACTGCTTTTGGGCAACAGGTTCGATGCCTAACTCGCCCGCGTCATAGAGGAAGAAATTGTTCTGCCCATAGGTTAACTCGTAAGCAAAGTCGAAAGAGGTGCTTTCACCTACTGGAACGCTCATGCCGCAGGAGGCTTTCTTGATGCTGCCTGAAGATTCGCCCAAACCGAATGGACTACCGTAGTAACTTGCTCCTAATCTATAATAGGTACCATAGAGATTCCATTCGGTGCCAAGACGGAAATTAAACGTGCGGCCGTAGGTTCCTTGGATTTGTTCGTTGGTTGGACCGTAGTCGTAGTCGTCGTCAGCAGCAGTCCTGAAACGCGCAGCGCCAAAGTTGGTGTATTCTGCATCAAGGCTGAACATGCCTTTCTGCCCAATAACGAAGGCCATGCTGCCTACCCACCTCAAAGGTTTGATAAAGGTGTATTCGTAATGCGACTCTTGGCTGATGTATTTTCTTGTGACATAACCGATTTCTGATTCTGTCTCGGTCTGCCATGTCTCTTCAAAGGCATATATGGAAGGACTATGGAAAGATCCTCCAATGCGCATCCATGGTGTCACATGGAAGATGAAACCGACCTTGGCATTGCAACCCCATCCCGTTGAACTGAGGTCTTCGCTGAAACTCCATTCGTTGAAACCCGTATCGGGGTCGGTCCCATCGGGGTGCGACTCTTCGAAAACACGGCTGCCAACACGTTTGATATGGGTCAAGTTAACGCTGACGCCCAAGAAAAGACGGTCTCGGTAGTTGGCACTGCCAGCGAAACTCCACTCTTCGGAACGGCCCCTGAAGTTGTTTTTTTGCCCTTGCCAGATGTTGCCTTGCGGCACGGGACTGTTGAAATACTCTCCTTGGTCACCTGGATACAGGTCTATGAGGTAGGTCTGCCATGCAGGATAGATGTCATACGGGAAATAGTCGACCAAATCGTTCTCGGAGTAACCATCGATTCTCGAGAGGTAGTTGTCGATTCTCGAGCTTGTCGGGTTTATGCCTCGAGCCCGAGTGTGAATGTTATAGTCGTCTGTACGAGTTAAGCCAATGCCAAACTGAGTGGAACGCAAGGGTCGGTAATTGCTCCTTTCTTTGTAGTTCACATATCCGATGTTAGGGATGGTGAGGCGCATCTTATTCGCTCCGTGCGAGGTCCCGTAATATGTGGAACTGTGATAGTTGTCCAGCAGATTGAGCGTGGTGGTGAATTCGTCGCTTCGGTAGATGCCCATTCCAGCAGGGTTGATGCAGACGGCGGTCATGTCGCCACCCACAGCGCCTAAAGCGTTGCCCATCCCTAAGGCTTTGGCCGTGCCTTGGTAGATGGTTTGGGAATACATGTAGGCATCGTCAGCGCCTTGGCCAAACATGGAGGCGACAAGCAGGGTCGCGAGAGTAAGGGTTAGGAATCTCTTCATGGTTTCAATGATAAAAAAACTACCTTGCAATTATGACTGCAAAGGTAGTTTTTTATTTTCTTATACTATAGTCTTGGGTCGAAAATTATCTTCTTCCGCCGCCACCCGAACGTCCGCCGCCGGAGCTGTGGCTGCCACCACCGCTGCTGCTGCGTCCGCCGCCAGAACTGTGGCTGCTTGAACTTGAACTGCTGCGTCCGCCACTATAGCTGCTGCCCGAACTGCGGCTTGAGTTCGACGACGAACTGCTTCTGTTGTAGTTCCCGCTGCTGGAACTGCTTCTCGATGACGAACCACTGCGATTGTAGCTTCCACTCGACGATGAACTGCTGCTTCTGTTATAACTGCCGCTGGAACCACTTCTGCCAGTTCCCGATGAAGAAGGACGTGAAGTAGATGAGCTTTGAGGACGTACGTATTCCGAACTGGAGCGAGAAGGACGGCTGCTGTTGGGTGAAGTGTAGCTTTGGCGGTTGCTGCTGCTTGAGTTGCCTGTGCGAGCAGAAGTGCTATTGTTTGAAGGACGGCTGACCGTGACGCCAGTACGTCCGCTGGTGCCTGCTGTAGGTCTGTTGCTGGTACTTGGGCGACTAATGCTGCCGCTATTGTTGGTGCGACCCGTGCTTGAGTTGCTAACGGTGGGACGGCTTGACATGCTCCCCGTAGTTCTGCTGCTTGTTCCATTGATACGACCCGACATGCTTCCTGCGTTGCTGTTGCCAGTGCGACCTTCGCCTTGCAGACGGTGACTCATCGAACCTGAGGTGCCGTTGCCATGACGCACGCTGGCTACATAACTGCTCAAGCCACCGCCGTTTCCGCCATGATGATGACCGCCTCCATGACCATTCCAGTCATGGTGCCAACCATGGTGATGATGCCAGTCATGATGGTGCCAGTGGCTGTGATACCCCCAACCATAGCTCCAGTAAGGATCCCAACCCCAATAGTAACTGTAATGGTAAGGATAACCCCAATACCAGTTCCAGCTCCAGTAACTGCTCCAATAGGGCCGATAGCTCCATCCGTAATAATAGGTCGGGTAGTAGTCCCAGTAGAAAGGATCGTAACTGTTCACGTAGATATACGTGTCTCCACCGCCACTGCCATAGGTGTAATAGTCGTCATAATAGTCTCTCGAAGAGGAAGCTTGCGTGCCGAAACGCTTGATGCGCGTTGCAAAGTCTGCATCATAGTAGGTCTCCGTCGTAGTGTAAACCACGCCATTGGTGTCGGTCACCGTTTCCGTGGTTTGGTAAACGGGTTCGGCATTGCTGACGTAGTTTTTGCTGTCGGAATAGTAGGTTTGGTAGTCGTATTCCGAGTTGCTGCTGACGCTGGGGCTCACATAGGAACCGTTGCTTGTCGTCATGCGGCCTTGGTTGCCGTAAGGCGAGTAGTAGGTGTCGTCGTAGGCGGTCTTCCGGCTCGATGAGCAACTGGCGAAGACCATCAAGGCAATGACAGGAATGAGTCTTAACGCTTTCATTTTATTGAGTTTTTATTTGTTCTTGGAATTCTGTTGCCAATCGCTTAAAAACATACAAATATCATACCAAAAAAGGATTTTTGGGTAGTTGGAATTCACATTTATTCTAGTTTGAACACATCGCCATCACTTGTGCACTCTTTTTCAATCCAGGGGTGTCCTTTGTAATATATGTTGCCGATGCTAGTGAGGCGGGCGATGAGCTGGCCTCTGGCCCAAACGTATGTGTCATTGGTCGATTCCGACATTACCTTGACAATGTTGGAGTTAAGCATTTCGGCATGGATACAACCATAGCTTTTTACATAATGCTCGGTGTAACCTGCAACGCCGCGTAAGGTCACTTTCGATGTGCCGAAACTAAATACGGTCTTCAGCACGTCACAACTGAAGCACAGATCGATGTCGCCGCTGCCTTCTTTGATTCTAAGGACGAAATTTCGGCTCATATGCGTGATGACGGTGTCGGTGCCAATGTGCGTGGTATCAATGCCAGTGGTGTCTATTTCCAACGGGATGGTGTCGATGCTCAATGCACAATAACCTCTGATGGAATCGGAGCAGCAAAGGTCGCCAATGGAGGCATAGGTGATTTCGCGTATACTATCGTAATAGACGGTGAGGTCGATGCTATAGTCGTAACTCCGAAGCCAGTTGAAGTCATTCTCGTTTTTGATGATTAAGGAATCGCCCTTCACCTCGGTGGTTACCTTTTCTATTAGGTTCTCGGGACAAGTTAGTTCAATGCCTTGGTGGTCGCTGTTGACGAGTCTGACATTCACATTGTTGTAAATGCAGACCGTCTCGAAACGTTGCCCTAAGTTGCGGTGCTCTGTGACGGGCGTGCCGTTGGTGAAAACCTTGCTGCACGAAGCGACCAACAAACTAGCGAGGAAAAACAGGACTACGATGGCGTTTCTTTTCATGGGTTGGCAAATAGTATTTGTGTTGGATATGGTAACCTATGCCGACGCTGATGAAGTCGGCCTTGATGTCGTAGGTGGTGAAGGCGATGGTGGCAAACAGGTTGTCGTTGAAGTAATAACGAGCAGCCACCTTTTGGTAGAATAGCATTCCGAAAGTGCTCGAGTTAAGAGGCACATTGTTGCGCAGGCCCACGTTGAACATGAAACTGGCTTGGTTGAATAGCATCTCGTATGAGATGAGTAGGCCTGGCTTAATGTACATGTCCCAGTCAGGTTTCGTGATCTTGTCGGAGTTGTCGTACACCAATTCCACGCCGAGACCTAGGCGGTCGCGTTCGCTGAGTTGGAACATGAAGTTGGCGGCTACGTCGTGTACGAAGTAATAGTGGTGCGTGCCGTATTGTTGACTCATGTCCTTGAAACCGAGGGTGTACTGGTAGTCGGTGACAAAATGCCGCTTGCCATCAAACTCGAAGAGGTAGTTTTTTGGGCGCAACCTTCTGTCCATGTGTGCTTTAGGCGGTACCAAATACCACGACAAACCCGTGGCAACACTGAGGATGTTGATACCCATGTTAGGTGTGCGCGTGGCGCCGTTTGAGAAATGGGTTAGACCAACTGAGGTCACCCAATGCAGGCGTTCAAAGATACGCTGGCGATACTCGAAGGATAGGTTGACGGCGGCATTCACGTGCGAACCGATGGCGTAGTTGTGGTAGTTCTCTTTAGGATCGAATTTGTTGGTGAGATATGACACACCAACGCCCAACTTGAATGTCAGTCTGCTATTCTCACCAGGGGTGAAGGGGAAGTTGATGAAAGGGTAGAGGGCAAACACTTTGCCCAGTTCGGCCGAGATGCTGTCGTTGCCGAAACTCGAATAATAGAAGGTGAGTCCGATGGACGGGTAATTGTGCAACACCTCCCAACGATGTTCACCGTAGGTGTTGCGGTGGAGCGAGAACTCATAACTGGGCGTGTGACGGCTGTAACGCCCTAAGGCTGAATGATATTCGTCGTTTTGGAAATACATGTAGCCATAGTGCATCCTTGCCTCAATCTCGTAGTTTCGGTTGCTGAGTTGGGCATTTGCTGTCGTTCCTATTAATAATAAGGTGAACAGGACGAATAGAATCTTATGTCTTATAAGTTCTTCCATTGAGTTTGCAAAAGTACAAAAAAACTATGATAAGTAGGGAGATTCCCTTCAGGCTTGGAGTGTTGCATCTAGGGAATCTCAACATTCGATTTATTTCCTTACTTTTGCGCTTTCAAATCAACGAATCATGGACGAAAGACTACAAGCTTTCAAGCGTTTGCTCGACATCATGGATGCCGTGCGTGCGGGTTGCCCGTGGGACAGCACCCAGACCATCCACAGCCTGCGTCATCTCACCATTGAAGAGACCTACGAACTCAGCCAAGCCATCCTCAATGACGACCTCAATGAGGTGAAAAAGGAACTCGGCGATCTCATGCTGCACCTCGTATTCTACGCCAAGATAGGGCAGGAACAAGGTGCTTTCGACATTGCTGACGTGCTTAATGGCATTTGTGAGAAGATGATTG
>JAEEGH010016134.1_pt1 | contig 16103 bp, 14 predicted proteins | sample 9134181 | NCBI WGS metagenome assembly JAEEGH01 (sample SAMN16246544, study PRJNA631951) | gut metagenome | biome: gut microbiome; feature: rumen; material: DP-attached | host: Bos | place: Iran: Karaj | collected 2018-10
ATCCGACAGTTGCGATGGCAATTGGGACGCGATGCAGTATGCGTACACCTGACCTACGTGCCTTATCTGAAGGCGGCGGACGAATTGAAGACGAAGCCAACGCAGCACTCCGTGAAAGAACTGCAAGGGATGGGTATTCAGCCGGATATCCTCGTCCTCAGGACGGAACGCCACCTCGACGACCATGTGCGCATGAAGGTGGCGTCTTTCTGTAATGTGGACTTGGAGTGCGTGGTACAGAGCGAGGATATGCCGAGTATCTACGAGGTGCCGGTGAGTATGCAGAAGCAGGGTCTGGATGCTGCCATCATGCGAAAGATTGGCATTCCCGTAGGTGAGACGCCGGCCATGAAACCTTGGCACGACTTCCTCGACAAACAGCGAAATGCCAAACGCGAGGTACATATTGGCCTTGTCGGCAAATACGACCTGCAGGATGCCTACAAGAGCATTCGCGAGAGTCTGAATCTGGCTGGCATCTACAACGACGTGAAGGCGCGGTTGCACTTTATCAACAGCGAGGACATCACTCGTGAGAACGTAGCAGAGAAGCTTGACTGTATGGCGGGCATCATCATCTGCCCGGGCTTTGGACAGCGTGGCATCGAGGGCAAGATTATCGCTGCAGAATACACGCGTACCAACGATATCCCCACCTTCGGCATCTGTCTGGGTATGCAGATGATGGTGATTGAATTTGCACGCAACGTGTTGGGCTACAAGGATGCCAACAGCCGCGAGATGGACGAGCAGACACCACATAACGTCATCGACATCATGGAGGAGCAGAAGAGCATCACGCAGATGGGCGGCACGATGCGACTGGGTGCCTACGAGTGCGAACTGCAGAAAGGCAGCCGCGTCTATGAAGCATACGGCGACAAGGCGCTAATCAGCGAGAGACACAGACACCGCTATGAGTTCAACAACGTCTACAAAGAGGAGTACGAGGCAAAGGGTATGAAGTGCGTGGGTATCAATCCTGCCGCAAACCTTGTGGAGATTGTCGAGATACCAGAGAAGCGCTGGTACATCGGCACGCAGTTCCACCCTGAATACTCGTCAACGGTACTGCATCCACATCCGCTGTTCATGAGTTTCGTCAAGGAGTGTATTAACAAAAAGAATTAATGAATAATTCATGTTCAATTTGTGGTAGTTCGTGTTAAACAAAAATTATCATGAATGGCCCACGAATTTATCATGAATATTGATGTGATAAAATGGAACAGTTAAAACATGAATGTGGCGTGGCGATGATTCGCCTGCTGAAGCCGTTGGACAACTATGAAAAGAAATACGGCACGTGGGCCTACGGATTCAACAAGCTCTATCTGATGATGGAGAAGCAGCACAACCGCGGACAGGAGGGTGCTGGTATCGCGTCGGTGAGTCTGAATAATGAGCCAGGCACGGAATATATGTTTCGTGAGAAGGCCGAGAGCAAGGATGCCATCACGGAGATTTTCAGCCGCGTCACTCAGGATATGGCCGGAGAACTGCTGATGGGTCATCTGCGCTATTCAACGACGGGTAAGAGTGGACTGACGTTTGTGCATCCCTTCCTGCGTCGTAACAATTGGCGCGCCAAGAACCTCTGTCTGTGCGGCAACTTCAACATGACCAACATTGACGAGGTCTTTCAGTTCCTGACGTCTCAAGGACAGTCGCCTCGTATCTATGGCGACTCGTACATCACGCTCGAACTGATGGGCCATCGGCTGGACCGTGAGGTGGAACGGCTGTTTGAAGAAGCCAAGGCGAAGGGACTTGAGGGACTCGACATTACGCGATACATCGACGACCATGTGGAGATGGCCAACGTGCTGCGGAAGACGATGGAGCACTATGATGGCGGCTACGTGATGTGCGGTCTGACGGGCAGCGGTGAGATGTTCAGCGTGCGTGACCCTTGGGGCATCCGTCCTGCTTTTTATTATCGCGACGACGAGATCATCGCCCTTGCCAGCGAACGCCCTGTGCTGCAGACTACGTTTGACCTGCCATGCGAGGACATCCACGAGCTGAAGCCTGGTGAGGCACTTATTGTACGTCGCAACGGCGAGAGCCATCTGGAGCAGATCATGCCTGCACAAAGGTTGAGCGCCTGCTCGTTTGAACGCATCTACTTCAGCCGAGGTTCCGACCGTGATATCTATCAGGAACGCAAACGCCTTGGTGAACAGTTGACTCCCGCCATTCTGAAAGCCATCGACGGCGATGTCGAGAACACGGTCTTTTCATATATCCCCAATACCGCCGAAGTGGCCTTCTACGGTATGACCGACGGATTCCGCAAGCTGCATGGCGAGGTGCGTACAGAGAAAGTCGTATGGAAGGACATCAAACTGCGCACGTTTATCTCTGCCAACACAGAGCGTAACGACTTGGCGGCACACGTCTATGATATCAGCTACGGCTCGTTGCGCCCCTATGAGGACAATCTGGTGATTATCGACGACTCGATAGTCCGCGGCACGACGCTGAGGGAGAGCATCTTCAAGATTCTCGACCGTCTGCATCCCAAGAAAATCGTGATGGTGTCGAGTTCGCCCCAGATTCGCTACCCTGACTACTACGGCATCGACATGGCCCGACTAGAGGAGTTCTGCGCCTTCCGTGCCACGATGGCATTGATAGAAGAGCGCGGCATGTGGCAGTTGGTGAACGATGTATATTTAGCTTGCAAAAAGGAAATTACACAAAAAGAACCGTCCCTTTTGTGTAATCATGTGCGCGCCCTTTACGAGCCGTTTACCGTTGACGAGATCAATCAGAAAATCGTGGAGATGTTGCGCCCCAAGGATATGCAAGCACCCATCGAACTGGTATTCCAAAGCATCGAGGGACTGCACGAGGCTTGTCCCAACCATCCTGGCGACTGGTATTTCACTGGCCACTATCCCACGCCTGGCGGCACACGCCTCGTCAACCAGGCATTCGTGAACTATATTGACAGCAAACTTCAAGCAAATAAATGATGAAAAAAGAAGCAAAATTGATACTCAGCGATGGCACGGTATTCTGCGGTTGGTCCTTTGGATTCGAAGGCGAGACTGCAGGCGAGGTCGTTTTTAACACCGCTATGACGGGCTATCCTGAGAGTCTGACAGATCCAAGTTATGCGGGACAGATACTGGTGACGACATTCCCGCTGATAGGCAACTACGGTGTACCTGATACTGGAATCGGCGAGGATGGATTGCCGCTGTTTATGGAGAGCGAACGTATCCACCCAAAAGCAATTGTCGTGGCCGATTATAGTGAGCAGTATTCGCATTGGAATGCGAAGGAGTCATTAGCCTCGTGGCTGAAGCGCGAAAAGATTCCTGGGATATCAGGAATTGATACACGGCGACTGACGAAGGTGCTCCGTGAGCATGGCGTGATGATGGGAAGAATAAGCCTCACCCCCGACCCCTCTCCAAAGGGCGAGGGGAGTGAAAACACCGAGGACTACGGCTCAGTAAACTGGGTGGAGAAGGTAAGTTGCAAGGAGATTATCCGTTATAATGAGGGCGCTGGCAAAAAGGTCGTGCTAGTTGACTGTGGCGTAAAGGCAAATATTATCCGCTGTCTGATACGTCGCGGCGTTGAGGTGATTCGTGTGCCTTGGGATTACGACTTCAACCAGTTGGAGTTCGACGGTCTTTTCTTGGCCAATGGTCCTGGCGACCCGAAGCAATGCGGCAAGACGGTGGAGCACATTCGCACATTCCTGAATAATAAAGAGGTAAGGCCGTGCATGGGCATCTGCTTGGGTAATCAATTGCTGGCTCGTGCGGCAGGAGCTAAGACCTACAAACTGAAATACGGCCATCGCTCGCATAACCAATCGGTGCGCGAGGTGGGTACTAATCGCTGCTACATTACGAGTCAGAATCACGGCTATGCGGTAGACGACTCGACGCTTCCTGCTGATTGGGAATCGCTCTTCGTGAACATGAACGACGGCTCGAACGAGGGCATTCGTCATAAGTCGAATCCATGGATGTCGGCACAGTTTCACCCAGAGGCCTGCTCAGGTCCGACGGATACGGAATGGATGTTCGACATGTTCATTAATACAATCGAGCGTGCTCAGTTGACAAATCGAGCGTGCTCAGTTGAACAATCGACCGTGGTCAATTGTCAAATCGACCGTGGTCAACTGAATAATCGACCGTGGTCAATTGAGCAATCGACCGTGCCCGATCGGAAAACTGTCCGTAAGGTACTGCTTTTAGGCAGCGGTGCACTGAAGATTGGGCAGGCTGGCGAGTTTGACTACTCGGGTGCACAGGCGCTGAAAGCATTGAAGGAGGAAGGCATCCACTCGGTGCTCATCAACCCCAACATTGCGACGGTGCAGACATCAAAAGATGTGGCGGACACGGTGTATTTCCAGCCCGTGACGCCGGAGTTCGTGGAGCGTGTCATTGAAAAGGAGCGCCCTGACGGTATCCTATTGTCGTTCGGTGGACAGACGGCCTTGAACTGCGGCGTGGAACTCTACGAAAAGGGAGTATTAGAGAAGTACGGCGTTGAGGTTCTGGGTACCCCCGTGCAGGCCATCATCGACACGGAAGACCGCGACCTGTTTGTGAAACGGCTCGACGAGATTGGCGTGAAGACCATCAAGAGCGAGGCTTGCTCGACGGTCGAAGAAGTGCAAAAGGCGGCACATGAGCTGGGCTTCCCCGTGATATTGCGTGCCGCATACGCCCTTGGCGGTCTCGGCAGCGGTTTCTGCGACAACGACGAGCAGCTGCTGGCACAAGCTGAAGAGGCCTTCTCGTTCTCGCCGCAGGTGTTGGTAGAGAAATCGCTGAAGGGCTGGAAGGAGATTGAATACGAGGTGGTGCGTGACCGTTTCGATAACTGCATTACCGTGTGCAACATGGAGAACTTCGACCCGCTGGGCATCCATACTGGCGAAAGTATCGTTGTCGCACCGAGTCAGACGCTCTCGAACAGCGAATACCATAAACTGCGCGCGCTGGCCATCAAGATTATCCGCCATATCGGCATCGTGGGCGAGTGCAACGTGCAGTATGCCCTCGACCCCAATAGCGAGGACTATCGTGTCATCGAGGTCAACGCCCGTCTGTCGCGTTCGTCGGCATTGGCATCAAAGGCTACGGGCTATCCATTGGCGTTTGTGGCTGCCAAACTGGGCCTCGGCTACGGCCTCTTCGACCTGAAGAACAGCGTCACCAAGACCACCTCTGCCTTCTTCGAGCCAGCCCTCGACTATGTAGTAGTAAAAATTCCGCGCTGGGATCTGACGAAGTTCCACGGTGTGAAACGTGAGCTCGGTTCGTCGATGAAGAGCGTGGGCGAGGTAATGGCCATCGGACGTACCTTCGAGGAGGCGCTGCAGAAGGGTTTGCGTATGATTGGCCAAGGCATGCACGGCTTTGTGGAGAATCACGAAATCAAGATTCCCGATATCGAAAAGTCTCTACACGAGCCGACGGATATGCGTATCTTCGTCGTATCGAAAGCATTGAAGATTAGCTATACCGTGGAACAGATTCATCAGTTGACGATGATTGATCGCTGGTTCCTCGAGAAGCTGAAGCATATCGTCGACATCGATCAACAACTGAAGGAAAACACCCTGATTTCAGAGGTGTCGGAGTATATGGAACCCAGCGAATTCATGGAGTATCTCAGGTCGCCGGAAATCTTCCCGCTATTGCGAGCCGCCAAGATTTACGGCTTCTCCGACTTCCAGATAGGCCGTGCCATAGGTCTCGAAAGTCGCATGAAGATGGAACAGGCCGGTCTTACCGTCCGCAAGTGGCGCAAGGCCCTCGGCATCGTCCCGACTGTCAATCAGATAGATACCCTCGCGGCAGAATATCCTGCCCAAACCAATTACCTATATTTGTCGTACCTTTAAAATAGAAATATTATGTGTGGAATCGTATCTATACTGAACGTTAAGGAGCAGACGCATGAGCTCCGCGAGAAAGCATTAAAAATGAGTCAGAAGATCCGTCATCGCGGACCTGACTGGAGTGGAATATACTGTGGCGACAGCGCCATCCTTGCCCATGAGCGATTGAGCATCGTCGACCCGGAGAGTGGCGGCCAACCATTGTATTCGCCCGATCGTAAGCAGGTGTTGGCTGTGAATGGCGAGATCTATAACCATCAGGAGATTCGACGTCAGTTTGCTGGACGTTATGAGTTTCAGACGGGCAGCGACTGCGAGGTTATCCTTGCGCTCTATCGTGATAAGGGCATCAATTTCCTTGAAGACCTCAACGGCATCTTCGCCTTTGCCCTCTACGACGAGGAACGCGATGAGTTCCTGATTGCCCGCGACCCCATCGGCGTGATACCTCTTTATATAGGCTACGATAGCGACGGCACTGTGTATGTCGCCTCAGAACTGAAGGCTCTTGAAGGACAATGTGAGCGCTATGAGCCCTTCCTGCCCGGACACTATTATTGGAGTGTGTCACCTGGTATGAAGTGGTATTACCGTCGTGACTGGATGCAGTACGATGCCGTGAAGGACAATCCCGCCAGCGTCTCCGCTATCCACGATGCCCTGACCGCTGCCGTCAAGCGTCAGCTAATGTCTGATGTGCCCTACGGCGTGTTGCTCTCGGGCGGACTCGATTCCTCTGTCATCTCTGCCATCGCCGAGAAGTTCTCTGAGCATCGCATCGAGGACGACTCGAAGACCAAGGCCTATTGGCCCCGTCTGCATTCCTTTGCAGTGGGTTTGAAAGGTGCTCCCGATTTGGCTAAGGCCAAGATGGTGGCCGACCATATTGGTACTGTTCACCATGAGATTAACTACACTATACAAGAAGGGTTGGATGCTATTCGCGACGTCATCTACTTCATCGAGACCTACGATGTCACCACCGTCCGCGCCTCTACGCCGATGTACCTGTTGGCGCGTGTCATCAAGTCGATGGGTATCAAGATGGTGCTCAGCGGCGAGGGTGCCGACGAGATCTTCGGTGGTTATCTCTACTTCCACAAGGCACCCACGGCAAAAGATTTCCACGAAGAGACCGTTCGCAAATTGGGCAAGCTCTACCTCTACGACTGCCTGCGTGCCAACAAGAGCCTGTCGGCCTGGGGCGTAGAGGGACGTGTGCCTTTCCTCGACAAAGAATTCCTCGATGTCGCCATGCGTACCAATCCTGAGGCCAAGATGTGTCCAGGTCAGACGATGGAGAAGAAGATTGTGCGCGAAGCCTTTGCCGACATGTTGCCCGCTGAAGTCGCCTGGCGACAGAAGGAGCAGTTCAGCGATGGCGTCGGCTACTCTTGGATTGACACGCTGAAGCAAATCACCTCAGAGGCCGTTACTGACGAACAGATGGCCCATGCTGCCGAACGTTTCCCCATCAACCCGCCAAAGAACAAAGAGGAATACTATTACCGCAGCATCTTCGCCGAGCATTTTCCTTCTGACTCTGCCGCCCGCTCCGTCCCGTCGGAAGCCTCCGTGGCCTGCAGTACCGCCATCGCCCTCGAATGGGATGCCGCCTTCAGAGGCATGAACGACCCCAGTGGCCGTGCCGTCAAAGGCGTACACGAAAGTGCCTATTGATGTCATAGATATCATACATGGAATAACGCCGTCTTTTACCAGATGGTAGATGTAGTTTTTTGTGTAGCCGGAAAGTGACACGACCTCACTGATTGTGAGATGTCCCTTCGATACTACATTCTGCCACTCTACATCCAGACTATCGTAAGGATCGTAGTAATGTTTGAAATGTTTGTAATTACTCATAATTATTTAGTCAACTTAGTGTGACATTAATAAAATGAGTCCACAAGGGCCAAATTGAGTAGGAATAGAATCGATGAATATCGCAAAAAATAGTGTTTTAATTTTTTTAAATGCCTATTTGAAAATCAGGTAGTTATAAAATCTTATTTGCCCACGCAGAAATCGTAACTGCCTGATAATCAATTAGTTATAACGATAAGGCAGAAATAGGGTAGACCCTTTCTAAAAATTTGTTTTTCAGAGACTTACGAATGCCTCATAATGACGGGCGTTGGTGATTTTTTCTGCTTTGTCCGTACTTTTTACGGATTCTGGGCTTATGTCCGGAAATTTCAGATTTAAGCAAGTTTAACCATCCCCAATCCCGTTTTGACTCGAATCGGTCTCTTACCATCGATCTCGTCGGTTGCAAAGGTACGACTTTTATTTCAAAGAACCGCATCTTTGCAACTGTTTTTTCAGTCAAAAGAAAAAAACGCCTCAGGGTGTGCCTTCTGGGTTTAGGTTTAAGTTTAGAGAGGCTTATATACATATAAGGAGTAAACTAAACCCATCGCGTGATTCAGGAACGCTTGATTGAGTTTATGAAGGCATGTATATATACATGGTTAACCCTAAACCTTAAACCTGATTTTTTTTCTTGACCGAAATCCCGTCTTACGGCGTTGAATGTTAAAAATGAACTCCAGATTCGCATATTTACCCGAAAAAGTTTGTTTGATTGGAAAATAATGCGTAATTTTGCAGCATTAAATATCAAGAAATTGAAGATAAATAAAAGAATCGATAAATAAATATCAGTTTGTTGAATTATAAATATTTAAATTATGGCAGACTTATATGAATATTCTACGCCTGAACTGGTAAGATTGCTTGGTTCACGGTTCAAGGATTACAGGATGCACTGCAACCTTACCCAGAAGGAGGTGGCAGAGCAGTCAGGCATCGGTTTGACCACCATTCACAAGTTTGAGAACGGTACGGCAGGCAATCTGTCGCTGTCCACCTTCATCTTGCTTCTCAGGGTGGTCGGTCAGGTGAATGCACTGGACGATGTGCTGCCAGAGTTGCCTGAATCACCTTACCTTGTTCGCAGGGAAGAGAAGAAGGCTCAGAGAATACGTCACACGAATAAGAAGTAGGCTGTTATGACAAGTTCGTTGAAAGTTATCCTTTGGGGAGAAGAGATAGGTCGTTTGGCATGGGATGAGCGCAGGAGGCTGGCTTATTTCATGTATAACCCTGAGTGGATCAAGAGAGGACTGAATATTTCTCCCTTGGTTGCATCCATCGATGGAGCACGAGGACTTGCGCCTGTTTGGGGTGAGGATGCCAGGATCTACCAGAAGCTCCCCGCATTCGTTGCCGACTCCTTGCCTGATGCCTGGGGTAATCAGCTCTTCGATTTGTGGCGACAACAGAACCATCTGGCCAATGCCGACATCACGCCTTTGGATAAACTCTCGTTCATTGGCAAGCGAGGTATGGGAGCCTTGGAGTTCCAACCTGAGTTCTCCCGTGAACACAAGGCTCAGAAGATTGACATGAAATCATTGGCAGACTTGGCTGAGCGTATCTATACGGAGAGGGAACAGGCTCGTATCATGCCCGACGAGAGCATCACCATGCAGTCGTTGCTGACTGTCGGCACCTCTGCAGGTGGCCGTCAGCCTAAGGCCATCATTGCCATCAACCGGAAAACGGGTGAGATTCGTAGTGGTCAGATATCTGGCTTGAAGAACTATGACTACTGCCTGCTGAAGTTCGGCAATACGCAGTACAGTTCTGCTGAACTGGAGATGGCCTTCTATGAACTGGCCACGATGGCAGGAATCCGCATGATGCCGTCTGAACTATATACCGTTGACGGCAACAACCATTTCATCACCAAGCGTTTCGATCGTGATGGTGAGAGGAAGATCTATACCCAGACATTGGCTGCCATCAGTCCTGATGCCGACAGCTATGAGCAGCTGATAGCCGTTTGCCGTAAGCTCCATCTGCCCGAATCCGACTGCCAGGAGGTGTTCCGCAGAATGGTCTTCAATATTCTAGCCAACAACACCGATGACCACAACAAGAACTTCTCGTTCATCATGGATGAGGATGGATCATGGCGACTTTCACCTGCATACGATATCACCTATATTATAGATAATGGTGGCTTCCTGCCTAATGAAGACCATTGCCTTTACATTCGTGCCAAGCTGCGCAATATCACCCGTGACGATGCCATCCAGTTTGCCCGTGACAACGGCATACGCCGGCCTGATGCCATCATCCGTGATGTGGTGGCGTCATTGAAGCAGTTCAGAACCATTGCCACGAAATATGGTGTGTCAGAGCAATGGACGGGTAGGGTAGAGACTACCATCGTCGACCACCTGAAAGCCTGGGGTGAATGGCAGGAAGAAGCTGCAATGCCGGAAATGACTATCAACGGTCATTTGATTTCCAACATCCGCATGGAACAGGCATACAAGGGCAACTACCATCTGCTAGCTGTTATTGATGGCAAGGAACGGAAGTTTGTCATCAGTAAGAACAAGGAGGAGTTTGCCCTGATAGAGAAGACTGGCATAGCAAACTTATCTATTGACCAGCTCAGATCTATGGTAGAGAAATACTTTTTCTCTTGATCGAATTAAGATAATGTTAGGGAAAGAATTTCATTTGAGCTTACCACTCAGAATCCTGTTACGGACGCATTTCACGGCAGGCTTGTAATAGTCTATCTCCATCGCTTCGAGGGTGCGCTTCAGTTCATCCATAAGTTCTGGGTAGAATTTGCACATGCGGAAGGCGAGTTTCATGCAGACGGACTGGATGCCAGGGAACTCCTCGACATCTATCATGTGCTCGAAGCAGAAATCAAGAAAGTCTGTTCGCAGGTCATCTTCAGACATCTCCAGTCGTTCAACGATGTTCAGTGACAGTCGCCTGACGGAAGAGTTGTCTGTCTGCATGGCCTGATTGATAAGTTCGTTCAGTATCATCTGCAATTGCGCCAGTTCCTCTTTGCTGGCCTTGGTCAGTCCCCATAATGCGCTTCTTGCTACGAGATAATCCTCACTGAATGCATACCGACGAGCAAAGCCAAGGAAATCCCCACTGGCCTTTACCTCTTGGTAAATCTTCTGTGCACCACCTTCGCTGAATGTCTGTCTGAGTCTATCTTCGGTTATGGGCATAATTTCAAATTATCTAAGGTTTGAAAATCGACATAGTCCACCTTTTTGCCATATGTGGCAAGAATGGTCTTTGCTTCGGTATTGAGCTTTTCTTCAGGCATCTTTGAGATTTTCGAGTGAATGACCGCCATCATCATCCGATGCTTCAGGCTCAGATGGCTATAGTCAATGGCTCCATGGAGATGGAAAATCCGCGTTTCATCATAGAAATGCTCCGGGACACGTTCCTTAATGGAATGCCGGATGTATGCAATATTCTCAGGATCAGTCGGGTCAACCAAGCCAACCGTGACGATAACTAGCTCTTGCTTGGGGGACATCTTGCAGACTGTCTTCTTTAACCCCAAGACACTCCCAGCATAAAGAGCGCCCATGAAAAGAACTCTTTCATACAAATCAATATCTTCTGCATCCTTGAAGGTTACGGCTTCAATCCCTGTCATTTCCGACAAGTGCTCGGCATACCGCTTAGTTGAGCCATATTGACTACCATAAATGATAATTGCTCGTTCCATATAATCCCTATTATCTATGTACGTACATTCTTGACAGATTCGGCTGCTTTATCTTTCAGTTCAGGTTTGTCTCTTAATGTGAGGTATTAATATGCCTTCTCCATATAAACCCATGTCAAACTTGGTCCAACTATCTCGCTCTTGTAGGGTTTGAACCCTTCACGCAGATAGAATTCATACGGAGGGTGTACCTGCTGGCACGTGCAGAGCCAAGCGCGGCGATGCGGCAGGCGTGATTGAATCTCTAGGAATAACAGCTTGCCGATGCCTTGTTGCTGGTATTCTGGCAAGACCATCAGACGGCCAATGTATAGAGAGCCATCAGTCACCTTGCCATTTACGGAACCGATGATAATCCCTTCGTCGTTTTGGACTTTCAGAGTCGTACATCGTGCGAATTCCTCGTAGGCATGTTCCAATGATTCAGTCAAGGGTGGTGCATCCTTCCAACCCAGCTCCTCACACAGAGGGCCAAAAGCCTTGCGCTGCAAGTCGAGCAGAGCAGGAACATCCTGTTTTGTTGCTATTTCTATTTTCATATTACTTTTAAAGACCTTGATAATGTTACTTTTGGTACTCAAAGAAATAGAAGTCTGTCCAACCAGTATTCTCTGCATAGAGATGCTGCTGTCCACGGTATTCAAAGCCTAATGCATTGTATATCTTATGGGCTGGCGTATTAGAGGCGAGTGCATCAAGGCGTATGGCTTTCATTCCATTTGTTTGGGCAAGACGGATAGCCTCGCGAATCATTTCGGAGCCGATGCCTGTACCCTGATAGTCAGGACTCACCGCAAGGATATGAATCACAGCCACCTTGTCATCTTCTACTAGCTGACTCCATTCAATAGCATGATAATCTTCGCCCTGATACATCGTGACAGCCATCGCTCCAACGGTAGCGTCATTCTCTTTATATAGGTACATGCTCCCTTCCTCAATATAAGCTCTGATGCCATCATGGGTGGGGTGCAACCCTTTTTTCCAACGAGCATATTGCTCCATATCGGGTGTCCTATCGGTCACATCATCATAGAATGAAATGATTGACTCATAATCTTCAATTGTTGCAAGTTCTATTTTCATATTGAAAGTTCTAAATTCTAATTCTACAGCATGACCCCGCCTTCATAAAACTTATTCTTTAATGTCTGCCCCAACTGAGTGGGGCAGACAAAGATTAACTATTCTATCGGTATCTGAATGACTGAGAGCCATTTCTCAGGGTCATCTTGGTTCCAGGCACCATCGATGTAACAGGTACGATGCTGGCCAGTTGCTCTATAACCATGTTCTTCCATATAGCGGAAAAGCTCGGTGAACGACTCGTAGAAGCGTTCATAAGGACCGACGTGTTTCATGCAGAGCACCTTGGGGACAGCAGGCAAGCGCTTAAACTTGATGATGGCACTGTCTGTACCCATCTCCTCAACATGCTCGCAATACTCGATGTCGATATCCGTTGGCGTGTACTCCTTGTTGTGCTCCATAGTGAAGCAGTAGCCAGGAGTTGTGCACTTACAGCCTAAGCGCTGCATCTCCGGCCCGATCTTCTCATAGCACATGGGGCCGATGGCGGCGTAGTTAGGGATCACTTCACGATGACTTGCCACGATGATCTCGGGCAGCGATTGAATACTGAATTTTTCCATTGTCTTCATTTCTTTGCGAGAGTCTCTCCAGTCGAGCAGTCGGTTACGGCGGGCAATCAGTTGCTTCAGTTGTTGTTCCGTTTCCTTGATTTTCTCCGTCAGCTGTCGGACACTGGGCGTATGAGATACGTCATCATACAGGTCCTTAATCTCGTCCAGCGAGAATCCGAGTCGTTGCAGGTCGCGGATGTCCTTCAGCTTCTGCATCTGGCCGATGCTGTAGTAACGGTAGCCCGTCCACTCGTCCACCTCGTCAGGCAACAAGAGTCCTTTCTGCTCATAGTGACGCAAGGTCTTTACGGTAACCTGCATCATCTGTGAGAACTCTCCGATTTTTAATTTCAATTTACTCATAATCGCGCGATGTTTTGCTAAGCAACTGCAAAGATAGGGGTTGACCTAAGGGACGAGTCAAACGTTTTCCTGATTTTAACTTCAATTTAACATAAAAGGAGTATTTCCTTCTGCAATATATCCAAGAAACGTGCCGCATGGCCTCCATCCATCTGAACGTGGTGGAATTGGAATGATACTGGCAGCGTCGTCTTAAACATCCCCTTCCGATACTTGCCCCACATTACCATCGGATTGCAGAACTGGTCGGTGTATTGGTTGACGATGCAGTCGAGTTCCGTCTGGATCATGGCAGACGTGCCGATAACCATGTGCTCGTCAAGGAAAACGCTCTTGCATTCATTAGCTGCCTGCGCTGTCAACGACAAGTAATCACGATTGAATTGCTGTAAATCATCGTAGAAAGGAATGTCGCAGGAGCTGATGCCTCCCTTGCTGTTCTCTACAATGACGTTGATGGCAAGTTTGTTGTAGTTGTATAATTTCCCGCCTACAGGCAGCGTATAGAATTCCTCCACCTGGCTCGCCGCCTTGCCTACGCACCAGCACATCAGCATAGTGAATTTCATTCCGCTCTTTTTGCTGACCTTTACCAAGCGGCTAACATCCAGCGTCTTCACCAATGTCACTATCGGCATGGGCGACGACATCCACATACGGAATGCTTCAGCACGATTACTTTCTTGAGGGTTGATTTCTCTCTTCATGTTATTTACTCGATCGGCATCATAACGCCACATTGATAGTCTGGCGACTGGATGTCTGTACCTTGATACCACTCCATACAGCAGGAATTCGGAACCCATTTGTACTCAGGATGAGCGGGCATCCACTCCTTATGGAACTTCTCGTACTGCTCCTGAAAAGCTTTCATGCCTCCCTCGAAATGCATCTTCAGCCACTTCCCACTTTGAATGGGGAAGAGCTGCATACCCTCAGGCACATGGCCACCTTTATATATGCCGCCAATGACGTAGGTAAAGGTATTTTTGCAGCAAGCCCCGAAGTTCGTTTCCCAACAGGTAGAACAATTGTGGTTGGGAATATCGCAAGTGCAGAGACCAAACCCGCCCACGCCATTGTCGATAGCTGCCCTTTGGAATTCATTTGGTTCTTGCTTCTCAAACACTACAGGCTTGATAATCTTTTCAACATACTCGCCCCAAAACTTAGGGCATTCGTCTTTTGCCTCGTTGAAGGCAAGGTACCCTCCTACGATGTTATCAACATCGCAGGCCCCTCCCTTCTTGGCCATGCCAACAATCTGCACATCGTGCAATTCAATAATCTCGTGTTTCATATTTATGCTCTTTAAATATCATTGTCTTATTCATTTCGATACAGGCACGCACATCTCGCATAAACCGTTCGTTACCATCTTTACAGAATATCTTTCCATTATTGGGCGTGAAAAATCTACCGGCAGACCGCTGTTGGCCATTTTTGTTGGAAATGATTTCAGAAATTAGTAACGGCATCTGCAGTATGGTCGATGGTGAAGACTGCATATTTTCCTCCGCAGAGATTCCTAATCTCTACTTGGTCTTCGGGTGCGATATCTTTTGCGCTTGGAGCTAATAGGCATACATCATATCTACATTCGTTTGGTTTAGTGAATTGCGGATTGTCGAGAGCTATACCAAATAGTACAGCATCATTTGTCAACAAGCCTCGTTCATCAGACCATGCCTTCATTTTGCACATCAGCTTATAGTTTTCTACACCGTATTGCCCCATGCGTCGCATGTAAATGACCTTGTGGTCATACATTTCTTCAATGTAATAATTCATTTCTTTTTTCATTATTTATTTTTCAACAAACGATCCTATTTCTATGAGGTTTCCATCAGGGTCGGCAACTTAGCGAGGACGTGGTGAGTACAACTTTACCAGCCCTTCGCTCATAAACGTGTACCAGCCATCAATCATCTCTGGGGTATCGTTCTCAAGTAGTTTCAGCAACTCGTATGTAAATTCAAGATATCCAGAGCCATTGGCGGTAACGATGCGGCCATCAGTCACGGCTTGCTCGTTTACATAACCAGCCTCGTTGGTATAATTGTTACCACCCCACAATTTCAGTTGGTCGATACCATTACCTGTATGTTTGATGTTGTTCAGCAATCCCTGTTTGGCCATCCACGAAGCGGCATTACAGATAGCTCCCACTACAACACCCTTGCCCAGCGCATCCTTAACAATGGGTAATACACGCTCAGCTTCGGGATTCATCCAGCCCAAACCGCCAATCAGTACCAATGCGGCATAATCGGCTGGCATGGTTTCGAACGAATAGTCGGGCAGAGTTCGCATACCACCTAACGATTTAACAGGCTCCATCGTTGATGCTACGATTTTATTCTCATACTTAGGATTCTTACGAAATCCTGTGGCATCGGTACTCACTGCTTCTGGCATAAAACCAATCTCGTGCTCGGCATAATTATCCAGCAAAACGTAAAGTACTTCTTTCATTGATTAAAGAATAAAACTGCGTGGATAATAATCGCTATAGAAACGGCCATCGGTAGCTGTGAACTTCAGAACGCAATAGTTGGGATCGGTCACGCCGCCAGGATAATACTGAGTATCGCCCTCGCGCCAAATCATCTCCTTGCTCTTGGCATCTGTCAACACCTCC
>JAEEGH010016135.1_pt1 | contig 16103 bp, 8 predicted proteins | sample 9134181 | NCBI WGS metagenome assembly JAEEGH01 (sample SAMN16246544, study PRJNA631951) | gut metagenome | biome: gut microbiome; feature: rumen; material: DP-attached | host: Bos | place: Iran: Karaj | collected 2018-10
AAGGTCGTCGACGTGAACGGTGTTCTCCGTGACATCTCTACGCTCCAGACGAACGCCGGTACCTCTTACACGGATGTCACTTCGTCCCTCGACAACTTCCCGTCAACCACCCACAACCTCCCGATGGGCGTTTCCCAGATGAAGGTCACCATCGCCAATGCAGCTCCCGTCGCTACCTGGGAATTCGCTTCCAGCGTGAAGACCTCTGCGCTTGCCGGTGGTTCGGTCAGCTACCTGAACTACACCTACCCGGCTGAAATCTGCTACTATGGCAACAGCCCGATCCGTGTTTCTGACGATACCCATATCACGACCGAGTATCCTGACGGAACCGCCAACTGGGACAACGACGCTTCTTGGACCGCTGACTGGACCAAGAACAAACACGTCCTCTCCACCACCCGCAGCGTGGCTATGCGCGACAACATCAACTACGGCTCCGCCCTCTTCAAGAGCACGGTTCGCTACGGCGCCGCTACCCTTGAGGACAACAATGCTGCCATCCAGCTTGCCCGCAACAGCGCAACGGAGGCAAACAAACAGATCACCGCTTCCGCCGGCCAGTTCACCCTCACCGGTATCCTGATCGGTGGTCAGGACCAGACCGTCGGCTGGAACTACCTGCCCAAGACGAACAGCTTCACCTATGTCATCTATGACAAGGCGATTGTGAGCGCAACCATTCCTGCTTACGGCGAGACCTGTACGGCAAACTACACGCTGGTTTGGGACAACTACAACTCCAGCCTCGCTGTGGACGGCCAGATGAAGGTTTACGTGGCACTCGAACTCGTGAACAACACGGGCGAAGCATTCTGGGGCCGCGACAACCTCATCCGCCAGGGCGGTACTTTCTACCTCGTCGGCGAACTCGATCCGACCGCCGGTGGTCTGGCAGCCATTACCTGGCCGACCAACTACGCACTTCCGCCGTATCGTTCCGACGTCGGCCACGAGGGTGAAACGCTTGAGGCAACCCGCGTCTTCATTCAGGACTACATGACCTCCGCTGACTTCGTGATCGGAGCAACTTCCCTCCAGAACGCTTACGTGACGGTTCCTGACCTGCGTTCCACGCAGATCTCCCTGGGTCTCTCCGTGGATCTCGCATGGTCCACCGGTCTGAACTTCGGCGACGTGAATCTCTAATTCTGATCCTCGTTCCGCATCCATCCGATCGTGAACCGTTCACTCAGAAAACTGATTATGATTCTCCTCATCGGGGCGGCAGCCATCCCCGGCTGCTGCCTCGTTGACGAGGATTTAACCAATTGTGGCTGGAACTACAGCATGAATTATCAGATGCTGCTGGTCACCAATCTGACGACGGAACTCAACACGGAACTCTCCCTGACCGAGGATGCCGACATCCGTACGGCGCTCGGCGCCAAGATGGGCGAGATCTTCAAGGACTATGCGAACGACGTGAACCTCTCCTTCTACGGTCTCTCCGGCGAGATGCCCCGTAAGCATCACGAGGTGCAGAAAATGGACGGTAACCGCGCCACCTACACCATCTATCTCCCGGTAGATGACTACATGAACCTTTCCATCGCCAACCTCCAGGACAATCCGCAGGTCAAGCTTGAGAATGACGAGCTCTGCGCCACGTCCACCATCGCCCAGCTTCCCTACGAAGTCAAGGCGCCGGTTCCCGACACGGTTGGCATCCATCACACCGGTCTCTTCACCGCCCGGCTCCAGATGGCCGTACTCTCCAACGTAGACCAGACCTTCAACGTTCACCTCTACATGGCCAACTCGGGTTGCGCCTTCGTGGTGGACACCACTGGTAGCGGCGTCAAAGACCTGCAGGTGGTTATGACGGGTTTTGCCACCCGTTTCGACCTGCTTGACAGCCTCTACCACTACGACAACTCGCCCGTGGTCCGCACCGTACGGCTCGACCCGGGCAGCGGTTCGCAAATTGCTTTCTACAGCGTCAACTTCCCCTCGCGGGATGTGGCGCCCGACCCTGCGGAGGGTACCATTTGGGAAATCCGCACCTACGCGACCCTCAGCGATGATACGGTCACGGAAACCAAACTGCTGGTCAGGGAACCCCTCCAGGCCGGCCAGTTCAAGATTATCAAGGGGACTTTTGACGCATCCCACAACGGCGCCGTGATTCCGGTCAAATCCGGCAAGGTCGGTGCCAGCGTCACACTGGATTGGCAATCCGCGGGTCACCACGTGGTCCCGCTCTAATATATATACAAGGTATGATGGGTGCGCTTCGTCTTTTCCGCCTCACGCTGCTGCCGGTGCTCTCCGCATCGTTGTGGCTCGCTGCGGGCTGCACGCCGGACGAAGTTCCCGCTACCTCCGACAACTCCGGCCTCGACGGCATCCGCGTCAACCTGGCGGTCCGCGTCGCCCCCACCACCGTGCAGAACAGCACTCGTACCAGCATCCCCGCCATCTCGGAAATTCAGGAAACGCCCGATTTCCGCGGCATGCGCGATATCTATCTGATTCCCTTCGACATACACAATACCGTCTCGCTCGGCGACCAAACCCTTTCCGCGGTCCGGCATCTGGATGACATCTCCGATGACACCGACGCCCAGGCGGTCAGCGGCGACATCTGGCACTCCGGCCTCGTGGCCAACAACAGCGCCCACCTTTACAAAGGCGTATTCCTGCCCAAGAGCACCAGTGCCGTGCTGGTTTACGGCCGCGCCGTAGCCGCCGGCGGGGATGCGGAAGATACACCGGCCTTCAAGCGCCTCAACGGTTCCCTGCTCATGACCGGCATTGCAGAGAACGCCCGCACCGATACCCCCGCAGAGATTACCTTCACGCCGGATCCGATTTACAATTCGAATGTAACGCCTGCTGCGGCTACGAGTTTGGTGGGGTTGCTGAATCAGATTACGGGAAGCAATTATACTTTTACGCAGGAGTATTATCGTCGGAACAGCGGTACCAGACGAACTACGAATATCACGTTATCGTGGAATGGCTCATTGAGCGGCGATACCAAGCTGACAAACTATTTCAACGAATTTACAGCCGGCGGCAATCCTACTTCCGGTTCCGGCACCTCCATCGCAGCAGTTCTGACCAATCTCTACCGTTCCCTGCAAAGCTATCAGGTAAGCGATAATACTACGAATTATCCCCAGATTGAAAACCAGAATCCCTACGCGTCAGCAAACAGCACTTCGGACCGTCTAAAATACGGCCACGTCTATAAGAATTTCTGCAACGCCATCTGCACCCGCATCGCAGGCCTCTCCGGGGTCACCGTGACCGGTTCGGGCACCTCCGCCACCGTTACGCTCAGCGATGCCAACCTCGCCGGATTCCCCGGTAATCTGGGCCTCCCGGCCGGCTGCGCCGCCATCAAGTGGAATGGCTCCGCCTTTGCCGTGGTGAACAATTCCGATCCGGAAGCCGGTATGACCGAGCGAAACAAATACTGCTACCCGCCTTACCTGTGGTACTACACCAACAGCCAGATCAAGACCTCGAACGTGGATAACGAAAGTGAGCACTATATCGCTGCAAAGAACACCTGGTCGGACATCCTGGACGAGTATGTGAGTGGCAACGCCGTCTCGGTCAACACCAAGGCCGTCGCCGTGCGCAACCCGCTACGCTATGGGGTGGCCCTGCTATCAGCCACCATTCAGGCGAATGCCGCCGTCCTGGCCGACAACGACGGCAACAATGCGACCAACGTCACGCTGGGCGCAAACACCTTCCCCCTGCGGGCCATCGTCATCGGCAACCAGCGGGTTCAGTACTACAACTTTACCCCCAACGTCGGCTCGGACGTCGAGTATGTGCTCTACGACACCAACCTGGGCGACGCCTCGGGCAATACCCTCTATCTGACCAATACGGAGTCTTCCCCCTTCAAGACACTGGTCCTGCAGACGCCTGACAATACGAACATCACCTTTGCCCTGGAGTTCCAGAACAACAGCGGCGACAAGTTCTACGGAAAAGACGGGCAGGTCATTCCCGCCGGCGGCAATTTCTACCTCATCGGCATCCTCGACATCAAGGACCGGAACGAGGCGGAACGAACCGTGGGCGGCGTGGTCCTCAACAGCGTATTCACGCAGGCCTACAAGACCACGGTCAGTTTCAAAGTCAGCAGTCTGGAGAATGCCGTCAACACGATCCCCGATATGCGGGCGCCTCGCCTGGGTGTCGGCGTGACGGCCGATGTCAACTGGATCCAAGTAACCCCAACCAGCGTTCCGCTCTACTAACCGATGAAACAAAGATTCTCCATATTGCTCTCGCTGGCAGCGCTGCTGCTCCTGCCCCTCTCCTGCCACAGGGTCGGGCCGGAGAGCGGAGCCCGGCTCGATGTCCTGGTCTATATTCCCGCCCAGGAGCTGACGCGAGGAGAGACAGGCTCCGTGACGGCGGACCCGATGACGGAGCGCATGGTTTACGACCTGCGGATCTGGATCTTCAACCACGCGCAGGATACGCTGATCGGCTATCTGGAGCCCTCGGTCAACAACCTCCAGAGCGGCACACAGGAGGTCTTCTCCATCTATATCGACGACGCAACGGCTACGGCCAAACCGAACCTCGACGTCTATGTGCTGGCCAACGGCCCGGCCGGCGGTATCAACCTGGGGGCAACTGCTACCTCCACCGATCTGAAGAATGCCCTGTTGAGCGGTTCTTACTTCAGCACTTCTCCGCTCACCGGCAGCGTGCCGGAGGGCGGTTTACCGATGTCCGGATTCCTGGCGAACAAGCCCATGACCGGTACGGGACTCTCTTTCTCCGTGTCCACGGTACAGTTGAAACGGCTCGTCTCCAAACTGCGTTTCGTTTTCTGCGGCATGGCCGAGGAGACCGACGGGAACCTGGTTCCGGTGGATGATTTCACCGTTGTGTCGATTACCCTGAACGGCGGCGTGATCCCGAACTCCGAATATGTATTCAACACGTCCGAGGACCCGTATAGTGTTGCCGGCGGTTATGCGGTAGCCAATATCGTTTACAGCGGGCCGCCCTCCATCGCTTCCAACGCCACGCCGGGCGATTATATCTACGATTCCGGGAAGCACACGGCCCAGCAGTACGAAGACCTCATCAATACCGGCATCGCATCGGGCCTGCTGACCGAGTGGGGCCGTACCTATTTCCGCGAATCCGACAAGCAGCTTTCGGGCACCATCCGGTACGGTATCGGAACCGGAGCGCACTACCGCGAGAAATCTGCGCCTTTCGAGATGGCCGCCGCCGGCGATTTTGCCCGCAACCACAGCTGGATCATCTACGGCTACTTCCTGGGCGGCAAACTGATTCTCAAGCCGGTCATCCTTCCCTGGCTGACCGAGGACACCTTCGGCTCCTACGATTATATCACCCAGGGTGATACCAAGATGGAATACGAGGAGTACTACCTCCGCTACGATATCGACAAGGAGGCCAATACCTGGAACGATACCTGGATGTGCACCGCCTACGGCTACGAAAGCGGCGGAAACGACGGCCGGCCCATCCATGCCAAGATGATTACCATCACTACCCTGAATACCAGCGAACTCCGCGTACAGCTGACCAACGATGAATTCGTGTTCGTCCGCATGACGCCGACCTTCGACGGGGGCGGACAGATCATCTCCCGTACCTATACCAAGTCCGGCCAGAGCATCACCATCTCCCCGTCCGGCACATCCCAGAAAACCTACTTCTACGTGGTTCCGGTGAGCGCAGCTGCTCCCTCCGATCCCTACGTCAAAGTGATTCTGACGGAGATCCACGGCGGCGGCCTTCCCCCGGAGAATATCCCCTTCAACCACAACCTTCCGGGCGATGAGGACCACACCTCCATCCTGCTCTATAACCCCGGTGCCGCTACCTATTCCGCCAACCTGAACAACGACAAGGCGAGCGGCTCCACGCAACCCTATCAATACTGGCTCGAACCGTAATGCAACGACTTCGTACATATCTCCGTTTCCTCTGTGCTACGCTCCTTCTGCTGGGGGCGAGCGCCTGCAACCCCGAGTTTGGGCCCTCGCCCAAACAAAGCGGAACGCTCTCCCTGTGGCCGCAGCTCTTCGAGGGATTGCAGATGAGCGGAAGCAACACGCGGGCGCTCGTACCGGATACGACGGACCCCGTCAACGCCGGCGATTCGGTGGAGGCGCGCGATGAACTGCGGGAGAACTACCTCCGTTCCCTGGATGTCTTTGTCAAGCGCTCCGATGCCGCCGAGAATGCGGACTGGTTCAAAGTCTATCACCTGTACAATGTCGAAGGCATCGGGCAGGTGAAGCATCAGCTTGCCGCCAACTGGAACGAAGAGGGCTATCTTCCCAACGTCAATTACGACATTTACGCGACGGCCAACAACAACCATACGCGCGAAGGCGCCCCGACGCTTCCCGCCTCGCTGACTGAACTCAAAGCCCTGACCACCACCACGAACAGTGTCTTCCGCTACCACTCCGAGACGGACGTGGCCGGTTCGAACTACATGCGGAGCGATGATGAAAACGACGGACGCAAGAAGGAGTTCCTGATGGACGGCAAGATCGAAGGCTGGCAGATTGACCCCAACCGCGCCGAGCAGGTGTTCGACATGGACCTGAACCGAGCCGCCGTCAAGATTATCGTCAACTTCAAGTACAGCGACCTCAAGACCATGGTGCTCGTTTCCGACGATAAGGTGGATCCGATGCCCAAGATTCTCAACCCGGAGACGGGCCAGGACAGCCTGGGCACCCTCAAAGTCTATCTGGAGAATGTCGGACGTACGCCGGGTCTCCCCCGCTGGAAGTATGTCAACTTTGTCATGGAGAGTTCGGATATCACGGGCGGAGCGCTCGACGGCCCTACGCCCGCGAACAAGTACCGGACCTATGGAAGCAACTTCATCGCCACCAAACTGCACGGCGACGAAGTGCCCAATATCGACGACTCCTACACCCTGACGACCTACACCTACCCGATTGACTGGAGCGACAACCCCGCCAAGGCTCCCTACCTGCTGCTCTCCGTCTTCTACGCGACGGCCGATAACCAGCAGTGGCGCAGCTATTACCGTATTCCGGTCTGCGACGAGAGCAAGACCACCTCGCTCAAGCGCAACCACATCTATATCGTGAACGCGGAAATCGCTTCGCTGGGTGCCAGCAACGACTCCTTCGAGGCTCCGGACGAGGAACTCCGCATCGAGTACCACGTCATTCCGTGGACGGAGACCAACATCCAGCAGGAGGCGACGGTGATCAAGATCAGCGACACGAAGTACCTGACCGTCAGCCCGACCACTTACACCCTCAAGGGCAACGAACGCCAGTCGATTGACCTCCTCTGGTACGCATCGGTCTCTCCTTCTGACCAGCGCTATGTCGATATCGATCCCTCTTCGCTCAATATCTCGTTCGTCAACTACCTGGGCCAGACAATCGATATCAAAGGTACGGTGACCAAACAGGTCCGGAACGCCCAGGGCGACCTGGTCACCGCGACGGATAACAATACCGACGGCACCGGTGACATCGTCATCACCGCCACGGCCCCTACGGGTACCGGTACGGCCAACGGCGAGAAGGTCATCATCACCATCACCCCGGGCGGCATCATCCGGGTGGCATCGGATGCCCTGGACAGCCGCGCCATCAAGGATATCTCCTTCGATGTCAAGTTGAAGAACGTAAACGACCTTCCGCCGGAGCACGTCACCATCCGCCACTTCCCGCTCGACAACCTGCAGTCCATCACCGGACTCTGGTCTTCCCGCTGGCAACCGACTTACGAGTATACCTACGATCAGGCAACTGCGCAATCCTGGGGCGACTATGAAGTGCTTGAAGAGGAGGTCACGGCATCTGATCCCTACGACCGCTCTGTCGTATTGTACGATGGAACCCGGACTTCCAATGACGGCAGGGAGCAGGAAGACATCACCGCCGACGCCTTCCGGGCTGCCGTAACGTCACGCCAGAATCGACAGGCTGCTAACAGCGAGGCCAATGCCTATCAGGTCAATGAATGGTATTACTGGGGTACAGACCCTACAACCACCGGTGCCAGCAATAGCAATAACGACTATTATAGCGGAGGTTGGGGCACCACGTACTATAGATACCAGAATTACTACCGCGCCCGCTATCTTAAGAACCATTATTACCGCACACAGTACCGCCATCTCTCCGACAGCGGAGTGCCGAGCACCGGTCAATGGGTGGACTGGGACCGTGACAACGGACAAACCTATAATGCGGCAAACGCCAAGTATACCACCGGTCTGAATTTCACTGCCAAAATCTTCAATACTTCAGACAGCAAGATCTACGCAATTGGCGTAACCAGCAACAATAACAATTACACGTACAACCGCGCCACAAGCCAGACCTCATACGGTACCTATTCGACCAGCGGCACGTTTGCCAATACAACCTCCTCGTTCGCAAACCTGACCAACAACCAGATGTATGTGGTCCAGGTGACGGCCTCCAGTACCCAGTTCGTGCTCGGCAAGCCGGTGCTTGACGCAAACTACCAGTCGCAGGACCATGTCGCCTCGCCCGCCTTCATGATTGCCTCGCAGTTGGGTGCTACCATGACCTTCAACAATGGATCCGATGCAGCCACCCACTGCGGAACCTATATGGAGGTCGGCATGGATGGCACCCGCTATGTCAACTGGCGCCTGCCGACCGCCGAGGAGATTGGCGTCATCATTCAGTACCAGGACAATAACAAAGTCACAGGAACCACCATGGTCAAGGTGTTGGGCGGCGCCTGGTATTGGACGCTGAACGGCTCCTCCGCCAATGTGCCCTCCGGCAGCGGCGGTTCCCAAAACGGAGCCTACACGCGCTGCATCCGTGACATGTCTCTCGATGAAATCAACGCTTTGAACAACCGATGAAACGCATCTTCTCTATATGGATTCTTGCCGCTGCGGCCCTGACGCTCTTCTCCTGCGCGCAGGAGCCTCTTCCGCAGACGCTCGTGACGGATCTCGGGCTCGACGAGCCGGAGATGCCCGTGCGCATCGGGTTTGACCTCCCCTACGAGAAACCGCTGGAGGCGGGAACCCGCGCCAGCATCGTGGGCGGAGAGGAAGACCCCGATGAATACGTCAAGAATCTCTACATGATTTGTTTCACCCACGACGGCATCTACCTGGGCTGGCGGCAGGCCATTCTGGTGGGCGACGAGCAGAACTACCATGCCGATCATCCGGTGGCCGACCTCAACTGCCAGGGACGCGAACTCTTCGAGGGCACCGTGCCTTCGCGTACGGCACGCATCCACTTCGTGGCCAATGTCACAGAAGCCAACATCCCGGGCAATGACCAGATCGGTAACAACGAGAATACGCTGGTCAAATCGGCCCGCATGACGTCGCTTGCGGATGAGAATGACGTCATCTGCTACTGGGGCTTCCATGGGGAAGGAAGTTCCGAGGAGATGAAGGGATGGCTGGCTCTGGCAAACTACGACCCCATCACCCAGACCACCACCTATTCCAAAAAGCCCGGCCACAACATCCATATGATCCGTGACCGCGCCCGCGTGTACTTCGGCTATATGTTCGACTTCAACCGGCTCGAGGAGGATTGCGAGAATGGCGACGTCGTTCGGATCGACGGACATAATTACACCATCACCGACGGCCATATCACCATCGACAACCGTGATTATACCATCGAAAAGAATATCACCGACTACCGGATTACCTCGATCTCCTGGGTGCTCTCCAATGGCCTTTCGCGCGGCTACCTCGCTCCCTACTGCGCAGATCATCCGGAAGATCACTTTGATTTTTACTTCGACTCCACCGCCACCCCCATGCTCAAGGAGGACCGCATTACGCCCTACGACAAGGCCGATGCCACGCGTTATACCGCAACGGAATCCGACTTGATGACCGTCTATACCTACGATCCGGGTACTGGGAATGAGAGTTACTATGACAGCCCCCTCTTCCTCTTTGAAGACCTCAACGATCCGTCCAATCCGCCCAAACTGATCCTCAAAGTGGTCTATCAGGTGGATGGGAAGGCGCAGCCCGTCACCAAGTATCACGCACTGATGATGCTCAACGAGGCCAACGAACCGGCCAAGATCTACCGCAACCACTCCTACTGCCTGAATATCTTCGGCCTGCCGTGGGAAGGCGTGGGATACGGCACCTTCGACGATGCCGTCAACGGACACACCTACTCCAACAACCAGACCGTGACCATCGACGACCAGGTGACCGAGATCAACGACGGACACTTCCAGCTCTCGATCGTCGGGCACACCTTCCTGATGTACAACGATCCGGCCCTTTGCGGGACACAGCAGCATATCCGATTCACCTATACGGCGGTGGACGGCATCGAGAGTACGACGGGCATCCAGGCCTCCGACTTTATCGCCAAGTGGACCTCGAACATCTATGCCTCTTTTGCAGAGCCCACGATTACCGTAACGCAAGTCAGCAACGACGGGACGACCTTCACCGGCGATATTGCCTTTACCCTGGGTACTTCCATCAACGCCGAGCTGCAGAGCGGCCAGATCGAGCTCCGCGACCGCCATACCGGTCTGACGCGATTCATCAACATCTACACCATCACGAAGTTCAACTGGTTGCCCGCAGGCGCGAGCCAGCTGGAACTCGTGCCCACCGGCGAGAGCCGCAACATCAGCGGTACTGCCTGCAACACCTACAAACTGATGATCCGCATTCCGGGCAACTATCCGATCGGTCTCTACCCCATCAAGATCCGGATGGCCACCCTCACCCTCAACCCCTACGCGGTACAGTTGGCAGATGAGGAAGATGACAACATCGCCGTCGTGATGGAGGGTACGGAAAACGGCACGTCACTCGACGGAACCACCCTGAGTGGCATGGACTTTACGGCCTCCGCTTCCAACAAGAACAAATGGAATTACCGGGCGGCAGGCTCTCCCTGGAACTTCTGGTACACCTACACCCTGACCAGCAAGCCCACCCGGGAGGAGAATGGCGCCACGGTGGAAGACACGCAGGATAAACTCTATACCATTCTATTCGACGATATCCGTCCGATGCGTGCCGCCGGCAACCGGGCTGAGGACATCGGACTCTTCCTCTTCATCAACCACTTCGGCCCCGCCGTTCCCGTTACGGTTGCCCCGTAAGGTCAGGCCTTTTCAAGCTAGAAGGGCCAGAATACGCCGAACTTGAAGCCGTGCTCCGGCCGGATGTAATGGAAAGCCGCAAAGGCGTCTGAATTGGGCCAGCCGCGGAAGCAATCCGTGTATTTCACGAAGAGGCAGACCACCTGCCACTGCATATTCACGAACGCGTCGAAGTAGGCGTGCGTCGCCAGCGGGTCGCGCCGCTGGTTGTAGAAGACGCCCAGGTCCGGGCTGTATCCCTGAACATAGAATCCCGTGGTAAAGAGGCCGTTTACACCGATCTGCATGTCCATGGCATCCTTCACCACGGTAAACTCGAAAAAGAGCCGGGAATTGAGTGCAAAACGCGGCAGCGGCGCCACGGTATCGTTCGATGAGAGCTGGAACAGCGCTCGGTTGTCCCAATGCACCGGGCCGAGTTTCAGTTTGTGATCGGCCGAGACGGCCAGGATGCTCACCGGGCGGTCCGCCTGGCGGATGACGGAGAGCGAATCGTAATAGATCATGTTCGCCACCAGCGCGTAATCCACGCCGGCCTTGAGTTTCCAGGCTGGAATGCTCACCTGGGCCCCTGCCCGCGTGTCGGAAATCTTGCCGAAGTCGTTGCTCCAGTCGTGGTGGTTGAAATGCAGCGTCTGCTGCAGCGGATTCGGCTCGGAGAGGGTGGTCCGGATGGTTCCAATCAGGTGGATCCCCTCCCTGAAAGGATAGACAGAAAGGCGCACCCGTCCGCCGAGGGCAAAATCGCCAAAGTTGTAGCCGGCAAAGCTGTACTGGCCGTCAGCATCCCAGGCGATATACTTGCGGAAGCTGCCCGAGGCGCCGGCATAGAGGTAGGCATTGTGGTACCAGTTGCTCTTGGCGCCGCTGATATACTGCTGGGGATCAAAGGAGTAATAGGACAGCAGGCGGTAGCCGACCCCGGCGTTGACCTTGGCCAGCAGGGCATCGGGTGCATAGGGCTGCAGCTTCAGGAAGGCCTTGTTCTCGATGCGGTTCATCGCCAGCGAATCCGCCGACTGCGAAGGATGCAGGAAGAAGTTGTTGTCATAGAAATCCTTTTCTGCCGTGGAGGTGATGGCGTCCGTGTAAACCTTCCGGTTGAGCGTCACCTCCCCGCTGTGGCCGATAAAGGCCATCGTCCCCTCGCCCACCGCCAGGGAATCCTTGTCCTTGCGGAAGAAGTTCATCGGGATGGCGTAGCTCTGGGTGATAAAGAGCGTGTTGCGGCTCAGTTTGTTGGCCGCCTTCGAGAGGTTGACGGCAATCTCCTTGGCATCCACGATCGTATCACGGATCCACTTGATATCCTGGATGCCGCCGTTCTCCGTGCGCTCCACCCGCTGGTGGATAAAGCCGGCGTTCATCAGGTATTTCTTGCCGAGGTGGTTCAGGCCGAAGGCCAGCGTGCGGTTGTCGGTAGCCTCGTTCTGCAGCATACCTTTGCTGCCCCACTTCTCATAGAGAATCGAGAAGTTCAGGGCCGGGGTAATGTTCTGCGTGGTAAGCACATGCAGTTCCATCTCCTCGCGGGCCTTCAGGGCAAAGAAGGTGCCCCAGTAGGCCAGTTCCGTGTACGGATTCTTGGTATTGTACTGCGGCAGGTTGTCCGGCGTGTAGGAATAGACAAGGTAGGGATCCATGGCGTCCATCAGGCCGGTGGTCTCATGCTTGAACCAGTTGTAGGGCTGCGCGGCGGAGCCGACCGTACCGAGGTAGGTGGCGTTCACATCCTTCTTGAAGAAGGGATAGTCGAAGAACTGTCCGTTGTAGAGCGTATCGATCTCCTGGACCTCGATCTCGTTGAACTTGTGCTCGGAGGTCCACTTGACGGTGCGTTTCCACCAAAGCGAATCGGGCAGCGCGAAGGTGCTCAGGATGCGCGGGGTGGCGATCCGCACGCTGTCGCGGTATTCCCGCCTCTGGCGGCGGATCAGTTTGCGGATGTCCGATGAATCGGGCAGGCTGAGCGCGAGCGAATCATAGTATGCCGCGAAACAGGAGTCGATTTGGAATACAGTGAGCGAATCTACCTCCCAGCAGCCCATCTCCTCCGCCAGCAGGCGGTAGATGCGCGAGAGGCTGTCCTCGGGCGGCGGAAGCAGCGCGGTGGAATCGGGCGCCGTGGCGGTCGTATCGGGCGCTACGGACGGAATGGTGTCCTGCGGGGCCGTGCGCCAGACGCGGGCCTGCAGCGGAGCGGCGAACCCCAGCAGCGCGATAAACAGCAGGCAGATCCGGGTTTTCATGCGCGCACCTCCCACTCTTTTAGTTTGCCTACGTCGCGGATGGCCGCGCCGGTCACGTCGAGGCCGCGGATTTCGTGGTCGCGGCAGATAGCCAGGTAGAAATCGATGATGGAGAACCGCTCGGGCCAGGATTGCATCAGGGGCAGAATCGCCGTTGAGAGCATCGAAATGCCCGAAAAGGCGAGCCGGCGGCACCGGGCCGCGTCGAGATTCGGCCAGGGCGAGCGGACCTCTCCGGTGTCGATGTTGGTCCAGCCCACCAGGCGCATCGTCTCATCAAATAGCAGGTACCGGCTCGTTTTGCGGTCGCTGACGGCCAGGGTGGCGACAATCGGGCTTCCCGCCGGGCGCTGCGGACACCCCTCCGGCGAAACGGAAAGGCCCTGACGGGGCGTTCCGCCTTGCCGGATTGCCTTTGTCAGGCTTGTGTAATCCAGGTCTGTGACAATATCCACGTTGTGCACCAGAAAACTTCCTCCGGGGGCATCCTGCAACAGTTGTGCCGCGTGCCGGATGGCGCCGCCCGTTTCGCGCAGCAGGTCACGCTCGTCTGAGAGGGTGATCCGGCTGCCGAAGTTCCCGTGCGCCTGCAGGAAATCCTCAATCTGCTCCGGGAAGTGGTGCACATTGACCACGAACTCGTCGAATCCCGCCTTCTGCAGCCGGCGGATGAGTCCTTCCAGCAGAGGCGTGCCGTCCACCGGGACCAACGCTTTGGGAAGGTGGTCCGTCAGGGGCCTGAGGCGGGTGCCGAGTCCGGCTGCAAGAATCATCGCTCTCATTTTCAGAAGGTTTGTTCCATCTCGAGCTCGCGATGGTAAAGTTTTACCTTGACGTTGAAACGGCGGGCAATGTGCTCGGCCAGGTGCTGCGCACAATAGACGCTGCGGTGCTGGCCGCCCGTGCAGCCGAAACAGAACATCAGGTGGGTGAATTTTCGTTCGATATAGCGCTGGACGTGTGCGTCGGCCATCGAATAGACGTGGCCGAGGAACGTGGTCACACCGCCGTCGTCTTCCAGGAACTTGACGACTTCGGCGTCGAGTCCGTTGAAGTGGCGGTAGTGCTCATATTTGCCGGGGTTGTTGATGGCGCGGCAGTCAAAGACGTAGCCGCCGCCGTTGCCCGAAATGTCGTTCGGAATCCCTTTCTTATAAGCAAAGCTGTAGATGCTCACTTCCAGCTGCGCCTGGTTGCCCTGCTCGAATTCGCGCAGGTTTACAAGGTCTGTAAGCACCTGGTTCAGATAGGGATACTCCTCAAAAGGCTCCTGCAGCAACCGGCGCAGGTTGTCCATCGCGAAGGGGATGCTCTGCAGGAAGTGGGGCTTCTTCTCAAAGTAGCCGCGGAAGCCGTAGGCGCCCAGCACCTGCAGCGTGCGGAAGAGCACGAAGTGGCGGAGCGACTGGAGAAAAGCCTCTTTGCTGACCTGACGGTAAGGCCGGAGCGCCTCCAGGTAGGCATCGATGAGTTCCATCTTGAGCGCCTCGGAATAGTTGGCCTTGGCCTGCCAGATGAACGAGGCGACATCGTAATAGATCGGGCCGCGCCGACCGCCCTGGAAATCGATGAAATAGGGCTTGTCCCCCACCAGCATGACATTGCGCGCCTGGAAATCGCGGTAGAGGAACGTATCGCTGTCTTCCTTCAGAAGGACATCCGCCATCCGGTGGAAGTCCTCCTCCAGACGGAGTTCGTTAAATTCCAGACCGGTGGCTTTCAGAAAGCAGTATTTGAAATAGTTCTGGTCGAAGGCGATCATCTGCCGGTCGAAGGCAGGCTGGGGATAGCAGACCGCAAAGTCCAGTCCCTTCGCCCCCTCGAACTGCAGGGCGGGAAGCGCCTGGATGGCAGCGCGCAGCAGGGATTTCTCGTCGGCGGCGTACGCACCTTTCTCCCGGCCCGGTGCCACGCGGTTGAAGAGAATATCGTCCCCAAGATCCTCCTGCAGGTAAAAGAGGAAATCTTCGCTGTGGGCGAATACCCGCGGAACGGCGAGCCCCTGCTTGCGGAAGTGGTCTGCAATGACCCAGAAAGCGCGGTTCTCCTCCGCACAGGTCCCCTTGACGGCGATCACCGTCCGGGTATCCCCGTGCACACGGAAGTATCTGCGGTTGCTTCCCGAAGAGGGTAACTCCTCTATTTTCAGGACATTTTCTCCTGCATACTCGCGAAACAGCGACTCGATTTCATTCATAACATACAAAGATATGAAAAAAAGTATTATCTTTGCAGTCCCATTCGGAGAGATGCTCGAGTGGCTTAAGAGGCACGCCTGGAAAGCGTGTGTACTCCAAAAGGGTATCAAGGGTTCGAATCCCTTTCTCTCCGCAAACCGAATGAAGGAAGCCGACCTCAAGGTCGGCTTTTTGCGTATCAGGGCTGCTTGGAACGCTCGCTTTCCAGACAGCCCTGGTCCGCAAAAAGTGCCGTGGCGCGATGCGCCCACGGCTTCCTTCATTTCCGGATTTGCAAAGCCCCGCCGCAGGCGGCCAGGGATGTCGGAGCGCAGCGACGAAATCCCGGCGAGAAAGGGATCGCGCCCGCCTCATCCAGCCAATGCCGCCGGAGCGCAGCGACGAAATCCCCGAGAGAAAGGGTCCGCGCCCACCTCATCGAGCCAGGGATGTCGGAGCGCAGCGACGAAATCCCGGCGAGAAAGAGTTCGCTCCCGCCTCGTCCAGCCAGGGACGCCGGAGCACCGCAACGAAATCCCGGCGAGAAAGGGTCCGCGCC
>JAEEGH010016139.1_pt1 | contig 16100 bp, 19 predicted proteins | sample 9134181 | NCBI WGS metagenome assembly JAEEGH01 (sample SAMN16246544, study PRJNA631951) | gut metagenome | biome: gut microbiome; feature: rumen; material: DP-attached | host: Bos | place: Iran: Karaj | collected 2018-10
TGTTAAGAATAGGCCCAGTGATACATTTGTCCCTTTTACTCCTTTTTTACTACCCTTTTACTCCCCTTGGATAACCCTTCCAAAGAATCATCGAAAGAATCATACCAGGCACGGTGCAGGCCACTGCTGCCCAGAAGAATTGGGTGTAGCCCAACGACTCCTGCAGCCAACCACTCAGCATCGACGGGATGTTCATGCCCAATGCCATCAGGGCGGTGAGGATGGCGTAATGCGAAGTGGAGAACTTGCCTTGCGACGACTGCAGCATGAAGACCATATAGGCTGTGAAGCCCAGACCATAACCAAACTGCTCCACTCCTACCAGCGAACCTATCAGCAGACGGCTCTGGGGCTGAGCTATCGACATCCAGACATAGAGCAGGTCGGGCACATTGAGCATCAATGCCAGTGGAATGACACTTTTCCTCAGTCCATACTTCGACACAAGCATACCACCCAGGATTCCTCCGATGGTGAGCATGCCCACGCCTACCGTACCATAGATCAGACCATATTCCGCATTATCGAGTCCAAGGCCTCCGGTTTCGACGGGTGCCTTGAGGAAGAGTATCGTCATCTTCGAAAGCAAGGCTTCGCCGAGACGATAGAAGAGCAGAAAAAGGAGGATGAACCAAAGTCCGGGCTTACGGATGAAGGCTGCAAAGGCTCCCACCCAATCGGTTTCGGAACGTTCTGCCTCATTAGCCGTCTTTTCGGCAGTTTCAAGGGTTGTTATGTCCTTGGTACGGCGATTCAGATGTGGAAGCCACGTGCGGTGTGCAAGGGCAAAGATGAGCATCAGACCACCGACGCCAAGCATAACAAGAATCCATGCTCGCGTGAGGTCTCCTCCATTGCTTCGCGACAAAAGTCCGACCAAAGTGGTCAGTACGCCCGATGCAAAGATCATCGACAGGCGATAGGCAGTGGAGCGAATGCCGACAAAGAACGACTGCGCATCCTTGTCGAGTGCCTTCATATAGAAACCATCACAAGCGATGTCGTAGGTGGCTGACGAGAATGCGCCTACCGTCAAGGCAATGAGACACCAAACAAGCCAGTTGCTGCTGAGCAGCGAAAGGGCAACACCCGAGATACACACAGCCAATGCCACCTGCATCAGCCACATCCAGCGACGTGTGTCGCCAATCCACGGGCTCCACAGCGCCTTAAACGACCATGGCATGGCCAAGAGCGACGTCCAGGCCGCTACTTCGGTATTCGACAAGCCCATATCGGCCATCATCACCACACTCAGCGTCGTAATGACTGCATACGGCAAGCCCTCAGCGAAATTGGCGCTGAGGACCCAACCTAAATCTTTCTTGACTGAATTATTCACTATTTCTATGTTTGTTCACTCTTGCCGTCCATGTCATTAAAACAATCGGGACAAAGGGGGGAAATTATCGAAGCACTTTACGCATCGATCCGTCGGCCTGACGAACGATACGGATGCCCCGTCGGGAGTCTGCCTGACGATGGCCTTGCAGGTCATAATAGACATTACCGTTTGCAGGCACTTCCTGGGGAAGGAGACGGATGCTGTTGAATTCGTATTCCACGATATTACGGAAATCCTGCCAGCCGCCGGTCGTCTGATAAGCTTCCAACGCTCCCTTAGGCACATAAAGCGTCAACCAATCGACAATGCCAAAAATATCACTGACCTCAATCTCGTGCGGCTGCTCCACATTCGAATAGACCTCTTTGAGCTGCGTCCCATAGAATAAAGCAGCACCTTTTTCGACTTGTCCCAGATCACAGTCAAAGATGACACTCGTCATTTTATGGCAATTATAAAACGGGAAATTACCCATACGTTCTACGCTTTGAGGAATACGCAAACTGGAAAAAGTACAATACGCAAATGCTCCTTCGCCTATCTCTTCCACACCATCGCCAAGGGTAACTTCGGCCAAATTACAGCGAGCAAAAGCTTCTCTGCCAATGACAGAAACAGACCCCGGAATATCAATAGAGGAAAGATTATTACAAGAATAGAAAGCCGAATCACCGATAGCAGTAACACGATCAGAGAATTTCACAGAGGTCAGCTGAGGATTGGACATGAAAACGCCGGCACTTATTTGGCTGACACCTTCAGGGATGATGACCGCATCAAAACGGGAGTAGGTGAAGGCCTCCCGGCCAATTTCCTTCAGTCCGTTACCCAATGTCAATTCCGTAATAGGGCACATCCTGAATGCAAGTTTGCCAATAGTTGTCACGCTATTGGGGATTGTAATCGGGCAACTTAGTCTTGTACAAGCCGTAAAAGCCCTATCCTCGATTCGTTCCACACCATCAGGAATTACTATCGAAGTCAGAAATTGACAACCTGCAAAAGACTCTTCAGCAATAATCTTCACTCCGTCGGGTATAACAGAATTCCTACAGCCGGCTATCAATTTATTTGTTGATGTCTCGACAATCACATTACTTCCATTCGCGGAATTGTAAATACCATTGCCCGAGTCAACTATTATAGATTCCAGAAAGCTACATTCTTTACAAACACCCTTACCGATATGTATCACACTAACGGGGATAAAAAGAGTGGCAAGACTTGAACAGCCAAAAAAGGCGAAGTCTGAGATTGCAATTATTCCATCAGGAATCGAAACGGTATTGAGTTTCGCACAATTGAAAAATGCGAAATTACCGATACTTGTAACCTTGTAGGTCGTTCCCTGGTATTCGAAACTTGATGGTATTGCCACGTCATCTGTATAATCTAACGAAGTGGCCATCGATGATGATGTGGCATAAGTCACCTCGGCAGTCTTTTCCTCTTGGTTCAGATTGTAGTAGATGTCGTCCACCTTGACATCATAAGCCATGCTGCGCGATGGCAGTATCCATCCGATAAGCGCCAACGCGATGGCCGTCATTGTGAGATTTGTCCTGGTTTTCATAATGGTAAATTTTAATGTTTAACATGCTTGATTGATAGAGAAAGTTTTCACAAAACATTCCTATTTCTGCTACAAAGATAAGGAGAATAATAATACGAAGTTTACCCCCCATTTTTATTATTTTTAACAAAAAGCATGGCGCTTCTGACAAAAATTGTCAAGCAAACACCGCCTTGAAGATGGTCTCCGTGGCACCACTCTCAGCCTGCACATACTGGCCAGCTCGCTGCCCTGCTTCGCGAAGGGCCTGCGGGTCGGTCATGAATGTCTGCATGAGGGATGCATACTGCTCGGCGTTGCTGATGGTGAATCCACCCTTGGCATCGAGCAGGCCCAATGCCTCGCGGAAGGCCGTGTGGTTGGGACCAAAGATGACAGGCATACCATAGACAGCTGCTTCGAGCGTGTTGTGGATGCCCACGCCAAAACCGCCGCCGATGTAGGCCACCTGGCCATAACGATAGATGGACGACAGGAAGCCGATGGCATCGATGATGAGACAATCCACGCTGGTCACCTTGTTTGCATCGAGCTGTGAATAGCGCATATAGGGGCGCTTCAACTTGCCGATGATGCTCTGGATGTGCTCCTCGTGAATCTCGTGAGGAGCAATGATGAGCTTCATCTCGGGATGCTGGTTGAAGTGCTCAAGCAGAATGTCCTCGTCCTTCGGCCAGGAAGAACCTGCCACAAGCGTGAACTGTCCTTTCGAGAATTCCTCTGCCCAGGCATATTGCTTTGCCTGCTGCTGGATGGCAATGACACGATCGAAACGCGTGTCACCACAGATGGTCACATTCTTGTCGTAACCAATCGTGGCAAGCAGACGCTTCGACTCCTCGTCCTGCACAAAGATATGACGGAAATGACTGAGCACGGGGCGCAGCACACCGCCGTAAGACTTGAAGAATGCCTGATGCTCGCGGAAGATGCCCGAAATGAGATAAGTGGGGACCTTCCGACGGTCCAGTTCCTCCAGGATGTTGCCCCAGAACTCGTACTTCACAAAGAAGGCGATGGACGGCTGCGTGATGTCGAGGAACCTGCGGCATTCCGACGGCTTGTCGTAAGGCAGGTAGCAGACGATGTCGGCACCCTTGTAGTTCTTGCGCACCTCGTAGCCCGAAGGACTGAAGAAGGTCTGCAGGATGCGATATTGCGGGTACTTCTCGCGCAAAGCCTCGATGAGGGGACGTCCCTGCTCGAATTCGCCAAGCGAAGCAGCATGGAACCAGATGTAGGGTCGGCTCGGATCCTGCGCCTTCAGCTCATTCACCTTGGCCTGCAGTTTCTGCGCCCAGTCCTGGCGTCCTTCCTCCATCTGCTTGGCCTTGCGATGCCCGAAGGCTGCAGCCAGCTTGATGCCAAGGAAGTATGCGCGGGTACCTATGTTATAAAGAATATTCATAAGGTCTTAAATAGTTGCTATAGAAGCTATAGACTATAGATAATATAGTCACTATAATAAAAAACTTACGCCAGCCTCTCCAAAGCCACGCGGGCACGACGCAGCGACTCCTCCTTGCCAAGCAGGTCGGTGATGGCAAAGATCTGCGGACCGCGTGCCTCGCCAACAAGCGTGCAACGGAAGGCATTCATCACGGCTCCGGTCTTGTAGCCCTTGCCGGCAATCCACTCCATGACTTTTGGCTCAAGGGTCTCGCCGTTCCAGTCTTCCTGAGCTTCCAGGAAGTCGCAGAGCTCACCGACATACTGCGGAGCCTCGGCCTTCCACCACTTCTTCATCGACTTCTCGGCATATTCGGTGGGGGCAGCGAAGAAGAAGTTGCACTGGTCCCAAAGTTCCTTGGGTAGGTTGATGCGCTCCTTCATCAGCTTGACGACGGTCTCGACATATTCGTCGTTCTTCGGATCGGCGCCATGCTCGATGACCTGCTGCTTGAGAGCCTCGCAAAGGATCTTCTCGTCGCACTCCTGCAGATAATGGTGATTGAACCAGAGGAGGCGCTTGATGTCGAAGTGTGCACCGTTCTTCGAGCAATGCGAGAGGTCGAACAGACGAATCATCTCGTCCATGGTCATGATGTCCTGGTCGTTGCCTGGGTTCCAGCCCAGGAGAGCCAGGAAGTTGATGACAGCCTCGGGCAGATAGCCTTCCTCGCGATAGCCGCTGTAGGTACCTGTCGGCTCGCCGGTCTCCTTGTCGCGGATGGTCCATTCGAGGGGGAACACGGGGAAGCCATACTTGTCGCCATCGCGCTTCGAGAGCTTGCCGTTGCCTTCGGGAGCAAGTAACAGGGGCAGGTGGGCGAACTGTGGAGCCTCCCAGCCGAAAGCACGATAGAGCAGCACGTGAAGGGGTGACGAAGGCAGCCATTCCTCACCACGAATGACGTGGGTGACCTCCATCAAGTGGTCATCGACGATGTTGGCAAGGTGATAGGTCGGCAGTTCGTCGGCACTCTTGTAGAGGACCTTGTCGTCGAGGATGGTGGAATTGATTTTCACCTCACCACGGATGAGGTCATTCACGATGACATCCTCGCCCGGTTCGATGAGGAAGCGAACGACGTAGGGCTCGCCGGCAGCGATGAGCTCCTTGGCCTTGTCGAGACCCAGGCTCAGCGAATTGCGCATCTGACCACGGGTCGAGGCATCGTATTGGAAGTTGGGAGTAGCCTGGCGTGCAGCCTCAAGCTCCTCCTTGTTATCAAAAGCATAGTAGGCCTTGCCGGCATCGAGAAGCACCTGCACATATTTCTTGTAGATCTCGCGACGCTCCGACTGACGATAGGGGCCATGATCGCCTCCAAAGGTGACACCTTCGTCAAACTGAATGCCGAGCCACTTGAACGACTCAAGGATGTATTCCTCGGCACCAGGGACAAAGCGCTGGCTATCGGTATCTTCAATACGGAACAGGAGTTTGCCGCCATGCTGACGGGCAAAGAGATAATTATAAAGACAGGTGCGGACGCCGCCGATGTGAAGCGGGCCCGTAGGAGATGGCGCAAAGCGTACAACAACTGGACGTGACATAATATTGAGGTTAAAGGAGACCCCCTCGGTCCCCCTGCTTAGGGGGAGGACTTTCTTGTCCGAACTTAGTTCTTCCCCCTAAGCAGGGGGATTAGAGGGGGTCTAGGGTTATTAATTAATTATCCAAACTATCGAGCAGCTTGACGAGTTGTTCGTCGGTCTTGGTCAACTTCTCCTTGCAGAAGGCAAGCAGTTTGACGCTGCGCTCGGTGAGCTGGCACAACTGGTCGATCTCGCAATCAGGGCGCTGCAACTTCTGGACAATCTCTTCCAGTTCCTTCATCGCACTGGTATATGTAAGCTGTTCGTCTTGCATCAATTTAAATCAATTTTTAATTGTTATTTTTGAATTGTGAATTCTCAATTGTTAATTGTTAATTGTTAATTATTAATTGAAAATGCGCTGCAAAGATAGCACATTTTGGGCAAAAGTCAAAAAATATTCGCTGAAAATAAAGTTTTTAGGTATTGAAATTTGGCGCATTGACACAAAAGTGCTATCTTTGCCGCGCTTTTCGGAGCTAGAATGACCAAAGCCCCGGCTTGAAGTCATCGACTTAATCTGGGAGAGTGCAAGCTCAACCTCCATTATTCACTCTTTAATTTATTCAAATTCATGTATCTCGATTCAGCTAAAAAGCAGGAACTTTTCGCCAAGTATGGCAAGGGTGCAACCGACACAGGTTCACCAGAGGCACAGATCGCCCTCTTCTCATTCCGTATTGCACACCTCACCGAGCACCTTCGTGCCAACCACAAGGATTTCGCCACCAGCCGCTCGATGAAGATGCTCGTAGGTAAGCGTCGTCGTATGCTCGACTACCTCGCTAAGAAGGACATCAACCGCTATCGTGCCATCATCAAGGAGCTCGGCCTCCGTCGCTAATACGAAGCGAAGGTTTCATTCGAAACAAATAACACCCGACAGATTCATTTCTGCCGGGCGTTTTTTTATATGATAGCCAAATAACCGACTATCACTTTCTGACGACCACCGCCTCCGGGTATTTCTTCGGATCGCACGAGAAGATGCCATCCTGAACGCCCGTCTTGACCTTCGTGAGCGTCATGATCATCGTGGCACCGCTCTTGCTGGTCTTCATCTCGTGGAAGTAATAGTTCTTCGCGTTGATTTTCATCGTCACCTTGCCGGGAGCTTCCGAATCTTTGGGGTCGGTGAAATCTATCACGTAGTAGTCGCCTTCCTTATTCATCTTCGCCTTTCGGTATTCCCGATCCAAATTGAAATCGATGTCGTATTCGCCCACCGACTTATTGGTGGTCCTGGTGATGTAAAGGGTGTCGGCACCGAGCCCCTTGGTATGCTCCCATTCATACTCACCATCGAAACCGCCTTCGGTAATCATCTCCTGCCCCATGGCCTTCACGGTCATGGTGAACCTGTTCTTTTCCCCTAAAGAGGCCATAGTCATCTTGCCGCTCAAGACATTTACCATCAGCATCTTCACCTTGATATCCATCTCATACTCCACGCCTGTGGGGTCCGACATCGCTACACTGCTTTTCTTGAGCACGGCGCTGACCTCGGCAGGCACCTGGGCATTTGCCGTCACAATGCCACACACAAAGAACAGGGTGGTTATGGTCAAAAGAATGTATTTCTTCATTGCAAACAAGTAAATTGATAAATCTTGTTGAAAAACACAATTTCACGAAAGTTCAAGTCCAAACGTGTTGACCAGCGCGTCAATCATTTCGGGGTTTTCCTTGCGCATCTCGGCCATACGTTCGCGAGGGGTCAGAGGGACCTTGGGTACTGCCGCAGCATTGACGACAATCGAAAAGTCGAGACGGGAGTTACGCAGCTGCTGGCGCAGAAAACCCAGCAGAGGCGCCTTGTTCTCGTTGATGCGCTGCATCTGTTCGTCGCTGCCCACAGTCACATTGATGTGCGTGCCTTCGGAGAGTTTCACTCTGCTATTCAGGATGGCGGTCTGCAGGAGCTTCTCCTCGGGAATGGTCTGAATGAATTGCTTCCACGTGCGCCGAAGCGCCGGCTCGTCTACAGGCTCGTTCATCTCAGGCTGCTGCGGTCCGCTGCTGGCAGCCGCCTGCTCATTGTTTGCCGATTGGCTGACACCTCCTCGTAGCGAGGGCATCATGCCGCTCGTGCGTCCCGGCATAGCGCCTCCACGCATCATAGGCTGCGGGGCGCGGGGTGCGGGTTGTGGGGCCACTCCTCTACCATTGGGGGAAGGTGCGGGAGCTGGTGCCTGAGGTACGACGGGAGCCTGAGGCCTCGGCGCAGCAGGGGCAGGGCGGGGAGTTGATGATGCAGGTTGTGGAGCAGCTTGCACGTTCTGTATTGGGGCACGTTGGGGCTGTGGTGGCTGCGGCACGGGATGCAGCAGCTGGCAGATACGCACGATGGCAAGTTCCACCGAGAGACGCTTGTTGCGCGAATTGCGGTAATTGAAGTCACATTCGTTGGCAATCATCACCGCATTGAAGAGGAAGTAGGGCTGGCAGCGGCTGGCCTGCGTCTCGTAGCGTCGTGCCTCCTCGGGCCCTGCCTCGATGAGTTTCAGGGTCGAAGGATCCTGTGCCACCATAAGGTCGCGCAAGTGTCCTGCCCATCCTCCGATGAAGTACTGGGGGTCGAAGCCACGGCGAATCGAGTCGTCGAGCATCATCAGGGCTGCTGGCAGATTGCCCTGCAAGGCATCGTCGGTGATGCGGAAGAACGTGTCCGAATCGAGCAGGTTGAGGTTGTTGATGGTGGCCTCATAGGTCACATTGCCGCTGGTGAACGAGGTGATCTGGTCGAAGACCGAAAGCGCATCGCGCATACCGCCATCGGCCTTGCGTGCAATGACCTGCAGGGCACGCGGTTCCACGCGGATACTCTCCTGCCCGGCAATATAGGTCAGCTGCTCGACGATGTCCTGCGTCGAGATACGCTGGAAGTCATAGGTCTGGCAACGGCTCAGGATCGTGGGCAGAATCTTCTGCTTCTCGGTGGTACACATCACGAAGATGGCGTGCTTGGGCGGCTCCTCCAGCGTCTTGAGGAAAGCATTGAATGCAGCCGTCGAAAGCATATGTACCTCATCGATGATGAACACCTTGTACTTGCCGATCTGCGGAGGTATCTGCACCTGGTCGATCAGTTCGCGGATGTTATCGACCGAGTTGTTCGACGCAGCATCGAGTTCATAGACGTTGTAGCTGCGCTGTTCCTGGAACGACTGACAGCTCTCGCATTCGTTGCAGGCCTCGCCGTCCTCTGTGCGATGCTCGCAGTTGATGGTCTTGGCAAAAATACGCGCACACGTAGTCTTGCCCACACCACGCGGGCCACAGAAGAGGTAGGCATGCGCCAATTTGCCACTGGCAATCGCATTCTTCAAGGTTTGCACCAGGGCTTTCTGCCCCACCACCGTCTTAAAGGTGGATGGACGATATTTTCGTGCCGAAACAATATAGTCTGCCATCGAACAATTAACAATTAACAGTTAACAAATAACAACGATCCAGCAAAGTGCGGTGCAAAGATACGCATTTTTTTCGAGATGAAGAAATAATAATAGACTTTTTTAGTAATCAACTCAAAAATATTTATATGCCATTCAAAAGGAATTGGAACAAACCCATAAAGTAAATTCCTTTTTCATCTGTATAGGGAACTATATCGTTACCTACGATTACAATTTTACGGAAACTATTGTCAATTTTCAATAAAGATTTCAATTCCTTCTCTTTCTTTTCTTCGTTATCCAATGCAAAGGCAGACTGAATATAGTACTTATTTGTTCCGTTGGTAGCTATAAAATCTATTTCATATTGGATATATTCAGACTTACCTTCACGCATTTCCCTAGATTCAACCACTCCCACATCGACCAGATAGCCGCGCATACGTAGTTCGTTGTATATGACATTTTCCATAATATGCGTTGGCTCCAGCTGTCGATAATTGATTTTAGCATTCCGCAAACCGACATCAACAGCATAATACTTTTTGATGCTTTCAAAATACTTGTTTCCTTTAATATTGTAACGTCTGGAACCTTCAAAGAGGAAAGCATCTTCCAAATAACTGATATAATTAGAAATAGTGTCAGAATTGACACTCATTTTTTGTACATTGTGAAGAATGTTGCTGATTCTATTCGGATTAGTCAGTGAACCCACCGAAGAACACAAGGCATCAACAAGATTGGAAAAGGCATCTCGGTTCTTCACATTATGCCGTTCAACGACATCGTCCAGATATGTCTTATTCCATAATCGCTGCAAGTAGGCAACTTTCTGTTCAGGAGTGCGTTGTCGCAAAAGTCCAGGCATGCCTCCGTATGTGTAGTATTCTTTCCACAACTCGCTCAAGGATTCCTTCCTGTCAGTACAGAATTCTTTAAACGAAAAGGGGTACACTCTCACCTCATCTCCACGACCACGAAAGATGGTGTTGATGTCAGATGAGAGAAAGTGCGAATTACTTCCAGTAATATACACATCCACATTATCTTTCATATTCAATCCGTTCACCAATTTCTCGAACCCCTCAACCTCTTGAACCTCATCAAGAATAATATAGTAAGGATCTGTCTGTGAAGTAATGCGGCTATAAAGAAATGATTTCAGATTACCACGATCGGTGAGGTCTCCATACTCTTCATCTTCGGTATCAAAAGAAACAATGATGATATTTTCTTCTCCAACACCCTTTTCTAAAAGGTAGTCCTTGAAGATTCTGTTTAGCAGCCATGACTTACCACACCGCCTTGGGCCGGTAATAATCTTCACTTCACCGTTGTTCATTCTGTTTATCAACTGGCGAAGATAAGTCTCTCGTTGAATATAATTAGCCATAGTATTCGAAATTTGCTGCAAATTTACAGTAAATTCCGAATACAAGCAAGTATCTATCCGAATTTTACTGCAAATTTACAGTAAATTCCTTCTAACAGTTCACTCTACTAAGCAAATTACCACATAATTAATTGCGTGCAGCCAACTTTTTATCCCAATATTTGGCGTGGATTTTGAACAAGTATCTAAAATGAAAAAGGGAGCCGCAGCTCACGCTGCAACTCCCTTGCCCAATAAAACACACACTAATATTATTCAATATGAATAGTCTGAGCCAACTTGGCCTGCTCCTCGGCAGTAACCTTCGGGAGAAGGATGCGGAGGATACCATTCTCAACCTTGGCGGTAATCTTGTCCTTGTGGATGTTGTCCGGCAGGGCGATGGCCTCCTTGAAGTGAGGGATGTGGAAGTCGTGACGCAGGAAGTGATATTCCTCCTTGTCCTTCGGCTTCTCCACCTTTACGCCCTCGGTGTTCTCGGCATTCTCGGCAGCCTTGGTCTCCTTTGGCTTGCGCTCCATCGAGATCACCAGGTTGTTGTCGGTATCGATGGTCAGATTCAAGTCTTCCTTCGACAGACCGGGCACGCAGAACTCAATCTTGAAGTTCAGCTTCGACTCGGAGATGTTGATCTGTGGATCACGTGGGAAGTTCTGATTCCAGGCATCGTTGATATTGTTGAACACATTGTTGAACAACATTGGGAAAAGATCATTTGAACGTACTAACATAGCTTTATAATTTTTAATAGTTAAACATCATTTTATTGTCCAGCATTACTGCCGACACCCTACTATTTGCAACCGCTGTGCCAAAACCGGAACCGTGCCAAAATTTCCCCTCCCACTGCAAAAATGTCAAATATTTATGCCAGAATGTCCACGTTTATGGACAAATTTGTCAGACGAAGAATTTGCAATGGATATCGGATTTACGAAAACCGAAAAGCAATTTTTCACCTTCGCATATCCCCTAACAAACGTTGGGGGACATGCTGCCATCGAATCTTGTCCGTCTGCGAACGTTGGGGGACATCATGCTATCGTATCATGTCCCTCTGCGAACGTTGGGGGACATACCACTATCGAATCATGTCCTTCTACGAACGTTGAGGGACATGCTGCCATCGGATCATGTCCTTCTACGAACGTTGGGGGACATGCTGCTATCGGAACATGTCCTTCTACGAACGTTGAGGGACATGCTACCATCGAATCATGTCCTTCTACGAACGTTGAGGGACATCATTCTATCGGATCATGTCCTTCTACGAACGTTGAAGGACATGCTGCCATCGGATCTTGTCCCTCTACGAACATTGGCGCACAATTTCCTGCAGAAAGTTGTACGTCTACGAACGTTGAGGAACATACCACGATTGGAAAAGAGGAATTACATTTTCGGATACATCCTCTTTTATGTCATAGAGCACTCTGTCGCGCGTCAAAGTGCTTTATCCAATTGCGCAAATACTCTGACGCGCGTCACGATGCTCTATGAAGGAAGAGAAGGTACTCTGTCGCCCGTCAGAGTACTCTATTCAATTGCGGAAGCACTCCGACGCCCGTCAGAGTACCATATCCCGTAGAACGAAGCATTCTGACGGCCGTCATAATGCTTGATTATACATTAGGTTAGGGGTGGTTACCCTAACCTTTTAAATTTTCTACAAAAAAATTAAAAATACGAAATCGAATTTTTATTTTTTTAAAAATATTATAGTAAGTTAGGGGTAACCACCCCTAACCTAATTAATTATTTCGCCTAAAAATCACCCAAAAACCATCATTTCGCCCCATATCCCGTTAAATACTCACCCATTTTCAAAACTCCAATTAATCCATTCCCCTAATTTTTTAAAAAAAATACGGTCCATAATTATGTGCAAATAGATACCACTGAAGGTGGCACATTCAAAACCGTTTTGGGTAGCACAATTAAACCGTTGCTATCAAAGATCGGAGAGGCTGTATCTTTCCGTTTATTCCGATGTTATAAAAACCGAAGGCGCGACACCACATGATGCCGCGCCTTCGGATGAATAGTTTGAGCGAGAAAAGACAGGTTCTTTCTGCTTCGATGTGGATATGGTCAAGTCATTTCAGGGTAAGACAGTTCGCCGATCAGAGCTAAAGCCTTCTGGTATGCCTTTGGCTCATTGTGAAGCAAGCGTTGTAAATCGAGCTGCGCCTGCTCCTTGATGTCAACTCTGTATTTACTCATAGCGCACGGATGAACTTGTCTAGTTCATCAACATTGGCAAACGATTTTGAAGAACCTTTCTTCGCCTCGTCCACACGGGCGAAAAACTCCTCCTTGGACATAAGCGTCGGATCCTCCATATTCGCCGTCAATTTCCTAGTATATTTCAAGAGCTTTGCCATCATGTTCTATAAAAAGTTTGTTCTCTGGCGGCAAAGATAAGACGAATTTTCGAAATATGCAAAATATTGAACGAAAAAACGTCTTGATGTGTAAATATATACAAACAGGAAAAAACAGTATCGAATCTTGTAAATGCTCGAAACGACATGGAATTAACTGCACAAGAAGTCGATAACAGCGTTTCTTCGGCTGCAAAGATAAGGAAAATTTCCGATGCCACTAAATTTTCGTCAAAAATAATGACGAAACATGAAAATATTGCTATTCAAAATGTGCATTATGGCAATAAAATAGGCTATTTTATCAAATAGTTCGCCTAATCTCTTGACACATTCATTTTTATTCACTATCTTTGCACCGACCTTAGCCACGGACGCACCCTTTGGGGTGGGCAGCCCAAGCTCGGAAGCTTCACCTTTTTCGGTGGAGCTTTCGTTACTATTGCGCCATTCAAATAACATTTTACAAAATTGCAGAATTTCTAAAATCAGATTTTAATTATTTGCACGGGGAAGGACATGAAAGAGGAAGTGCTCATGTATGCAAAGAAATGAGATCGGAGAGGCTGTATCTTTCCGTTTATTCCGATGTTATAAAAACCGAAGGCGCGACACCAAAAGATGACGCGCCTTCGGATGAATAGTTTGAGCGAGAAAAGACAGGTTCTTTATTCTTCGATGTGGATTTGGTCAAGTAATTTCAGGGTAAGACATCATTTCATTTGATACAAACACTTGCCCTTTCTTGTAAACGACTGCAGCTCACATGTTTCTCCATCGCTAAAAAATACCTTGATATATCCCAATTGAGATGACCAGTAGATCTTTTGCGCATAAGGCTTTCCATGCCAATCCTCTCTATATCGAGCTATTATTATGACATCCATTTGATTGTATCGTATGGTCTCAAATGATGTTTCATCTATCTTTGTATATATATATACTCCATCATGGAATGGAGGCCAAAACCATACACTTTTATGTCCTAAATCAGTCGTTATTGAAACTATTGGATTATCCCATGGTTTGACTAGTATGGAAGTAGAATAAAGCCTATGTACCAAAGGAAGCAACGGGTCTGATGGATTGTCTTTATTATGAATTTGAGAAATAATCCAGCTTATGGAATCACCTTTGTTGTTAATATAAACCAAAGAATCCCCTTGTTGATAAGGTTGCCAAACCTCGTCTTCATAGTCGTGAAAGTATGGGCTTATCTTCAAGAATAGTATTCTTCCTATGAGTAGCAGCAAAGTCAGGTATGCTACGCACTTAAGTCCTTGTTTGATATACTTCATCTTAATTCCTTTCTTATTTCTTCACCCTTTTAATTATTTCCTTATTGTCACTATTAGCATGACCACCTAGTAAAGACCTAAAGTGTGAAGGATCTACGAATCTGTGTTCAACACCTTCTATCGCTCCTTGACCACTAACAACACGATCGTATTTTTGATCATATTGTATTCCTTCCACCCCATCAGGATGCGTGAAGTCCGTAGCCTGATGAGGTGTAATATATTCAACTATTTCTACATTATAACCATACTCAAGTAAAGTTTTTGCCATTCCTGCAGCTGTTGCACCTCCTTGGCTATGTGAAACTATACGAATTGGCTCATCTTTGTCCAAAGCTATAGCTCATTCAGAGACCTTTATATCGAGTATTAAAGCTTTAACACCGCCTTCTTCTTCCCTTTGAGCAGCAGTAGAAACCGGAGAAGCAGACCCGCTTGTAAACAATGTTTTATCATCTGAAAATTGTTCTTGATAATACGTTATAATACTGTCATCCCAATAATCGGCTACATCATTATCATATACAGAAGGATAGCTATTGTTGCCATAACCATATCTTACCTGATCACGGCATCCAACACCCGGACGAAATCCATTTACAAAGATAATGGCTTTCCCATCATTATCAACTTTATTTACAGGATCTCCCCCACAATAAACATAGGGACTGATACCATAATATTTTTCTGCTAACGGGTCAATCCTGTCCAACGACGGCATCATGGCAAAATATTGCCGCGCATGGATGTCATAGTTGTCCAGTCCGAAGGTGCGGTCCAATTCTACCCCTCGCCTAAAGGCTCGTCTTCTCGCCAGGAGATTATCAATCTCCTTTTGATGGCTGCGAGGACCCTCAAACTTGTACTTCTGCACGTTTTCGTTGTTCCCTTTGGTCACGTCCGAGAGAAGGTTCCCTTTGGTCACGTCCGAGAGAAGGGTGCTGATGTCACCGATGACGCCGCCGTAGGGATAGTAATGCGTCACCTGCTCAACTGTTCCATTCTTATTAATTACCATGCGGTTATTTCCCATATAGTCCTGGATATAGTAATGCCAACCATTGACTGTGCCATTGGTATTCTACAGCTTCGCTAAGCCATGACACGACGGGCTGGCTTTGCCAATGTTTTTTACTATGTCGTATAGCAGGCGAGTTCATAGTATTTCGCTGCAAATATATGTATTATTTTTGTTTCTTCAATCTATTTGGCCTGTTTTTTTCATTATTTTCGCGTCAAATGTGCAAATCGTCTTCGCGAAATCGATTTCCAAATCCCCTTAGGAACTTTTATCATCGTTTACACCTATAGTGTATCCCATCGGTTACAATAGGACTCAAGTATTTTGTGGGGAATCTGGAGTTCCGCGGCAGTCTTGCGCCAGTCCTTGATGGTAGTGCGAACTTCCTCGATGATTTCTGATGCCTCTTGTCGCTCAAGCATGTAACTGCCCGAGGCTTGAAGCAGGGCATTGGCATCCGACTGCTCGGTATATTGGTCAATAAGCAGGCATTGATGTGTCTTGGTCCCAGGGTTTATGTCGTAGGCAGGTGATAGCGTCCAGCCCTTTGGGGTAAGCAGGAAACCGTGGTTTCGGAAGTGGTCGTCAGTATTGCCAAACATCACATTGAATGCCACTCTGCGGTAAAGTTCTCTGAGGTTCTGCT
>JAEEGH010016142.1_pt1 | contig 16099 bp, 12 predicted proteins | sample 9134181 | NCBI WGS metagenome assembly JAEEGH01 (sample SAMN16246544, study PRJNA631951) | gut metagenome | biome: gut microbiome; feature: rumen; material: DP-attached | host: Bos | place: Iran: Karaj | collected 2018-10
CATCCAGTACGTCTACTCCTATACCTCCAATTCGACGTCCCTCATCTATCTGATATCTGCCCTCTGGGCCGGCAACGCCGGTTCCCTGCTCTTCTGGGCTTGGTTCGCATCCCTCCTCTGCTTCATGCTCATCAGGTCAAAACGTGAAGATACTCAGTCACTTATCGCACAGGCCATGCCCATCATGATGCTGGTCTCCGTGCTCTTCATAGCCTTGGTACTCATCGAGAATCCATTTGCTCCTGCTCAGCAGGCTTATACCGACGGACATGGTCTCAACCCCATGCTCGAACACTTCGCCATGATCCTGCATCCGCCTTGTCTACTCGCCGGCTATGTCATGCTGGCAGTGCCCTTTGCACTCGCAGTGTCTGCTCTGATCCAGAAGAGGACTGACGGATCCTGGGTCAACGCTTCACGTTCCTGGGCCCTCATGGCCTGGGTCCTGCTCGGCGCCGGCAACATCCTCGGTATGTGGTGGGCCTATGCCGAACTCGGATGGGGCGGCTACTGGGCCTGGGATCCCATCGAGAACAGCGGTCTCATGCCCTGGCTCCTGACCACTGCTTTCCTGCACTCCACCATGATCGAACGCCGCAGGAGCGGATTCAAGATCTGGAACATCCTGCTCATCATCTTCGCTTTCAACCTGACTATTTTTGGTGCATTCCTGTCCCGAAGCGATATCCTCAATTCAGTTCATTCCTACGGCAAGACGGCCATGAGCCCCGTCTTCGTCATCTTCCTCGTCATCGCTGTCGGACTGTCCTTATTCCTGCTCATCAGGAACCTAAAGCTCTATAAGACCAAATCTTCCGAAGATTCTGTTCTCTCTGTTGAGACCAGTTTCCTGCTCGTTAATATCGTCCTGGTAGCCGCCACTGTAGCTATCTGGATCGGCACCATGTATCCCTTCTTCACCGAACTCATCACCGGTACCCGCGTCGAACAGACCAAAGACTTCTTCCAGACCATCGCAGTGCCTCTCTTCGTCTTCACAGCCGTACTTGCCGGTGTCTGCGTAGTCCTCGGCTGGAAAAAACGCGATACCAAATCAATCAAGAAACCTCTCCTCATCCCCGCTGTAATGGCCGTCGTTGCCACCGTCATAATGATCATCATCGGCGGAAGCAAGTGGTATGTCATCGTGGCAGGCCTCGGCATCTTCTATATGATCTTCGCGACCATCTGGAAGTGGGCCCTCGACGTCAAAGCGGGAACGCAGAACGGAAAGGTCGATTTCATCCAGGCTTTCATTACGCTCTTCAAAACTAACCGCGCCCGATACGGCGCATATATCGCCCATATCGGTATGGCCGTCATGGCCCTCGGCATGATGATCTCCACTGTCTATCCCGTCTCCACTATGGCCACCATGAAGCCCGAACAAACAGTGACGATCAAAGATTATACGATTACCTACAACTCATTCGATGTCTACATGGACCAGCTGCCTAAGTCCGGTTCCGGCATGGGCAACCGCATCCATTACGGTGCCAACTTCGATGTCACGAAGGGCACCAAATTCGTAGGCCGTATCCATTCCGAAGTGATGTACTACCGCACTCAGGGACAGTATGTCTCCGAGATCGGCATCAAGAGCTCCTTCGGCGATGATATCTATATCAGCCTCGACAACTGGGATGACGACAAGACCGTATACGTCACGGTCAAGGTCAATCCTATGGTCATCTGGATCTGGATCGGCGGTGTCATCCTCATCCTCGGCGGACTGATATCCTTCAGCGCACCCGTCAAGAAAGAGCTAGCTGAACAAGAGTAATGTCGCACGTCATCGAATGCCAGAAGATATCCAAGCGCTTTGGGGGCAATCAGGTCCTCAAGGATCTTGATCTTACAGTCGATGCCGGAGAAAGTGTCGCTATACTGGGCCCTAACGGCACCGGTAAGTCCACTCTCATCCGCATACTGGCATCCGTCATGCGCCAGAGCGAAGGAAAAGTCCTCATCAACGGTTCCGAGATGAAGGATGAAGCCTTTGCGCTCCGCTCACAGATCGGTCTTTTGTCCCATACCGGTTATCTCTATACCAGTCTCTCGGCCGAAGAAAACTTAAAATTCTATGCCGAGATGTACAGTTTGAAAGATCCCGAGAAACGTATTGCAGAACTGTTGGAAAAAGTGGGACTCAGGACCCGCAGGTTCGACCGTGTCGCGACATTCTCCCGCGGCATGTCCCAGCGACTGGGGCTGGCACGCGCTTTATTACACAGCCCCAAGATCCTCCTTTTGGATGAACCTGAGACAGGTCTCGACCAGGAAGGTCTCGATCTCCTCTGGAGCATCATCAAGACCGATGATCCCGACCGTACAGTCGTCTTTACCAGTCACAATTTCAAGAGCACGGTACAGGCATGCTCCCGTCTCATCATCCTGAAAAAAGGCAAGATCGTCTATGACGCTCCCAAGGGAGACCTCACCGAAGACGGACTGCAGGCTTTATATCACGATGTGACAGGAGGGAAATCGTAATGAAGACCTTCTGGAAAGCCGCCTTCGCCATCGCGAAAAAAGATATCCTATTGGAACTCCGCAGCAAGGAGATCATCTCATCAGTCCTGCTCTTTGCTGTCCTTACCCTCGTCATATTCCATTTTGCATTCACTGCCGACCATGAGACCATGACCCAGATCGCACCGGGCATGCTGTGGGTGGCATTCTCATTCTCAGGCATCCTGTCTCTGAATCGGGCCTTCATTCCTGAAAAGGAAGACAACTGTATGGAAGGACTTCTCTCCTGCCCTGTAGGACGTGAAGCGATCTATATGGGCAAGTGTCTGGGAAGCTTCATCTTCATGCTCATCGTGGAAGCTGTGGTCATCCCGGTCTGCGCCATGCTCTTCAACGTCGATGTCTTCAACCCAATGATAATCTTCATAACACTGCTCGCCACCGTCGGATTCGTATCCGTCGGCATCATATTCTCAGCCCTTTCGGTCAATACCAGGGCCCGTGAGATGGTGCTCCCCATCCTCTTCCTGCCTATCATCGTACCCATAATCATTTGCGCCGTGTCATCATCATCGGCTATATTGGCAGGTGGAACATTTGAGGACATCAAACAGTATTTTCTTATCATCGTCGCATTCGACGTGATCTTCTTTACGGTGCCTTTAATGATATTCAAATATGTAGTGGAGGAATAAGAAGCACATGCGGACCAAAATAGCCTTAGCGCTTGGTGGTGTCCTAATGGTCGTGGCTCTCGTCATGGTCTTCATCGTGGTACCCACGGAAGCCACTATGGGCAACATCCAGCGCATCTTCTATTTCCATGTACCTGTAGCATGGAATGCTTTCTTCTCGTTCGGCGTTACCTTCGGTTTCAGTATCGCCTATCTCAAGACGAGAAACCCCAAATATGATTTCATCGCAGAATCTTCCGCCAGGATCGGTATCGTCTTCACGACCCTCATCCTTCTGACCGGTATGATCTGGGCCAAACCCATCTGGGGCGTCTGGTGGACCTGGGATGCCCGACTCACCAGCTCCTTCGTCATGTGGCTGGTCTACATCGCCTATTTCATCGTAAGGTCCTTTATTACAGAAGAGGAACGACGCTACCGATTCGGTTCCATCATCGGTATCCTCGGTTTCCTCAGCGTACCCATCGTGGCCATCAGCATCCAGCTGGCACCTACCACCCACCCCAAGGCCATGATCTTCAACGACGGTCTCCACGGCACCATGCTGGCGACTCTTCTCATCAGCATCTTCGCCATGTTCGTCGTCTATTTCCTGTTCGTCTTCCTGCAGTATGACAACTGCAAGGACGCCTATGAGATCGCTCAACTCAAGAAAAAACTACTGAAGGAGTCTGAATAATGGACAACCTCGGATATTTATTTGCAGCTTATACCATCATCTGGATCGGACTTGCCTATCTCGTATGGACCGCCATGCGCAAGCAGAAGGCCAACCGCAAAGAGATCGAAATCCTCAAAGAAAAGCTCGACGAACAGAAATAGTCATACCGCACATATTCAATGAAATAAAGCAGGGAAGGATTGTCGTCCTCCCTGCTTTTTTGTTTTAATAGTATCGATCATGGATATCGAACTGAGCTATATCGAAGAAGGATCGGGATTTCCTCTCGTGCTCCTGCATGGGAACGATGAGAGCAATGAATATTTTTCCCATCAGATCCCTTATTTCAAGGAATACTTCCGGGTAGTAGCTCCCGATACCAGAGGACACGGAAAATCCCCTCGCGGTGAAGCTCCCTTCACTATCAGTCAGTTTGCCGATGATCTGAGAGAATTCCTCATTTCAAAAAACATCATCAAAGCCCATATCCTGGGATTCTCCGACGGAGCCAACATCGCACTGGTCTTTGCACTGAAATATCCCGACATGGTGGAAAAGCTCATCCTTAACGGAGCCGACCTTGACCCCAGCGGTGTAAAAAGATCCGTCCAGTTCCCCATCGAAGTGGGTTACCGGATCGCCAAACGAGCTGCCAAATCCGACCCCAAAGCAAAACGGCGTGAGGAAATGCTTGGATTGATGGTGAATGACCCTAATATCGCACCTGAGAGCCTCGCAAAGCTTTTAATGCCGACTCTCGTCATCGTCGGAACCAATGACATGATAAAAGACAGCCATTCAAGACTGATAGCATCAAAGATCCCTAATTCCACCTTCAAAGTGATAAAAGGGGATCACTTCATTGCCAACAAAAATCCGGAACCGTTCAATGAAGAAGTCAGATCGTTCCTCTTGGGATGATCACTGAACTCTGAAGCTCTTCAGATATTTCCTTCTGTAGATGTAACCGATGATGGCACCGGCAACTATGCCGCCGAGATGGGCCTGCCACGCGACCCCACCCAAAAAGATGGATAACAGCACGCCGCCGCCAAGCAGCGCCACCCACAGAGGCATCTCGATTGGAATCGGAAAGATCATCACTCTCATCTTAGGCTGCAACACCGCCAAAGCGCCGCCCACAGCGAAGATGGCACCGGAAGCACCGATGGCATAGGAATAAGGAGAAAGGAACCATGCCCAGGTCGCAAAGAAGAGCGCTCCGACAACACCGCCGACGAGATAGATCAAAAGAAACTTCTTCTCATCGAGCATCCTGCACAAAGCCGTGCCGAACCAGTAGAGAGTATACATATTGAAGGCAAAGTGCCAGAAAGAAGTATGCACGAACATGTTGGTGATGAACTGCCACGGATGATAGAAAGAAAAAGCACTGACGGCCAAGTCAGGAACTTCTATGATCGAACCGGGCATAAAGAAATGACAGATATACACAAAAAGGTTGATAGCGATAATGATGATTACACTTTTATGAACGTTCAAATCTGCACTCCAATCTCTGTATGAGTAACTATAGCAATTAGGCACGAACACGTGCAAACTGACGTACAGTGCCGCTTCGATTGCAGGCAAAAGCATGACTTTATATAATTAAGATTGTTTTTCGTGGGGTTGTAGCTCAGTTGGTAGAGCATCGCGTTCGCATCGCGGGGGTCAGGGGTTCGAATCCCCTCAGCTCCATTTTTACCCAAAAAATCAATAGAATTATTATACCCGTTTCATCATCAAAATAGAAATAATTTTTACATTTACCCATACTTGTTCACTATTCATTCCATTTATTGACTGCACCCATTTTCAGGCACCGGTTGTTATATATGCTTTGCATAATATCTGTATTAGTAAAAAAAGAATTGTGCTACTATTTAACCAACATTCGAACATCGGAGAAATAATACCGTGCTGAAAATCGAACATCTTACAAAAAGCTATGGTGAAAAAAAGGCAGTTGACGACCTGTCACTGCATATCAATCAGGGAGAAATATATGGTTTTATCGGCCACAATGGTGCAGGTAAAACAACAACACTCAAATGCATTGCAGGTATCCAGCCTTTTGATCAGGGCGATATTTTTATTAACGGACATTCAATTAAAACAGACCCGACTGAATGTAAAAGATCACTTGCATATATTCCTGACAATCCGGATCTGTATGATTTTATGACCGGTATACAATTTCTTAATTTTGTAGCAGATATCTTTCAGGTATCAGTAACAGACCGTAAGGATAGAATAAAGAAATACGCTGATGTTTTTTCTCTTACAGATGATCTGAATCAATCCGTGGCCTCTTACTCCCATGGTATGAAACAGAAACTCGCAATCATTTCCGCACTCATTCATAATCCTGTAGTTATAGTCATGGATGAACCGTTTGTCGGGCTCGATCCCAAAGCCGCTCATTCCCTGAAACTGATCATGAGGGAGATATGTGACAACGGAGGCGCTATTTTCTTCTCCACGCATGTTCTTGAAGTAGCTGAAAAGTTATGCGACAAGATCTCGATTATTAAACAAGGGAAACTGATCAAATACGGAACCATGGAAGAAGTTAAAGGAGACACCTCCCTCGAAGACGTATTCCTTGAATTGGAGAGCTGAATTGTTTAAAGCCTTACTTAAAAAGCAGCTGATAGAATTAAGTTCGTTCATTATTCTGGACAGAAAAACCGGAAAGAAAAGAACCACCGGTAAATCTGTCATGTACATTTTGCTCTATCTGGTTCTGTTCTTCACCATCGGATTTACATTTTACGGGATGGGTGCAACTTTAGCTGAGGTTGCAGTCAGTTTTGATCTTGACTGGTTCTACTTTGCATTTGCAGGAATAATAACCCTCATGCTCGGTGTTTTCGGAGATGTTTTTAACACCTACAGTACAGTATACAGACCCAAAGACAACGATTTACTTCTGTCCATGCCAATCAAACCTTCAATGATTCTGACAGTCAGAATGTTCAGTGTATATTTAATCGGACTTCTGTATGAAGCAGCAGTAATGATTCCTATGTCGATTGCTTACTGGATGAACGCTGAAATAACTCCATTAAGGATCATTCTTCCGATACTGTTTCTGTTTATTCTTAATTTCCTTGTTATTTCAATAACATGTGTTCTCGGATGGATAGTTGCCATTGTTGCAAACAAACTGAAAAACAAGGCCATCGTTACTTCTGTAATGACCGTCGGGTTCATTGCCATTATCTACTTTTTGTCATACCAGATGCAGAATCTGGCTTATACACTTTCAGAAAACATTCAGGGCATCAGTTCGAGCATACAGACCAGCGTCTATCCCCTGTATGTCATGGGTAAAGGCGTAAGCGGAGATATTCCATTCTTCCTTCTCTTTACTTTGTTCTGTGTTTTAATTGCTGCAATAACACTGTATGTAATGTCACGTTCGTTCATTAAACTGGCGACAACTTCCCACAGTGAAAAGAAAAACAAGTATAAGGAACAGACAACAAAACAGAACAGCATTCAGAATGCCCTTGTTAAAAAAGAACTGCTGAAGTTCAGATCCAGTTCCGCATATCTTCTTAACAGCGGTCTCAGTCTTTTTATTCTTCCTGTGCTCGGGATTGTTGCCGTTGTAATGAAAAGTACAATCAATACAACATTGGGACAGGCATATGCAGAACTGCCTGCGCTTCAGAATGCAATGCCGGTTATTATTACTGCCGCTGTTTGTTTGACAGCAGGAATGGACACAATCGCCGCCCCTTCAGTATCACTTGAGGGCAAAAATCTCTGGATATTGAAATCAATGCCGATCCCCACATATGAAATCCTTCTTGCGAAACAGCAACCTCATGTGATCCTCAATTCCATTGCATCAGCAGTTGCAAGCATTCTGCTTGGAATAGCATTTAATTTTGATTTACCCATCATTATTTTCATGATTGTATGCACATCAGTATTCAATATGGTGACAGCTAAAATATGTATATTATTGGGACTGAAATTCGCAATCCTGTCATGGACAATGGAAGCAATAGCAATCAAACAGAATATCGGAACAATGCTCGCACTGTTTGCAGCTCTTGTTTTAACACTGATAATCGGCGGCGCTTATTTCGCAGTCATGAATAAGCTGACAGTCAATATCTATCTGATCATAGTGATCGCCGTTCTTGTTCTTGCTGCCAGATTGCTGGACAGAGTTATCAAAACAAAAGGTGTTGCATTATTCAACGCTCTGTAAACGAAATTTGTCACAGTACAAGTAATATAATTTTCTAAGATATGAAACTATCCAAGTCAAAATACTGTGAAATCTGGCAATGTCCCAAAATTGCCTGGATGAAAAAATACCGTGCTGAAGAAGAAGTCATAGATGACAGCGCCAGGCAGCGCATGGAAAGCGGTCGTATCGTCGGTGAATATGCCAGGCATCTTTTCGGAGAGAACTTCATCGATGTCACCGTAACCGACACTGACGGCCAGTCACTTAATCTTCCTGCCATGGTCACAAATACCAGAGAAGCCATGGAAAGCGGTGCTGAAACGATTTGTGAAGCGGCTTTTGCGTATAACAACATGTACTGTGCCGTTGATATTCTCAGAAAAGAAAACGGCGGATATGTGATCTATGAAGTGAAGAGCGCCACCGAAGAAAATCCGATATATTATGCAGATGTGGCATATCAGAAATATGTTCTTGGACACTGCGGGGTGAATGTCACCGGATCTCATCTCGTGTATCTGAATAATGAATATGTCTTTGACGGAACACTCAGGCTTAATGAATTATTTTGCATTTCCGATGATCTGGATACTACAGAAGAGGAATCAAAAATTGAGGATGTGATAGCTTCTGCTGAAGAAATAATAGACACAGACAGTGAGCCTGATATAGATCTGAATATTGGCTGCAAGAAGCCATACGATTGTTCTTTCTTTGCATACTGTTCAAGAAATCTTCCCAAGCCAAGCGTATTCAACCTTTACAGGCAATCATTCTCCAAAAAGCTTGATTACTATTATCAGAATAAAATATCCTACTTCGATCTTGTAAATGAACCGACCATTAAAAGCAAAATCAACAGGATGCAGATCGATCATATAATCAACAAAACAGAAATAACCATAAACAAAAAGGAAATATCTAAATTCCTTGAGCAAATGACTTTTCCTCTGTACTTTGTTGATTTTGAGACGATGCAGCCGGTTATTCCTGAATTTATCGGTACAAAGCCATATGCACAGATTCCATTCCAGTACTCTTTGCACATATGCACAGATTATGACGAAAGCCATATGATACACAGGGAATTCCTTGCTGAATCAGGAACAGACCCCAGACGTGCATTTGCAGAAAGCATATGCAGAGATATACCGATGGATGTTAATTCAGTGGTATATAACAAAGCTTTTGAGCAGACCAGGCTGAAAGAACTGGCTGAAACATTTCCTGATCTCAGCGAACATCTGAATAATATCGGTGATCATATCATCGATCTTCTTGTTCCGTTCAGTCAGGGAAATCTCTATACAACAGAAATGGGTGGATCATTCTCAATCAAGAGTGTTCTTCCTGCCCTGTATCCTGACGATCCGAAGCTGAACTATCATAATCTTGATGGCGTGCATAACGGAACAGAGGCAATGACAGTTTTCCCGAAGATATGCTCAATGTCTCCTGAAGAACAGGCTAAAACACGGCATAATCTTCTCAAATACTGCGAACTTGATACCTACGCAATGGTTAAAGTATGGCAGTATCTTTTAAAGTCAGTCAGATAACGATTTATTTTTTTGTCTGCGGTTCAGGTTACTTTTTCCTGCAGGATGCGACCATGAGATCAGGCAATGTTTTTTATCATTGCCAATAAGATCTTTTCGTCCTGATTTGATCAACGCTTCCCTGACGAGATCATAATTATCCGGATCTCTGTACTGAATCAATGCACGCTGCATTGCTTTTTCATGATATGTGGCTGGAATATAAACCTTTTTCATAGTTCTGGGATCAAGACCTGTATAGTACATACAGGTTGATATTGTTGAAGGCGTGGGATAAAAATCCTGCACTTGTTCAGGCATATATCCCATATCCCTTACGCTTTCAGCCAGTGCAATTGCATCGTTAAGGGTTGAACCAGGATGTGATGAAATAAGATATGGGACTATATACTGTTTCAAATGAAGAGATTCATTGATGGTTTTGAATCTTTCGCAGAATTCATCATAAACTTTTTTACCGGGCTTACCCATAAGCTGCAGAACATTATCAGAAATGTGTTCGGGAGCTACTCTGAGCTGTCCGCTGATATGATATCTGCATAGCTCTCTGAAAAATGTTTCGTCTTTGTCAGCAATCAGATAATCAAACCTTAATCCTGATCTTACAAATACTTTTTTAACTCCGGGAAGAGATCTTAACTCTCTTAACAGTTTCAAATAATCGCTGTGATCGACCACAAGATTCTTGCACATATGCGGGTACAGACACTGCTTATCGGAACACACCCCGTGTGTGATCTGTTTATCACAAGCAGGTCTTCTGAATTCAGCTGTCGGACCGCCGACATCATGTATATAACCTTTGAAGTCATTGTCTTCTGTAAGTATCCTTGCTTCTCTGATCAGGGACTCATGGCTTCTTGCCTGCACTACCCGTCCCTCATGGAAAGCAAGAGAACAAAAACTGCACCCTCCGTAACAACCACGGTTACTGGTAAGTGAAAACTTTATTTCCTGTATGGCAGGTACTCCGCCAAGTTTTTCATAGGAAGGATGATAATTCCGCATATAAGGAAGTTCATATATTTCATCCATTTCCTCCATAGTAAGCGGTGCGGCAGGAGGGTTCTGGACGATATATCTTTTTTCACCGTATTTCTCAGTAAGGACCTTTGCTGTAATTGAATCCGTATTAAGATACTGGATATTGAAACTGACGGCATATTCTTTCTTATCAGCCATCATTGCATCGAAATCAGGAAGTTCGACATGTGGAAGTTCAATGGAACCGATTTCCCTTGTCTTATAGACAGTACCTCTCACAAAGGTTATATCAGAAACAGCAAGGCCTTTATTCAGTGAATCTGCAATTTCAATTATTGCATGTTCCCCCATGCCATAAACCAGAATATCCGCTCCTGAATCCATCAGAATCGATCGTTTAAGTTTATCTGACCAGTAATCATAATGAGCAAGTCTTCTCAGACTTGCCTCTATTCCGCCAATGATAACCGGAACATCGTTGAATTTCTTCTTGAGCATATTGCAGTAAACAAGCGTTGCTCTGTCAGGACGTTTTCCGATTATTCCTCCCGGAGTATATGCATCTGAATGACGTCTCTTTTTGTTTACCGTGTAGTGATTGACCATGGAGTCCATATTGCCTGCAGATACAAGAAAACCCAGTCTGGGTCTTCCCAGCACAGCAATACTGTCTTCATCGTGCCAGTCAGGCTGCGGAATGATACCTACCCTGTAGCCTCTGGATTCCAGAAGTCTGGAAATAATTGCCATACCAAAAGAAGAATGGTCAACATATGCATCTCCTGAAACGAAGATGAAATCAGCCTGATCCCAGCCCCGTTTTTCCATATCTTTTTTTGTTATCGGCAAAAAATCATTCATATCCATTAGATTTTACTATACTTGGTTTTGATTTTTTAACCTTATTCCACATGCAAAACAACAATGTAGTACAATATTAAAACTGTCTGTCATGAAATGTGAGACATTTGGGACAGACAATGATAGAGAGAATGGAGTCCAGTCCTATGAGAATGTCTAAATTATTTGGCAAGCGGCTTAAGGAAATCCCTGCAGATGCAGAAGTCGCCAGCCATCAGCTAATGATCCGCGGAGGATATATCACCCAGTTGGCAGCAGGTATTTATTCATATCTCCCGCTGGCCTGGAAGACCCTTAATAAGATCGAAAGAATTATCCGACAGGAAATGGATGCTGCTGAAGGTCAGGAGCTTCATCTTCCTGCACTTCAGCCTGTTGAACTCTGGCAGCAGTCAGGACGAGAAGCACCTTTCGGAGACAATCTGTTTCATCTTACAGACCGTAAGAACCATGTTATGGTTCTTGCCCCTACTCATGAGGAAGCGATCGCATCACTGGTTGCCCAGCATGTACGAAGTTACCGTGACCTGCCCTTAAGACTTTACCAGATCCAGACAAAATTCAGAGATGAACCCAGACCCAGAGCAGGACTTATCCGTGTCCGAGAATTTGCCATGAAGGATCTTTATTCATTTGATAACTCAGAAGAAGGTCTTGATGCCGCATATTTAGATATGGTCAAGGCGTATAAGAAAATATATTCCAGATGCGGTCTTTCAACTATTCTGATCGATGCTGACAGCGGTGCCATCGGCGGCAAAGATTCACAGGAATTCATGGCAATAACTGATATCGGTGAAGATGAAATCCTCATTTGTTCGTCCTGCTACTATTCTGCAAACGTTGAAAAGGCCGTTTGCATCAAAGAACGTGCAGAAGAGACTCCCATACTCGAGATGGAAGAAGTCGAAACACCCGGAATGAAGACTATCGAGGAAGTCTGTCAGTTCCTTGGAACAGATCCCAAGAATTCATACAAAGCTGTATTTTATATGGCTGATAACAAATTCATATTTGTAATCATCAGAGGCGATCTTGAAGTCAACGAAACAAAGCTTCAGAAAGTCTTAAAATGCAATAATCTCAGAATGGCAACCAACGAAGAGATAGCCGCCATGGGAATCGTTCCCGGATATGCCTCCCCGGTCGGCGATGTATATCATAACCATGTAGCTCTCGGTATCACCATCGTTGCCGATGATTCCGTTGATATGGGCACCAACTTTGTTGCCGGTGCAAACAAAGAGGGATATCACCTGAAGAACGTCAACTACAGACGTGATTTCACTGCTGATATCATGGCAGACATCGCAAATGTCAGAGCCGGTGACAGATGTCCGAAATGCAACGGCACATTCATGACACAGCACGGCATGGAAGTCGGTCATGTATTCAAACTTGGCACAAAGATATCAAGTTCAATGAATGCAAACTTCACCGATAAAGATGGCGGAACTCACCCAATCTATATGGGTTGTTACGGTATCGGTGTCGGCAGACTCATGGCAGCAATAGTCGAACAGAACCATGACGACAAAGGCATTGTCTGGCCAATGTCGGTTTCTCCATACCAGGTTCATCTGGTACTGGTCAACAAAGACGGAGGAGAAACAGAGGAAACTGCAGACAAACTGTATGAGACTCTAACAAACGCAGGCATTGAAGTCCTTTATGATGACAGAAATGAAACTGCCGGAATCAAGTTCAATGATGCAGATCTGATCGGTATTCCTCTCAGACTGACAGTAAGCCAGCGATCACTGCAAAACGGTGGTATAGAATTCAAGGCTCGCAAATCAGATACAAAGGAAATCATTGCTGTAGACAATGCAGTCAATTTCATTCAGGACAAAATAAACGGTTAGTTAATCTTTTTTTGAACTGATTTTTTCTATATTGGCTGAAAGTACTTTCAGCCAATATTTTTATAAGCTATTCTCTTTAATAGAACAGGAGTTTATGAAAATGGCAGTAAAAAAAACATCAAAGGAACACAAGGCAGGCAAATATCCTGTCAAGTGGGATCTGACTGATATCTATAAGGATGAAAATGCCTGGAACAAAGATTACGACCGGGCAATTGAAATAATTAATACTTTTGATCAGTTCAAAGGAAAGCTCAACAATGTCAGAAGCATTAACGCTTTAATAAAAGCAGTAGATGACGGAGAGTTCTCAATAATACTGAACAAACTGTTTATATATGCAGAACTTGGAAGCAGCCTGGACCCGTCAGAGAAACTGTATTTGAATATGATAGCCAAACTGAACAGGCTTCAGGTACTTGCCAGGACTCATACTGCATTCATTGACGCCGAATTGTTCGCAAATTCCCAGGAAAAGAGAGTTAAGTTTTTTAACAGCCCGTCTCTGAAGAAATATGCTTATTCCTTCAGACGATTCACTGATCCTGAAACAGTAATATACAGTGAGGAAACGAATACTGCTCTTGCGAAAGTCAGATCAGTATTCGGACAGTCGGATCAGATCTACTCCATCCTTCTTGATGCAGATACAGTCAAACCTACCATAAAAATGCCTGACGGATCGGAAAAAACGCTCAATGATTCTCTGTTTGATGAGATCAAGTATGGCGACTATAAGCGAAGCTTCAAGATCAAAGCAGAGAATTTATATTATTCATCCACAAAACAGAGCATTCATACTTTTACGGCACTGTTGAACTCAAAATTGCTTGAATATTTTGCAGAAGCTCAGCTCGAAAAGAAAGAGAGTACTCTTGCATTAGCACTTAAATCTAATGATATCGAGAAGGAAATATTCGATAAGATCATAGAGACCGCCAGGAAGATGCTGCCCGATTTTCACAGATTCTGTGAGATACATAAGAAAGGTCTCAAGATAGACAAGCAGTATTATTTTGATGTTTCCGGATATGTCTCCAAATACAATGCGAAAATATCCTATGATGATGCGGTAGATGAGATCAAGAAGGCCTTGGCCGTAATGGGGGATGACTATATCAAAGTATTCAGTGAAATAATAGAAAGTCCCCATGTCGATGTTTACTCAGATAAGAAAAAGCGTGAAGGCGGATTTATGACTTCCTGCAGCAATCCTGATATCCTTCCGTACATTCTGCTTAATTATTCAGGCTATGCTAAAGAAGCCAGCACTGTAGCCCACGAAATGGGTCATGCCGTTTACGGATACCTTTCGGAGCATAATCCCTCAAACAACATGACCAATAACAATCCTTCAATCTTTACTCATGAAATCGCCTCAACCAACAATGAGTTCCTTTATTACAGCTATATGATGCAGCACGCTGCCACCAAGGATGAGAAGCTGTTTTATCTTGAGAATATACTGACACTCATCAATGGAACAGTCATTAGACAGATCATGTACACAGAATTTGAACAATACATTTACGGAATAGTTGAATCAGGCAATGCACTGGATGCAGACATTCTCTGTGATAAATGGATGGAACTGAACAAGGAATACTACGGCAGCAGTGTAACATTCAGTGAAAACATGCGTTACAGATGGGCGGCAATACCTCATTTCTACTATGGATACTACGTTTACAAATATGCAACTTCAGCTACCTACTCTGCAATAATCTCCCGTCATATCCTGAGCGGTGATAAGAAAGTTACTGACAATTATAAGAAAATGCTTACAAAAGGCAGCTCAGAAAAGCCTTCAGAACTTCTTAAAGAAGTAGGAATAAACGTATTAGACGCAAAGCCATACAAGGATATGGTTAGATATTACAAGGATTTAGTCGATACATATGCCGAGTTGATTGGTTAGTGAGGGACATTATGGATTACGCAATAATCAATGCCAAGATACTTAACGGACACATCGATATGGAACCGGTGACCGGAAAAGCGGTCATTGTTGAATCAGGTTTCATCAAGGACATCATTGATGAAAATGATGTTCCTTCAGATTTCAAGGCATTCAATATGAGCGGTTGCTATTTGCTGCCCGGGCTGACAAATCTCAGTGCCACTTACCCTGCTCAGAAAAGTTCATACAAAAAGGAAAAGGCATTAGCAAAATTATTGCTTGGTAAAAAATATAATGACAGCCTTGTTGAAAGTCTTGCAATGCAGGAAATGCTTACCGGTGTTACCACAATAAGAACAACTGCATCTACGAATGAAGCAACGGTAACTCTGAGAAATACTCTTGATAACAGTATATACAAAGGTCCCCGTATTATATTATCCGATTGCACAATCGATCCGGATGAAATAAGTGATATAGAGAAGATTTCAGATTATCTGGCAGAAAACAATTACAAAGGTATCAGACTGATAATAAAGGAATCCTCTTCTCCTGAAAAAATCAGAAGCATATGCAACAAAGCGCATGAGATGAACTGTAAGGTTGCTGCCGTTGCAGAGAGTTCAAAAGCATTGGATTCAGCGTTATCAAACTGTGTTGATACAGTAGAAAGTGATGTCGAACTCAAAGCAGAAGCAATTGAAATGATGAAAAAGAACGGAATTGCGTATGTAACTTCTTTTTCACCTTCATTTATCGCGTCGAACATTGATAAATCATTCACAAAGCTCAGTCCCAATGAAATACAGAACAATAAAGAAAAGCTCGAAACAATTAAAAAGAATTCCCTGCTATGTATCGAAAACGGAATTGAAGTGGGAATAGGATC
>JAEEGH010016143.1_pt1 | contig 16099 bp, 4 predicted proteins | sample 9134181 | NCBI WGS metagenome assembly JAEEGH01 (sample SAMN16246544, study PRJNA631951) | gut metagenome | biome: gut microbiome; feature: rumen; material: DP-attached | host: Bos | place: Iran: Karaj | collected 2018-10
ATTGTACGCGATGCCGCCGGAGGAGACCCGGACATGTCCGTTATCCGTGGTGGTGGCGCCGGTCAGGGTGGCGCCGGAGGAGACTTCAATGGTGCCGCCGCGGTTCGTGGTGCGTGTGGCGACGCCGCCGGACAGCACGAGCGTGCCGCCGTAAAGCGTGGTGCCGTCCACCCTCCCGCCGTCGTTGACACGGACCTCGCCGCGGGGATTGATGACGGTCTGGCGGGCGACGCCGCCGTCGAAGACGTACATCTCATAGCCGGACCCGACCGGCTGGCTTTCAATCAGCGTGGCGCCGGAAAGCAGCGAATGCCCGTCCCCGTAATAAACGCCCGCATACTGGCTGTAGAGGGCGACGTCGGCACCCTCTTCGATGGTGACATGCCCGATGCACGGGGTCCAGACGACTTCCGTGGCCTTGCCGCCGGCATAAACATACAAGTTCGAGTAAGCGTTGACCAGAATGACGTCCGCGACGCCGCCATCCTCGATCTGCATCATTGCGCTGCGTTCCGCCGTGCCGTCGAGCTTGGTCTGGCTTGCCATGCCGCCGTTGTGGACCTTCAGCGTGGCTTCTTCGATGAACGTAACGTTCACGATGCCGCCGGAAGATACCAAAAGACTGCCGCCGGACTTGACCGTGGTGTTGTTCGCTCTGCCGCCGTCGGAAACGGTCAGGGTCTCGCTGCCGGTGATGGACAGGGAATCGCTCGTGATGCCGCTGGTGATGATGTAAGCCATGTTTTCGCCTCTTTCTGTTCAAACACGTTGCTTTTGGGTATATCATAATAGTATACCACCGCGAAACGGAAAAATCAAGCGGATTTCCTTAGCATTACAATAAAATCCGAGGCAAATGCGACGGTACGGATGCCGGCCCCGCCGTCCGCGGCGCTGTTTCCATCCTCGATTGTTTTGCCCGGTCTTTTGAAGCGGACCGGCGATCAGGTCACGAATCGCGTTCGAGCGACTTCAGGAACTTCGGGTCTCCCGCCTTGCGCAGGAATCCGAACAGGTCGCTGCCGATCGGGATCAGTCCCGCCGCGCCGACGTCGTGATCCGTCAGGTAGTACAGCGAGCCCTGTTTCGACGGATCGGCGGGCGCGAGCACGAAGGATTCGTTGATGCTGGATTCCTCGTTGAAGAACCTCGCGACGATATACCACGCGGTCCCGTCGTCCAGGTTGACGAAATCCAGGCCCCTGCCGTACCCGAAAATGGCCACATACTCCCCCTCGTCCCATTCGAAGTAGGAGAAATATTTGCTGAATTCCAGCCAGTCCTCCGGCATTTCCGCGTGGAGTAACCGCGCCCAGTCCTGCCGGATATCCTCCTTCACCGCCGCCTCGAATTCCAGTTCGGGTTTGTTCTCGAAATCGTCGTCCTCGTACGGGACATATTCGATATCGCATTTTTTGCCGAGGATGGAAACGAGCTTGTCGGAGATGCGGAACGCCTCCTTCGACGTATCGTCTCCGCCATTTTTCGCCCAGTTCAGGATGTGCGGATAAAAGTCCACGCCGACGGCTTCGAACTGGTCGTCCGCCGGGAACTTCGAGAACATCACGGCGAAGATTACGCCTTTCGAGTTGAAGAAGAAGTCGGCGAAAAACTCCTGTTCGCCCCGCTTCAGCCGGACGGACGCGAGCGGCAGGTCCATGAACGGCGTGCCGATCTCAAGGAACGGTTCGCCGTGGTACACCATTTTGTACGAAAAGATCAGCGAATAATCGGTGTTGAAAAAGTGCCCGCCCTTCGCCTTTTTCATCATGTCTTTATGCAGCACGATCTTCTCTTTCAGCCCCTCCGGGGCGGCCTCCGCCAGAATATCGAAAAGTTTCTGCGCGATGAAATAGTTTTTGTCTTTTTTCGTGCCGAAGAAGAACATGGTTTCGTCCTTTCGCGAGGAGGATTCGATGCCGCGCACAGGATGATTTCCGGCGGCGCAGATTACGTTTTAATCCTACTATATCACGTCTTTTCCGAAATGCAAACGGGAAACAATGAAATATTTACAAAAAAAGACAATCAATCGTTTGCCGATGATGATATTTGCCGTTCCCCGCTTGATATTTTCCGTTCCCGCGCTATAGTATTTTCAAACAAATCATAAATTGGAAAAATGCATGAAAACGACTGCCCCTTTCCCTCATGACATCCTGTGTTCCCCGAAATGGGAATGGCACATCCCGGACGATTCGGTCGCGGCCGCCGTGCGTCAGCTGGACCTGAAGGACGGCGAACTCGTGAAACGTTCATCCGTGCGGGCGGTGTACCATTGCGGAGACTTCTTCCTGAAATTCGAGTTCGGAACCAATTTCCTGACCTCGCTGCGGAACAGTTTGCGCCCGAAGGCTCGGCAGGAATACGAAATCGGGCGGAGTCTGGCGGCGGCGGGCATCCCGGCGGTGGAATGCCTCGGCTGGGGGCGGCTCGGCGGCACGAACGTGCTGGTCACGCGCGCCCTGCCCGGCTGCGTTTCGGTCGACGAGTATTACTACACGCACATCGTGCACGGCGGCGAATCCCCGGACATGTTCGTATCGGAAGTCACGGCATACCTGCGGAAGTTCTTCGACGCCGGATTCCTGCACCGCGACCTGCATTTCGGCAACATCCTGTACGACCCGGAGAAGCACGCGTTCGCGCTGGTCGACCTGATCGAAATAAGCCGTCCGGCCAAGCTCACGGACGCCGACCGCAAGGCCATGAGCCGGTGCATCGTCACGCTCCGCGCCGGACTGAACCGCGCGCAGATGCTTCAGGCAATCCGGGCGATCGGCGCGGCGGATTCGGACGACGAGGCGGAGAAGTTCTATTTCGACGAAGTCCGCCGGACGGCTCGGCATCTCAAGGAGACCTGGCCGAAACGCCGTTCGCAGATCCTGAACGCCTATCCGAAGTTCACGGAGGCCGTGCCCTGCCCCGATGCCCAGCTGAAGACGGTCCTGCTGCGGAAGGACTGGCTGTCGCGGCCGGTCCTGACAGCGGACGACATCAGAGACGGGATCCCCGCCGGATATGAGCGCTTCGTGTTTCAAATTCCCCCGATGATTCGGATTCCGGAGGGGTTCACGAACGAAAAAGCGGCCGAGAGTATTTTCCTAACGTCCATGTGCCTGCAGATCCTCCGCGTCCGCCACCGCCGGGTCGTGGCGTTCATCCGCCCGAACGAACTCTGGCTGGAGCCGATGCCGGACGGCCTCGCGCCCGCGTTTCCCGCCCCGGAAGACGACACGGAACTGAAGTTCTACCTGCGCACGCTCAGAGAAATGATGATCGACGTGGAAAGCCAGGAGGACGTGCGGAAACTGCCGAACGGCTTCTATTATCTGCCTCTGGTCGAGAACGGCATCCCCAGGACCGTTCACATGGGCGTGGGATACGACATCCAGCCGTAAGGTATCCTCTGGCATCCAGCGCCTCTCCGCCTCTCACGCGCGACCGCATGCGACCGCATGCGACCGCACTTTTATATTTAATATCTATAAAAAGCGCTTGAAATCTTCCGAAGCAATGCTATTGTATATTCCTGACAAGTTCAACTTAACCTGCCGGTGAGCTTGCGGTACGTTTTTCCGCCGGTTTTCCGGGCAAAAAAAGCGACATGCTGCCGCCTCAGGCAAGCTCGCCGCATTTCAACCGCCGATAAAAAAATTATTATAACGAAGGAGTCTCCACCATGTCCATTACCAGTGCCATCATCATTTCGGGCGACCTCATAATCGAAAGCGGACAGACATCCGCCGGGCTGCTTATCGAAACTCTGGACCTGGCGCACCAGGGAAATGTGTTCATCGAGAATGGCGGCACGCTGGAGGATTCCATTGTCACAAGCCAGGGCATGATCACCGTAGAACCAGGCGGTCTTCTCCAGCGGACGGATGTCGAGGAAGACGCATTCATCGTGATCGACGGCACCGCCGAAGAGATCACGGCCAGGAACGCCGGGCTATTTCAGGTCTACGCTGGCGGCACACTGAAGAATGCACTGCTCGAGGCAGGCGGGAACGGCGTCATCGGCGCCGGAGCCCTGGCGACGAGCACCGGGGTGGATGGCGGGTATTTCATGCTGTACGGCGGCTCGGGGGAAAACACGGTCGTTTCGAGCGGCGGCTCGTTTGTGGTCCAGATGGATTCGAACTCGGTGGTGGGAAAATCCGTCAAGACAACGGTTCTGAGCGGCGGCATCATGCGCCTGACTTCCGCGGGCACGGCCGAGGAAACCACCATCAGCGGCGGTTTCCTCGAAGTCCTCGTCGGCTCGGCCTCCGGAACGATCCTCTCCGGCGGCTCCATGCGCGTGGACGAGGGAAACACGGTTCAAAACACGACGCTGGACGGCGGCAAAATGGAACTCATCGGCGCGACGGCGCTCGCGACCGTCGTGAACAGCTTTGCCGAAGTGAAAGCCGTTTCGGCATCCACGATCCAGGACCTGACCATGAACGGCGGCGCGCTCAATGCGGAAGGCGGTGCGATCACGAGCGCGGCCATCGATTCCGGCGCGTTCCTGTCCGTTTCCTACGCATTAGTCCATTCTCTGACCATGGACGACGAGTTCAGCATGTTCTTCGCGGATTCAAGCGAAATGAACGAGATCGTCATCAACGGCGGGACCGGAAGCTTCACCGGCGTTTCCGTGAACGGCTTCACTGCCGGAAGCGCGGCCATCGTCTCCCTGGATGAAGCATCCATGCTCTCCGGGAAAGCGGTTTTCGCGGATGGCGCGACGGTCTCGCTCACAGGCGCGACCATCGCGTTCGACACCGCCGTCGCGACCGAGACGGAAGCGCAGATCCAGGGGCTTTCCGCCGTCACGGGCGACGCGGTCTACACGCTGAACGCCGCACCCGAGATCGGCATCTATCTGCTCGCCACAGGCGCGCCGGCCGATTTCGACAACGAGGTCGTGCTGAACGGCTCCACCGTCTCGCTTCAGGTCAATACGCCCCTCGTGATCGGCGAACTCGTCTACACGTTGAATCTGGATGATACGGGCGACCTGAGCTTCTCGATCGAGGAGAACGTCACCCCGTCCCTTGCCTTCGTGAACAGCGAATGGTCCGACCTGGAACCCGGCGCGACCGTCCCGGTCGGCGGCGTCACCGCCACCATCGGCACCAACGCTTTTGCAACCGGCGACGAAGCCGTGACCGCTCTTGCGGGGATAGAGGACCCCAAGATCCGCATTGCGGGCGGCACAGCCGCTTTCTCCGCCCCCATCACCATCTACACGACTGTCTACAAAGGCGCGGAGATCATCAGCCCCGACGTCGCGGCGGCCGGCAAGCTCGTCGTGAACAGCGGCGCCACCGTTTCCGGCTCCGCGACCTTCGAAAAAGGCGCCTCCATCACGATCAACGGCAAAGTCCTGTTCGACACGGCTTGCGCCTCCGCCGAATCCGCACAGTACGTTCTGAACGACACCCTCGAAGGCACGACCACTTTCGAGTTGAAATTTGCGAAAGCCGACCCCGGCGTATATCTGCTTCTTTCCGGTCTCTCCTCGTTCGAGGACCCCGTCACGTTCGGCGATTACACGCTTGAAGTCGGCGCGGCCCCCGTCACGACCGGCGGCCGCATCTATCAGCTCTCGTTCGCCGATGACGATCTTGTCCTGACGGTCGAAAAGGACACCTCGCCTACGCCCACGGTCGTTTATGTGAACAGCGAATGGCAGGACATTTACAAAGAGGGCGACAGCATCAAGATCGACGATGAGACATTCGCGGTCTTCGGCTACGATGCGTTCCTCGACGGAGATGCGGCAGTCAGTTTCATCGACGGCGACACCAGTGTCTCCAGGGACCTCGTTTTCCTGAGCGGAGGGACATTGTCTTCCATGGTCGGCTTCGACAGCTTCACGCTCGATCCCGACTATCTCGTTACGCTCGACGGCGAGTTCACCGGCACGGCCATCACGATCAACGCAGCCGGGTTCGACGGTTTTACCAGGCGCGTCCTGATCGCCGGGGATGGCTTCGGTGAAATACTGCCCGCCGTCACCGTTGTCGGGGAAGGCTTCAGCAAAGAGTTCCTCGATGACGGCAAGACGCTGCTTGTCACGTCCAATCTGGTCGAGGATACATACGCAAATGCCCAATGGACCGGGGAAGACGTGAAGGATCAATTCGTCGGCGACATGGCGCTGGTCTGGGAACAGAACGCTTTCAGCTCCTTCAAAGCCGCGGCGGATGCGATGCGTGAAGCCGGATATACCATCTACCTCACAGGCGGCACTTCCGCCGAGGACATCCAGACGAAATTCGCAAACGACGTCGTCATCACGGCGAACACGACCGGCACCGGCGCCAACAGCATAACCGGCATGGATGGCGGCGTTCTCACCGTCGAGTCCGGCTTCACAGCTGCGACCGTCGCCGGCTTCTCGGTCCTGACCGTCAGGGCCGGCTTCCTCGACGGCGAGCTCGTTTCGTTCGGTTCCGTGACTGTGACCGAAGGATTGAGTCTGGCGGAAAACGGCGCGCTGCATCTCGACCTGACTGATTACAAGCCGGAGAACGCAGCCCTCGTCAACGGTCTGTTCCACCTCACCGACACGCAGACCTGCACGCTCACCATCACCGACGATCAGCCGATGGGCGTCTATCACCTCGCGACCGGCGCGGCCGGCTTTGCAAAGACTGTCTCCATTGATGGCTCCACCATCACACTGACTGTCGGCGCGGCACCCGTCCGGGACGGCGACACCCTCCGCACATTCCAGCTTTCGCTCACCGAAGCAAATGAACTCGAACTCACGATAGCGAAATACCGCCCGCCGCTGGGCTATGTGAACAGCGAATGGGCCGAGCTCGAAGATGGCACTCCCGTTACGATCGGGGAAACGACCGCCACCATCGGGTTCGACGCGTTCGCGACGCTCGCCCCGGCCATCGCAGCCGTCACGGAAGACGGCGCGGTCGAGATCGTCGGCGGCGAGGTCTCCTTTGCCGAGGGCTACAGCAAGACGATCACGGTCGATGCAGGTGCGACGGTCATCGGCAAGGCCGTATTCGACAAGCCCATCACGATCGACGGCACGATCGCGTTCGACATCGCAAACGCCACGGCGGAAGCCGCCCAGTTCGGCGGATTCTCCTTCATCACCGGCTCCACGGCTACGGCATACACGCTGACCGCCGCGGCTCCGGCCGTCGGCACGTATCTGCTCGCCACCGACGCCGCCGCGTTCGATTCCGCCGTCAAGTTCGGCCCCGGCATCCTGACGGTTGGCGCGGGCGCGGCCGTGATCGGCAGCTATACCTACGCGCTCACCTTGAACGAAGGGACGCTCGCGCTGACCATTGAGGACTATATCCCGCCGACCCCGACGTACGATCTGATCTACGTGAACAGCAAATGGGCCTCCTTGCCCTCCGGTTCGACCGTCGCGGTCGGCGACAAGACCGCCGTCATCGGCGAGGACGCTTTCTCGTCCGGCGACGTCGCCATCGCGAACGTCACGGCGGACGGCGCAGTCGAAGTCGTCGGCAGCGAGGTCTACTTTACAAACCCGATCTCCAAGTCCGTCACGGTCGACGCCGGCGCCACGCTCGTCGGCAGGGCCGCCTTCACGACCGCGATCACGGTCAACGGCACGGTCGCGTTCGACACGCAGTATGCGACCGAGGCAAACGCCCAGTTCACCGGATTCTCCTTCATCTCCGGCAACGCCGCATACACACTGACGGATACCGCAAAGACCGCGGGCGTCTATCTACTCGCCACCGATGCCGCCGCGTTCGCATCCGCGGTCAAGTTCGGCAACGCCACCCTGTCCGTCGGCGCGGAAGCGACCGTGATCGGCGATTTTACCTACGCGCTTACGCTGAACGAAGGCGTTCTCGCGCTCACCGTGGAGGAATTCGTCCCGCCGACGCCAGTCTATGATCTGGTCTATGCGAACAGCGAATGGGCCGCTCTCCCCACCGGCTCGACCGTCACGGTCGGCGACAAGACCGCCGTCATCGGCGAGGACGCGTTCGCTTCCGGCGACGCCGCCATCCTGAACGTCACGTCGGACGGCATGGTCGAAGTCGTGGGCGGCGAGGTCTTCTTCACCAACCCGGTCTCCAAGTCCGTCACGATCGACGCGGACGCCACGCTCATCGGCAAAAACACGTTCTCCAAGGCGATCACGGTCGACGGCACGGTCGGGTTCGACACGCAGTATGCGACCGCGGACGATGCCCAGTTCAAGGGCTTCTCCTTCGTCACCGGCTCCACGACAACGGCATACACGCTGACCGATGCGGCCCCGGCAGCCGGTATTTACCTGCTCGCGACCGACGCCGCCTCGTTCGCATCCGCCGTCGCGTTCCGCGATGTCATCCTGACGGTCGGCGCGGAAGCCGTCCCGGTCGGCGATTTCACCTACGCGCTCAGCCTGAACGAAGGCTCTCTCGTCCTTACGGTCGAGGATTACATCCCGCCGGTCCCGGTGCTGGCATACGTGAACAGCGATTGGGCCGACCTGGAAGACGGCACGCACGTCCAGATCAGCGAAACCGTCACCGCAACTATCGGCTACGACGCGTTCGCGGCGCTTGCCCCCGCCATCGCCGGCGTTACCGAGGACGGCGCGGTCGAGGTCGTCGGCGGCGAAGTCTCCTTCTCCGACGGCTACAGCAAGACCATCACGGTCGATGCAGAAGCCACGGTCGTCGGCACGGCGGTCTTCGACCAGGCCATCACGATCAACGGCACAGTCGCGTTCGATACCGATTTCGCGACTGCGGAAGACGCACAGTTCAAGGGCTTCTCCTTCGTCTCCGGCACGGCGACCTACACGCTGACCGATTCCGTCAAGGCCGCGGGGACCTACCTGCTTGCGACCGGAGTCGAAGCATTCACAGACACCGTCGCGTTCGACGATGTCACACTGACCGTCGGCGCGGAAGCCGTCCCGGTCGGCGATTTCACCTACGCGCTCACGCTGAACGAAGGCACGCTCGCCCTCACGGTCGAGGATTACATCCCGCCGACGCCGGCGCTGGCATACGTGAACAGCGAATGGTCTGAACTGGAAGACGGCACGCCCGTCCAGATCAGCGAAACCGTCACCGCCGTCATCGGCTACGACGCATTCGCGGAACTCGCCCCCGCCATCGCCGCCGTCACGGACGACGGCGCGGTCGAGATCGCGGGCGGCACGGTTTCCTTCGCCAAGGGCTACAGCAAGACGATCACGGTCGACGCGGACGCCACAGTCGTCGGCAACGGCTCGTTCAAGACCCCCGTCACAGTCAACGGCACCATCGCGTTCGATACGCAGTACGCGACCGCGTATCTCGCTCAATACACCACTTTCTCCAATATCGTCGGCTCCGCCTCCTACACGCTGACCGATTCCGTCAAGGCCGCGGGGACCTACCAGCTCGCGACCGGCGCGAAAGGGTTCAAAGGCGACATCAAGCTCAGCGTCTACACGCTGAAGGTCGGCGGAAGCGCCAGACGGGTCGGCAACTTCACCTACGCCGTCTCCCTCATGGGCGGCTCGCTTTCCCTCACGGTCGCCAAGGCAAAAGCACCGTCGTCGCGTCCGAAACTCGTGTACGTGAACAGCGCATGGGCCGACATGAACGACGGCACGCTTGTCAAGGTCGACAGCACGACGTACGCCACGCTCGGCAAGGACGCGTTCGCGGACGGCGACACCGCCACCAGCATCGTCTCGCCCAAGGGCGAAATCCGGATCGTCGGCGGCTCGGCGGCATTCACGGACAATACGCACAACGTGACCGTTTCCAGCGGGGCCGTGCTCGACCTCGCGACCGAAGTGACCCTCGCGGGCGCGACGGTTCTGGCAGGCGGCGCTATGACGGCCGGCTTCGGCGCGGTCGTCGACGGTCTGACGCTCGCGGGCGACGGCGCTGCCGCGGCAGTCGTCTCGGGCGGCACGGTCGTAAACGCTTCCATTTCCGAAAGCGCGACCATAACCGTCTCCAACGGCGGCCTGGTGCAGGATGCAACGGTGGACGGATCCGCCCGGATCAATGTTTCGAGCGGCGGCCTCGCCGAAGGCATCGGACTCTCCTGCGGCGAAAACGAGGAAGAACATGGATTCCTCGTTGTCGGGGAAGGCGGCAGCGCATCCGGGATCACGGTCTATGACGGCGGCAGTCTGACCACCGACAACGGCTCGTTCCTGACCAGCGCCGTGATCTTCGGCGGACAGACGAACGTCGGCGGCACGGCGACCAGGGTGACTCTCTACGATGCGATGAACGTCACGGGATGGGGCGAGGTCAGCAAGGCCAGGGTCTCCTCCGGCGGCATCATTTCCACGTTCCACGCCGACGGGGTCGGTTCCGTTCTGGATTCCGAGATCCTGTCCGGCGGCATCGTCCGCAACGCCGGCTTCGTTTCCGAGATGCAGGTCCTTTACGGCGGCACTCTGGAAACGGGCGACGGCGGCATCGCGGAATCGACCGAAGTGCAGTCCGGCGGACTCTTCATCGTCTCCGGCTCCGGCGCCGAGGCATCCGGGCTCTCGCTCGTCGAGGGCGCCACCGTGACCATAACGGACGGTGCAAAGCTCACCGGACGGGTGACGGCCGGAAGCGGCGCGACGATCGGAATGGACGACGGCACGGCCCTCGAATTCGACCTCTCCGTCCTCGCCAGGCCCGCGGACTATGTGCTCGTGAACGATTTCTCCGCGATCGACGGGACGCCCGACCTGGTCATCACGGTCTCCGACGCGCAGGAAGGCGGCACCTATCTGCTCGCGGGCGGCGCGGCCTCTTTCGACCGCGGCATCACGCTCGGCGAATACACGCTGACGCTCGAATCCGAACCCGTCGTGATCGGCTCCAGCACCTTCTCGCTCAACCTCTCGGACGACGGCGTGCTCTCGCTGCTCATCGACGTCCCGGTCTTCTACGTGAACAGCGAATGGGCTGATCTTGAGGACGGCACGCCCGTCACGATTGATGAAGAAACGGTCGCGGTCATCGGCATTGACGCATTCGCGACCGGCGACGCCGCGGCGGCCGCATCGCCCGCCAGCGCCGAGATCCGGGTCGTCGGCGGCACGGTCACGTTCACGGACGGCATCCTGAAGCAGACGGTCATCCGAAGCGGCGTCGAGCTGACGAACACCGACGTCTATGCCACGCTGACCATCGAAGAAGGCGCGGTCCTGAGCGGGAAATCCGTCTTCGGCACGGATTCCGCGGTCTTCGGCGAAGGTCAGATCGTGTTCGACACGGCGAATATGGAGGAAGGCCAGCCGCAGTTTGCCGGCCTTTCCCGGATCGAAGGCTCGCCCGCCTATGTCCTGGCTCCCGGTGCGACGACCGGCGAATACCTGTTCGCCGCCGACGCCGCCAACATGCTTTATCAGGGGATCCAGGTCGCCGACGGCGTGACGGCTTATGTCGGCAGGGCGGAATTCCCGGTCCTCAAAAACGAAGAGGGCGATCAGCTCTCCTACGTATTCGACGTGACAAAGGATAACGACCTCGTGTTGTCGGTCGTCAAGGTCAGAAACGAACTGGACAACGGATGGAACAACTACGTCTACGACAAGAAGGCGAAGGTGCTGAACCCGTGGCTCGACAGCTTCGTTTCGACCGCGCTGGAAGACGGCGTCAAGGGCGTCCTGCTGGACGAAAAAGGCACGGTCTTCTCTGACGGACGGCGCAACTACGCCGGCGGCATCAAGGGCGGCGTCACCGACGAATACGACTACGCGAAGATCACGCTCGAAAAGGGCGCGAAACTGAGCTTCAACCTCGAATCCACCGGCGCCGGGAAGTTCACGGTCTGGCAGCTCGTCGAAGGCACGGACAAGAAGGGCAACGTCACCTACACGATGAAGTCCCTTCTGGCGACCTCCCTCAAGAAAGACAAGAACACGGGGCTCTACGCTGCGACCACGAAGGACCTCCTCATCGAGGCGGACGGCGACTACTACATCTCGATGCAGGCCACGGAAGCCGCGTCCAAGAAAGGCGGGTACGCGTTCTACAACGTGGAACTCAACTACACGGACGACAGGACGCACTTCTTCGTCGACGGCGACGACGGCTGGAACGACTACGTCTACGACACGAAGCAGGATAATCCGCTGAATCCGGCAGCCGCCGATGGCGATCTCCTCGTCAACACGGTCGCAAAGGCCGGCGATGCGGTCCAGCTCGACAGCCCCGGCACGGAGTTCCAGCTCGACAACAAGACGCTCACCAACTTCGCAGGATTCGGCGACGACACCGACTATGCGAAGATCGCTCTCCCCTACGACTCCGCTCTGGCGTTCAACGTCACCGCGACCGATGCCGCCAAGTTTACGATCTGGCAGCTCGTCGTCGGCACGGACAAGAAGGGCAACGTCACCTACAAGATGAAGCTCATCCAGACGACCGCGCTCAAAAAGGACAAGAACACGGGTCTCTATTCGGCGGAAACGGCTCTGCGCCGCTTCAACCTCGACGACGGAAACGAATACTACGTCTCGGTCCAGGCCACGAACGCCAAGAAGGGCGGCAGCGCATTCTACAGCATCGTTACCTCCGACGAGAGCTTGTTCTATACGGACGCCGACAACGGCTGGAACGATTACGTGTACGACAAGAAACGCGAAGAGCCGCTGAACATGGCCGTTTACGGATCCGTCGGCACGCTGCTCTACAAACAGATGGGCGACATCCAGATCGACACGGCCGGCACGGTCTCCAAGCAGGTCGGCGTCACGACGTTCACGAACTATGTCGGATTCGGCGACGACGCCGACTACCTGAAGATCACGCTGGAAAACACCTCGAAGCTGAGCTTCAATGTGACGGCGACCAACGCCTCCAAGTTCGTGATCTACCAGCTCGTGGAAGGCACGGACAAGAAGGGCAATGCCACATACACGATGAAGGTAATCCAGTCCACCGCCCTCAAGAAGGCCGACAAGTACGCCGCGTTCTACACCGTTGCCAACGGAACGAAGACCACCAAGGACCTTGCGGCGGGCGACTACTACATCGCGGTCGTCTCCACGAACGCCAAGAAGGGCGAGCTCGTGTATTACAACGTCTCGCTCAACGACGCTGGCTGCTCCGGCCTGCCGGACAAGCCCGTGGAACCGGAAAACTTCCCCCCTGCCCCGGATGAGACCGAATCCGGCACCGATCCGCAGACGGAGATCATTTCCACAGGCGATCCGGATGAACTCACCGGATTCGACGCCCCGGAGAACACTCTGAACATCCATCAGCCCGCGGCAAATGCGCCGTCCTACGACCTCTCCGCCGCCGCTGTTGCCGACATTCAGGAAAGCAAGTCCGCCTGGCAGGCCATGCTGGCGTAACCCGGCACAGAACACCTCAACAACACATACGCCCCCGAAGCCGCGGCAGGTTTCGGAGGCGTTTTTTGTGGACGGGACGTGGACCGGCCGGGAAGCCGGGAACAGTTCGGCCCGGAGGAAATGGAATGCCCGTCTGAACGATCACAATAACGTCGGGGAACGCAGGGAAGAGGCTGCGATGCCGCGCCTCCGTACAATGCCATTTTCCGCTTGCATGATCAAAAACGAAACATAACAAAGCAAGACCGGCTCCCCCCCTCCCCGGATCAGGCAGACAGGTCAATGCTCCCCGATTCCATATATGAAAAAACCCGGCTCCGTTTGGATACGGAACCGGGCCACACAGGGTATCGAACAGTGCCCGGCTTGCGCACGGGCACGTCCTGCTTTACTTGTTATTTTTTGTCGATGTAGACAACGATCTTGCCTTTCTCCTTGCCCGGGATGACTTTCATGCGGAGAGTGCCGGTGACCTTGGTGCCGACGCCGAGCTTCGTGAGCGGGACGTCGAGGGTGGCCTTCGGGTTGGCCTCGTCGGAAATGAGTTCCTTCTCGGTCAGCTCGCCTCTCCAGAGATTGGGACCATAGGAGTGGGTGAGGTTCCAGTTGCCGGGCGTGATGTCTTCGAACACGTATTCATCGACGCCTTCCTTGAGCATTACGATCGTGTTGCCGGCCTGGCTGTAGCTGGAGAAGCCGCCCATGCCGCCCCCACGGCCGCCGCCGAGCTGGAGTTCAGCGCCGGTGCCGATGGTGGCGAGGGGGTTCTCGCGATACTTCGGAAGTCCGCTGGAGAACGCTTCGACCTCGAAGTAGTACTTCTCGGGAGCGGTGTTCAGGCTGTGCATGTAGAGCTTGTTGTCGTCGTAGACGATGTAGCTGTTGTACAGCTTGTTCGGCTCGATGCCGTAACGGATCACGTATCCGTCGGCGCCTTCCACGGGCTTCCAGAGGAGGTTGGCCTCGCGAAGGTCTTCCGGATTGCGGACGGCCATGACGTCCTTGTCAGCGACCTTCGTGGTCTTCATCTTGTCGGTGGTGCCGAAGATGCGGAGGTCCTTGATCGCGAACAGGGAATTGTCGTAGGTCGCGATATTGGTGACCTTGACGTAGCGGGCCTTCACCGGCTTTTCGAACTCGTTGTAGTCGTGCTTGAGTTCGAGGTTGTTTTCCGGCTTGTCGATGACCGTGGTCCAGTTGGTGCCGTCCGTGGAGACTTCGACCTTGTAGCACTGGTAACGGGTATCGGGGCCGGTCGAGCGTCCGCCGCCGAACATACCGCCCATGCCGCCGCCGAAGCCGCCCATTCCGCCGCCGAATCCGCCCATGCCACCGGCAGGAGCGCCACCGGCCGCACCGGGACCGCCCTGACCGGCAGGACGATTTCCGCCAGCGCCGGGGCCGCCCTGACCGGCAGGACGATTGCCGCCCGCGGGACGATTTCCGCCGCCGAAGCCGCCGCCGAAACCAGCGTAGATATTGTAATAGAGTCCTTTGCGCTTATAGAGCCACGGACCTTCGATGTAGCTCTGGAGGCCGAGGTTGATGATCTCGCCGTCGATCTCGCACATATTGTCTTTCAGCTTTGCAAGATAGGAGGTCTGGCCCCAGGCGAGCCAGGCGGTGCCGTCGTCGTCGATCAGCACGGTCGGGTCGATGTCGTTGCCGGAGGTCATGTCGTCGGTGATGACCGGCTTTTCAACGGGCTTGAACGGGCCGACGGGGGAATCCGCGATGGCGACGCCGATGGAGTTGCCCTGGCCGTTCTTGTTGCCGTAGGTCACGTACCAGTAGAACTTGCCGCCCTTTTCGACGACCTGTGCCGCCCATGCCACGCCCGCGCGGCCGTTCGGGAACTGTTCCGGCTTCAGCAGCACGCCGTGGCTGGTCCAGTGGACCATGTCGGTCGTGGAGTAGCAGCGCCACGCGGCGATGTTGTAGTTGCCGGGCAGACCGTTCTGCTCGCCGTCCTTGTAGATGTCTTCGCCCGTGTAGACGAACAGACGGTCGCCGACCACCAGCGGAGCCGGGTCGCACGTCCAGGCATCCGTGAAGATCGGGTTGCCCGAGGGTTCCAGCGCGGTGCCGGGATAGTCTTTCGTGTCGGCAGCGGGGAGCGCGGCCGCGAACATTGCAAAAGCCGCGATGGCTCCTGCGAGGAGGAAAGTTTTTTTGTTCATGTTCAACCTTTGGTTAAAATTTTGTAAGGGGTGAAAAAACGGTTTTATCTGAGCTCAAAACGCCTGAAGACAGGCATTCCCGCCCATAATGTACCCCTGCGCGCAAACAATGTCAAGACATTTCTTCGGGAAAAAAATATGTTTTTTATTCAATTCCGAAAGTAAGTTAAAAAAATGGAATTCCGGCTTCAGAAAACCGGAACTCCATGAATGATCAGCCGCATTATTTGCGGCATCATGAAACTGTTTTTACTTCAGCTCCACGTCGAACTGGGCCGCGGGCAGTCCTTCCTTGCTGTAGAGGTTGCCCATCGGGAAGCCGCGGTAGGCGTAGCGGATGGCGGTCGGCGCGGGAACGGCCTTGCAGGAGACCACGACCGAATCCTTGCCGGCGATGTGGGCGTCGTCCGCCCAGTGCCAGTTGCCGGAAGCGTCGCGCAGCGCGAAATCCTCGAGCTCGCTGTCCGGGCTGCACCGCGTGTACTGGGCGTTGGCGCGGCGCCCCTGCGTGACGTATTCGGTCTTCACGGGATGCGCGACCAGACCGGATCCGACGCGGTCGAAGACGACCGTTACCTCGGAACCGTTGCGGGACACGCTCTTGAAGATCGGG
>JAEEGH010016144.1_pt1 | contig 16097 bp, 27 predicted proteins | sample 9134181 | NCBI WGS metagenome assembly JAEEGH01 (sample SAMN16246544, study PRJNA631951) | gut metagenome | biome: gut microbiome; feature: rumen; material: DP-attached | host: Bos | place: Iran: Karaj | collected 2018-10
ATATCTGCATAGATGATTTCAATCATTGCAGTGAAGATATGTCCAGATGGTGCCAGGATGCCACCTATTGAATTGGAGCCATCAAGTTGATAGGGTTGTAGACAAAAAGAAAGGAGAGCTTGTAGGGCTCTCCTGCGATCAATTTGTTGCATACGGCCTAATGCCAAGAGTTATTTCATTTGAAGTGATGGCTCCATTCCTCTTCATGCTTCAGCCAATGGATCCAATCTTCAAGACATATTTCCATGCATGGCTTGTTGGCCAACTCCATTACAGGACATGGAGACATGGAGTCGATGTAGATTGGACACTCGCCGTGACTGCACTTCATGTTGAGCTTCTCGCCTTCAATCCTGATTCCGTCCATAATCTCCTCCAAATGCTACTAGTCCAATAGGTCCATGATTCCATCAACAATTTCGCCTGCAGTTTCGGCAATTGCCTCTCCTGCATCCTTTGTGGCTTCCATTATTCCCTCGGCACATGGAGCCACAACTTCATCAACAAGTCCTTCTCCTACTTCATTTGGAATTCCTGCAGCCATTCCGGCCACTCCAGCAACATTCTTGAAGAGATCAATCATTTTCAACGCTCCAAAACTTTCTTTCTTCCATAGATTCCGGCTCCTTCCACATGCAGTCCTTCAATGGGACCGTGGGTGGAATGCCTTCATATTTGGCCAAAAGAACATTGTATTCGTATCGAGCTATGTCCTGCTGCAAGGCTCCACAGCTTCCTTCCTCCCTCATTTTCCTGATCATTGCATGACGAAAGGCTCTCGTGTGTGGATGCATTGCAAAGTTTTTCTGATTGGATATCCACCATTGCCATTCACGCTCATAGCATCCTTGAGCCTTCCAGTTGTAGGCAATGACTGCACCTAGCCCATCACACACCATTTCAAGAGCATCTTCAAATGGCATTCTGACAAGATAGGCTCCTTTGTCCAGATTGTCTACCCAATGCTCATAGTGATGGGAGTTGATGCCTTTGTGATGGATCCAAGCTTCAGACCAGCCAAGATTCTTTCTCGCATCAATGATAGGACTATGGTCTGGACTGTACCACATAGCTCCGGGAATGAATTCCTTTGGATGGAACTTGGAGAGGTCATGGACAATCCCTCTCCACCATAGGCCTGCGTGGAAGCAAAACCATCCTACGCAGGCCTTATGGACAAGTATTCTCCATGCATGCCTGCAGGCATTCCATGCGAAGGAAAGATGCATTGGCATCATTTCAATCCAAGCTCCTCCATGGCTTTTGCCGTATAGTGCCACCAGCCATCCTCATCAAAGACGAGATAGCCTCTGGACTCCAGATCGACGGTCTCCTCGCCATAGACGTCCTCTATTCCTTCAATCTCTATGGCCCAATCCCAGGCACGAGACTCCTTTTCGCACTGAGAGTCGAAGACTTCCGTCTCGGTCTCGTCATCCCATCTGGAAAATCTCTGATTGAAGTGACGGTCATGGAACATGGAGAGAACCTTGCGGTCCTTAGGTGAAAGCATCAATGTCCTCCTATGGGAAAATGTTTTTTGCTGGAACTATTTGCATTCATTCCAATTTAATTCTAGCAGAAGCATTTTGGCCTGTCAACAGAAAAATGTGCTTCGAAATGTAAATATTTCCAAGCGATTGGACGACAATGGGAAAACGCCGCAGGAATGACGATTATGACGAGATGCTTGAATCCCTAGAACCCCCTGCCGAAGAGCGCAGGAGGAAGTCCAAGAAGACAGACAGGCGGAAGGAGAAGTTCGCCGAGGAAAGAAAGTGGTCATTCGACCTGAAGCCCAAGACGGAGAACCAGCGGCTGGCAATGAAATACTTTGCGTCGAAGCCAATGGTGGTGCTTGAAGGCTCCGCTGGTTCTGGAAAGTCTACGCTGGCCACTGCGTGGGCATGCAGAAAGCTTGTTGATGGCTCATTCGACAGGTTCGTGGTGACAAGGAATGCAATTGGAATTGGAAAGTCGGTTGGCTTCTTTCCAGGAACTGCAACGGAGAAATGCTCCATCTGGATGGCAAACGTGCTGGGAATGTGCCGCAACTTCGTTGGAAAGGGAACCGTCGACCTCTGGATGAAGGGAGAGAGTCCCAAGCTTGTGCTTGAGCCAACGGAGGTATTGAGAGGTCAGTCCTTCGAGAGGACAATGGTTCTCATTGAAGAAGCTCAGCAATTGTCCATAGAGGAGATCAAGTGCATCTCGACCAGGCTTGGAGAGAACAGCCTCATGGTCTTCACTGGAGACACGAGGCAGAGGGACATACAGACCAATGGACTGGACTCCTTCTGCAGGATGGTGGAGAAGAACCGCATAGATGAGGTTGGAGTGGTAAGGTTCACGGACGACGACATAGTTCGTTCAGGACTGGTGCGAAAGCTGGTGAAGATGTTCAACCGGGAGGGAATATAGTCCAAAAGAAAGGGGAGCATTGCTCCCCTAAATTTTTTTCTATTCTTCTGGCTCCGATTCTTCGTAGTCATCTCCAGTTGAGCTGCTCATTAGCCAATTGGCATAGTGTTCCGCCAGACGTTTTCGCACTGCGGCCACCTCTACGTCGTCATATGTCCTGCGGCCAAACTTTTCAAGCTCCACTGCAAGACGCATGCCAAACTCGCTGATGGCGTCGTCGTCAGACATTTGAATGAGCTGTACGATTGGATTCTCCGTGATGCAGACTTCAATTGCTCCATCAAAGATGTCGGACTCGTCGGACAGACCAAGATTCTTGTCCACATGCTCAACCATGTCGGAAGCAACGAAGGACACGAGATCCTTTGCTCCTTCAGTTCCAAGCATCATTTCCAGTATTGAACCTTCCATATATCTTCTCCTTATTGTTCATTGCTGTCGGTCAATATGATCTCTTCAACCTTAGTCTTTGGCCTAAACCATATGTCTACGACGTCGAATCTAGGCTGAGACTTCTTCAATCCATCACGTTTCTCGACATATCTTATGGAGCCAAGACTTTCAACTCTTGCAAAGGCTATCCATTCCAATGGCTCGGCCTCCCTTCTCCATTTCTTCATGAATCCAACAAAAGTCTCCCTTCCAATAGGACATTCGGCGTGCATCCATCCTACATCATTCTTGATCTCCATTATCTTCAGCAGAAGATCCGACTCCTTAGGATTTCTCTTCATTCCTGCAACCTTGCAGGACCAAACTCCAGTCGAGCCTTCAAATGCCGCCTGGACGTAGTCTGCACGTCTCCACCAGAACTCGATTTCTGGATGCTTCTCGGAAGTCGAGACATATGCAATCCATTCGTCGGCATCATTGACCTTTGCCCACTTGCGGACCTGAGCCTTCCATTCGGAGCGGGACCACTTCCGGTAGAGGCCGAACTGAGGCACCGAAGACCAAGACTCGTCCTTTGTCCAAGCTGGATCCTTCTTCACTGAATGAAGAAGCTCCTTGACAAGGCTTCTGTCCAACATTCCACTAGGGAATGGAGACTTCTTCAGACGAGCTATGAAGAGAGATGTGGCGCTGAACCAAGACCAATTTCCTTTGGCCGATTCAGTCAGCCAAGATTGAAACGACTTCATATGTTGCAGAGAGACAAAAAATATTTATCAATGCTAGTCAAGAAAACGGCTGTTCTTCAACAACGGCCGATGAATTGGCCTATTCTAAATCTACTCATTTTGACGTTCAACATATTCAAGTATAGTTTCTTTTGAGACATTGCCTAAAGATGAACTGAAATATCCAGAACTCCATAGAAAGTTTCTGTACCAGTAGAACTTTCTCAACCAAGGGGCATATTTCTGCCATGCATGGTAGCGTGTATACTGCTTCATCAGCTGCACAAGCTTTGATATAGACTGCGTTGGTCTCGCTTCAATGACTAGATGGACGTGATCTTGATTTTCCGAATCAAAGGCGGTAATGGAGAAGTTGTGCCTTGAAGCGGCATATTCCAGAACCTCCTTCACAAGTTCAAGCACATTTGGAGAAAGCACCTTTCTGCGGTACTTTGTGACGAACACTATATGGTAGGATATTCTTGCCTTGTACATTTCAGTTTTGTTCTCCATTACTAAATAGAGGTGTATTAGCATTGTTTAGTAAGCACGATGTTCATCAGGCAGAACTATCGCATATATCCCAACAAGGATCAACAGGCCATTCTCAACCAATGGCTTGGATGCGCCCGTTTTGTCTGGAACTATATGCTCGAACTGAACATCAAATCGTATCAGGAAACAGGAAAGTTTGTTTTTGCCTATGAAATGCATAAAATGCTTCCTCAAATGAAGAAGCAAGAAGAAACATCATGGCTGAAGAATGTTCCATCACAAGGTCTGCAGCAGAAATGCCAAGACTTGGACACTGCATTGAAGGCTTCTTTCAAGTCCAACGAAAACCGCAAAGGCTTTCCAAAGTTCAAGTCAAGAAAGACAGATGAATCTGGAATAAGAATGGCAGACTACAAAATCAAGGATGGAAAGCTGTTTCTTCCAAAAATAAAGTCTGCCATAAAGATCAAGATTGACCGCAGCTTTCTTGGCAAGCCGGGAATGATAACTGTCAAGAAAGATAGAACAGGATGCTGGTACGTCAGTTTCACTGTAGATGTTGGAAGCAGATACGACTATAGAATGCCAATTGCAGATATAAGAACTGCTGTAGGAATTGATGTAGGCATCAAGTCGTTTGCCGTCACTACGGATGGAGAAGTGATTGAAAATCCCCGCTTCCTTAAACGTCAAATGAATAAGCTGACAAGAAGGCAAAAAGAGCTTTCAAGAAAGCAAAAAGGTTCATCCAATAGAGAGAAGGCAAGAATAAGGCTTGCACGACTCTACAAAAAGATTTCAAATCAAAGAAAGGACTATATCAAGCAGAATGCATCAGCGATAGCCAAGCTGTATGACTTCATATCTGTCGAAGACTTGAACGTGTCTGGAATGGTGAAAAACCACTGTCTTGCACAGGCCGTGATGGACGTTTCTTTTGGAATGTTCATCAGTGAACTGGAATGGCAGTGCAAAAAGCGAGGCAAGCATTTCCACAAGATAGACCGATGGTTTGCCTCCAGCAAGACCTGCTGCCATTGTGGCCATGTAAAAGGAGATCTAAGTCTTTCAGACAGAACATATGAATGTCCAGCTTGTGAATCGAAAATGGACAGAGACTTGAATGCCGCAATCAATATCCTTAACAAAGGACTCTCTGATTGCAATATACAGATACCTCAGGAACTGGGGAAATATACGCCTGCTAGAAATGAAGCCACAATGGTGGACTCAGAGCAGGAAACTTCCGTCCTTTAGCGACGGAAGTAGTTCATTTGAAATTTTTGTCCATCCATATGGATGCCTTGTAGGCCACGAATCCACCAACCAAGCCACATGTCAGCATTCCTAGAACAAGCATTGCTTTCCTCCATAAAATTAGGGAGAGGCTTCCCTCTCCCTTAGATTTAATTGCCTATCCTAGATGCCTGTGCGTTGTGCCAAACTCTTCATCTATTGCTTCTATTGGATCCTTGTATGTCTCTGGATCTTCATCCCATATGGACGACTTTCCTGTGGTCCTGTATTCAAGGTCATAGAGGGAGTTTTCGGCAGTCACTATTCTCGTAGTGCCAGTCTTCAGCTCCGATGGACGAAACTGCCACCAAGTGTAGTCCTGCATCTCCTCACATATGCGTCTTCTGTCGGCAGCCTTGAGGTCATCCGTGATGGGATAGAGACGAAGCACGTTTTCATTGCTTGCGGCCTTCTCGCCCAGTCCCTTCAGCTGAGGACAGGAGTCGATGGCCTTTGCGATGCGTCTCTTGATGCTCTCGACATCGGTTCCCTGCACCACGAAGGAGGAGCTGGAGCTGTTGGAGACGAAGCAGGCTCTTATCTTCATTACGACATCCTTATCGGCTGGCATGTTCCAAGCCGATCTGCAATGATGGTTCCAGGAGACCATTCCTCTCCATTTTCATCCATAACCCAGCCAAAGAAGTCTCTGAAGGCATTCTCCCGTTCAACCATTACGGCAATCTTTTCCTTCGACTTCTGGAAGACGAATTCCTCGGAAAGAGTTTCTTCAACCCATGATTCATCGGAATAGCATTCTTCAGCTATCTGCTTGATGTTGCTCTTCCACTGACCTCGTCCAGCTCCATTGCCAAAGTTGAAGAAATCGACATTTCCTTTCCAATCAAAGAACTTTCTTGCATTCTTTTCTGCAATGGCCTCTGCATTGGGACGATTCCTTTCCGAAGGCGTCATCTTCTCCAGAAGAAGCTCCTTTCCGCACTGTATGGCCTTCTCCTTGAGCGTTTCGGCATCCATGTCGTGGATGATGAATGAAGAACTGGAGCTGTTTGAAACGAAGCAGGAGCGCATCTTCATGGCTAGTTCTCCCTTTCCAGCACCTTGAATCCAGGAAGGATGTTCTGGAGCTGCTCAATGATGTCCTCTGCGCCATACTCCACGTCAAGGTCAAAGATGTAGGAATGCTCCCTCTTGGCCTGGGCCTGATACTCCTCCAGCTTCAGACGATACTCCTTGAGCCATCTGGCATAGTCGGGATCGTCTGGATTGCCCTTGAGAAAGCTTTCATAGTCTCGAATCTGATCCTTGAGGATCTCGATCTTTACCGCATCGGCTTCCTCTATGCCTTTCGGCCTGTCGATGGAGACGATGAATGAGGAGCTGGAGCTGTTGGAGACGAAGCAGGTTCTTAGCTTCATATGTTTTTTCTCCTAATCTTCGTACTCTTCATAGGCAATGGAATGAAGATGGGCATGGATGGCCTGGTAGACATAAGACTTGATGGTGTTCCAGTTCTGAGGACCAGACATCTTCAGCATCATTCGCATGTCGATCTTGGCCAGAAGACCACGGAACGAGGGAAGATCGTTGTGATCAAAGTCCATGATCCAACAAGAATGTCCATCATAGATGCCATCTATGGCTTCATTGGATATGTACTTATGAATCCATTCTTCAACAGTGCCATCAAAGATTCCAATCTTGTCAGAATTTGCAGGGATGAACTTTTCCTTCAGCACGGCTTCGCCATCGGCACCTTCAAGCATCTCGTCAAGGCCGATTTCGGCGCAGTCAATGAACGACACTTCACGATTCTTCTGCATGTACTCCTTGATGAATGCAGGATAGAAGCCACGCTCGTAGTGCATTGCTAGCAGGTATTCCACAACATCGTCAATGAACTCGACGGCATATCCAGCATCGCTGTCGCTGGGAACATAGTTGATTTTCATCATTTCTTCCATTGGTTTTCTCCTTTGCTTTTGCATTGCTACCACATCATGGCAATGGTGCCGTCATAGCCAAGAGACACGATGCGAAGAACGCCTTCCAGCGCCCTCTTGGCATTGCCTTCAGTTGCATCCCAGTAGTTGCTGGTCTCGTCGTCGCCAAGACGCCTCATGGCCTCAACAATGACAGGAATGGCATCCATGCATTTCATTCCATTAAGAACCTTGATGCCTTCTTCATTGTTGAAGGCCTTGACATAGGCCTGATAGTAGTTGAAGGTGACATTAGTTTCAAGAGACCAGGAGCCACCAAGGGCATAGGTTCCACCCTTGACGTCGTGCCTGATGGGACTGCCTTTGGAACCGACAACGCAGATGTCGTAGGACATGGTGGCCTCCTTTAGCTGCCTTCAATCGACTTGAAGATTTCAATGCCCTTGTCTGTCAAAATGTAGTAGTCACTGTCGCTCAACCACAACCACTCTTTGCCTTCCATCTCGTTCAAGATGGCTTCATTCTCTTCCGTGCATATCTCGTCGCTCACAACATAGCTTCCATCAACGAAGCTGAACTCATTCAATATGCTCTTTTCCTTGTCCGAGATGTTCATGGAACCTTCTCCTTTGCTAGCCAGCAATCTTGATCATTCCTTCCTTCACCATCGCCTTGTAGCCTTTGGGGGTAAGGCGGTAGCGAGGAACGAGATCATCCCCACCGTGCCAGTACACCATCTTCTTTGCTTCCAGAGACTCGATTGCCTCGAAGTCGGCATTCTCGGCGTGGATGGCTTCCATGCACCACCTGCTGGCTTCTGTCTTGTCCTTCTGGACCTCGTAGGTCTTGTAGCTACGCCAAACGTGGGCAGGACCGATGGTGAACTGGGAGAGAATTGACTTTTCACGGATGGTGAACTTGCTGGCCATTTTAGGCTCCTTTGTGCTTTGCTTGAGCATCATTGCTCTTTGCAAGTCTGTTCTAGCTTAGGTCGACAAGGATGTCAAGCATCTTTTTCATCTTTCTTCCGCTTTCTCTCCCACCCCTGCCTGACCTGCTCGGAAGCCTGCTCCAAAGCCTTGAGGAAATCCTCCAGATGCTCTCCTGAACGGAAGATGAACTCCTCGTCAAGATAGAGATGGCCTTTGAACAGAAGGGAGCAGGCGCACTTGAAACGTCTCCAGATGATCTCCCACCACTTGGCCTTCCATTCATCTCGCCACCCGCATTCATAGTACAAGGAAGCAAGCGGAATGCCAAGCTCCTCATCCACTATGACCTTGATGGAGTGGTTCTCCACTCCGCAGTCGCATGTGGTGCGGAAGATGACATACCTCTCGTGATCCTTCTCGATCTCTATGTTGCTTCGCTCCATCACTCCTCCCTAGAAGGCCTTGAGGTCGCCATCAAGAAACTGCTGAGCCAGCTTAGGAGAAAGCTTGGTCAGCTTTGCATGGTCAACGTTGAATTCGAAGGCAGCGCATTCGTTGGCCTTAGGATCGCAGGAAGTTGCAACCATCCATTTGAGATGGGTTTCGGGATCTTCAATCAGGACAGGCTCGAAGACAATCTCGGAGCCATGCTCGTCAGTGAGCTTCCAAGCCTTGTCGGCATCGACGTCCATTGCGGCCTGTGCAGGAACGGAGAGAATGAAGGAGAGGGCGAGAGCGGAAAGAATTGCTTTCATGGCATATGCTCCTTTGACTAGAAGTTCATTTCTCTGCGGATCATTTCACCGCGGTGCTTTTCCTTGCGGGTGTAGTCCTTTTTTGACCTGATTGCTCCAGCATTGCGACGGTTGGACACCATCTCCATGTAGACGACCGGAGCAACCTTCACCTTGGTCTTGATGGAGCAAACCACTTTGGACATTGCTACTCTCCTTTTTCTTCATCTTCCTCATCATCGAAGGAATCGGCATAAGGCTCTTCTTCTTCGGCCTTCTCCTCAAGCCACTCGGCAAGATAGTTGGCCAGCCCACGCATTGCAGGAGCCTTGTCTGTAGGAGTGGTGTTGGCCTGCCATTCAAGCTCCACCGCTACACGAACAGTCAATTCAATGAGAGCATCTTCATCCACGATGGACACTGCACGGATGCCGGCGTTGGAGTTCATGACCTTGTCGAGCACTTTGGCATATTCGTCGTCGGACATCTTCTCTTCACCAAGCTCGAAGACCAAGTCCTTGATGACGTTGGCCACCAGCTTCTCGGCGCGGTCGGAAGAGAGGAGATTGTTGAGAATGGAAAGGTTGGCGCTCATATGGTCTCCTTTGATTTTTAGTGGTTGCTCTTTGCGAGGAGAAAGTATCAAGCCATCAATCGGCTGTCAACATGCTTTGGAAAAATTTTTATGGACCTTTGGCCTAGAAGTAGAAGTTGTACCAGGAGATGTTGCCAGTGTGAACCTCTTCAAAGTCTCCCTCGTTCTTCATCTCGATGGTGGACTTGCCAAGGGCAGTAACTTCAATCTCGTTGCCATAGCTGACCAAGCCATCACGGAAAGCAATGAGGCCAAGAGAGGCCAGACGCTTGAGAGTTGCTACGGCAAGGTTCCAGACTGCTCCACCCATAGGACGCCTACCAGCATTGAGAGCATTGAGGTAGGCAAGTTCGGTGGGGTTCAGGGAGATTGCAAGCATTGTTGGCTCCTTTGGCTTGTTGGTTGAGAGCTTTTCGCTCTTGGCAAAGACAGGCTATCAAAGCCGAGCAGAGTTGTCAACACCCTTTGCAAATTTTTTCCGCTATGCCTTTTTGACGCTGGAGAGCATCTCGGCTCCAGTGGAAAGGGCTTCTACGGTTGCAAAGTCGTCGGCTTCAGTCTTGTCCAGCCTCACCCCAGAGCATCTAGGAAGAAAGAGAGACCATTCCTTGGACTCGGTGGCTATCAGGCCATTAGACTTGACTTCAAGAAAGAGTCCATGCGCCAGAAGGTCTTCTCTTGCATCCCAAAGGGCATGACGCTCTTCGTCGGAGAAGCCGGAGCCGACGCCGACCTGTATCAAGCCATCAGAAGTCTCGCACACTGCCATGCCAAGCATTCCACGAAGCTTGCCATTGCCTTCAACCATCTTCACAACCTTCAGGGTGTTCTCTATGATAATCTTGAACTTGACACAGTTCTTTGATCTCTTGCCTTCCCAGACCATCTCGCGGTTCTTCAGTATGGTGCCTTCCTCTCCCCTGTTGAGCATCTGCTGGAAGTGGATGAACGCTTCATCCTTGTTGGCAACTTCCTTGCTCTCGACGACGGACACCATTTTGCAGGAGGAGAACGTCTTCTGCATCATTTGCAAAGTCTTCCAATAAGGAATGGAGCCATAGCCACGGTCATATTCAACTGCAGTGATGATGTCCCAGACTACAAAACGAACACGATTGGCTTCCTTCTCCGAAATCGTATTGTGAAGCGACTTGTTGAGGATGCCGTTGCCTTCCTTGCGGGAAAGGATGCTCCCATCATTGCCGACAACCAGAAGCTCGCCATCGACTATCCACCCATCTGAAATGGCATCGGAAAGGTCCTTGTCGAGAGCTTCAAGCCCCATGAACTCCTTGCCGGAAGAGGAGAGGAAAGTCGCCTTCCCATCTTCAACGAATGCAAGGCATCTTGCTCCATCCATCTTGGTCTGAGATATTGCAGGCCATTTGATTTCGGCCATGTTCTTTGCAGAGAATGGCATGGCCTTGCAAAGAAAGACTTCCTTCTTGAAGGCCTCAGGCCAAACCTTCCTGCAAAGGGTTGCCTCAACTCCGCAGTTAGGAAACTTCTTTAGGATGCGCGTGAATATGTCTGCATCCTTTTCCGTGCAACGGTCAAGCAATGCCTTCACTGCATCCCTTGCCTTGTTGCCAGTCAGCTTGCGGGAAGAGAGCTGATCCAGCAAGGAGAGAATGTCCTGCATCTCCACACCATCGCCAATGCCATGCTCAGGAATCTGCTTCACTCCATACTTTTTGGAGTTGAGGCAGGCATCAAAGAAGGAGAGCACGTCTTCATCATTCTTGGCCCGTTCAAGGATGGCCAGTCTGGCATTGGTGCTAGGCTCATTCTGAAGGACATTTACGACATCCCAAACCTTTGCAGTGGACATTTTTGCTCCTTTGTTGCTTGTGTAGGCAATGTCTATCAAGACTGGCCAGAGATGTCAACTAGATTCTGGTTGCCTGGAACCAATCAACCTCATAAAGATATATTTCCTTCCCGGGAGCATCCTTGGCCCATTCATACCGGCTGAATGAACGCTCGGCCCATCCAAGGCTCTTCTTGGCTTCCTTCTTGTATCCAGCCTTCGCGAAGGCTATGGCCTTAGCGGCATAGAGGCCAGCCATGTCAAGCTCGGAGTTGGCCAGAGCCGCCCTGAAGGCAGGAACGCTAGGAAACTTCTTGGATGCGCCTTCCAAATCTATAGGAAGCATGCCAGTCTTGGAGATGGCTTCAATCTGCTGGGCACGTTCGATGATGTTGGTCATAGGAGCCTCCTTAGGCTGCTTGGTTGCTTTTGTCAAGGAGAAGGTATCAAGCCATTCCATTGGTGTCAAGCGGAAAGGCAAAAAATTTTGCTCTAAGGAGCCATAAATACACTAAGCTGCTAGATCCCACGCAAACAGAGAAGGAATATGGCTTCAAACATTGAAAGATTGACCATAAAGGATACGTTCACCAACTGGAGAGACAAGATTAATGGCATTATCGACATTGCCGTGCTTGCTCCAATGGCGGACGAGAATGGCGTCATGCATATAGACGTGCCTCACTGCAATGCCAGAGAGGTCGTGTTCGACGTTCCTGTACGGATGGAGGGAGATGCGTGGGCGAAGGACTTCCACTGCACAGGCTCCTTCGAATCCTCCAAGACGGCAACCACCATACAGGAGACGCTGAATGCTGGCTTCAAGCTGACTGGAAATGAAGACTACATCCCTTGGATCTCTGGTCAGACACAAAACGGAGCCATATCTCTGTACACCACTTCCTACGACGACTCGCTGCACTTTGCCTACGTCGACATTGAAGGAGAGCTTGTCAACACCTTTTCCTGGGACCCTGACACCAACATGATCAGCGCCAGGATAGACAGGTCGGACAAGGCGGCATTTGCCGAGCTTTCTGGGACCTTGCAGATCACGGATCTTACTGGCACGAATCTTCCTGGAAGCTATCCTGTCTTCTTTGGACCAGTTGATGGCAATGCAGGCACCGGCTCCATGGACAACAGCCTGACCTATCAGCCAAGGACAGGAACATTGTTCTCTCCTAAATTTCAGGGAGACCTAATAGGCAATGCGGCATCTGCATCCAAAGCCGAGAAGCTGACCAATGCAAGAAAGCTTCAACTTGGAATGGATGCAACTGGATATGCAATCTTTGATGGAACCGAAGACGTCACGATTCCATGCAAGTTGAATGCAACTGGAGTCATTGCCGGCTCATATGGTCCAGCCGCAAACGTCAACGTGCCAAGAACCAACCGTCGTTTCGTGGTTCCATCGTTTAGGGTGGACGAGAAAGGAAGGATAACGCAGGCTTTTACAAGAACTGTAGAGTTTCCATATCCAGAAGTGGACATAGACATGGAGCTGGATCCAACATCAAGGAATGCAGTATCCAACTATGCAGTTGCTCCTAGAATAGCCAACATAGAAACGATTCTGGAGTCCACTCCAGGAATGGATCCAGCAACTCCAACAAGCGCCGGCCTAATGTCTGCTGCAGACAAGAACAAGCTGAACAGCCTTACTCAGCTGCCTCGCATCAGTTCTGTCGGAATGCAGATATATGACAGCACCACCAACTCGATAGATACTTCAGACATCAGGACGCTGTCTACTGCAAAGCCTAGTCAGTTGACAATCAATGCAAGAAACGGAATTCATGGCGCCGTGTCCATCAGCGATGGACAAAGCAATTCCGAAGTTGCAATTGACTTGTCCGTAGAGCTGCAGGAGCTTGCTGGTTCTGGACTGGTGGAAGATGGAGGAAAGCTTTCCGTTCCTAAGTATGCTGGTCCTACTGCATCGGCTGCAGGAACTCCTGGACTTGTTCCATCTGCAACGAATGCACAGAAGAACCTATTCCTCAATGGCGATGGACAATGGGCTGATCCAGTTGGCACGACATATGATCCTGCAACTGGAACCACTGCAGGCCTGATGTCTGCAGCCGACAAGGCCAAGCTGGATGGAATTGCAGCACAGGCAGACAATGTAACATTTGCTCGCACATTGACCAGTGGCACCAAGATTGGCACCATCACCATTAATGGCACGGCAACGGACATCTATGGCGAAAAGAACACCGATACTACATACGCTTCATTTGTAGGAGCAACGGCATCTGCGGCAGGCAAGACAGGCCTTGTTCCTGTGCCAGCAAAAGGAGCGCAGGCCAAATTCCTTCGTGGAGATGCAACATGGCAGGCAGTCTATGATGCATCTGAGATAGACACCAAGCTGAGCACCAAAGCCAATCTTGCAAGCCCTGCATTCACAGGCACTCCATCCGTTCCAAATGCCGCCGCTGGAACCAACACCACGCAGGCGGCCAGTACGGCATTCGTCACGACAGCCATCAACAATCTGAAGGATGGTGCGCCTGCAGGCCTTGACACCTTGAAGGAGATTGCGACCTCCATAGGAAACAACACAAACTTCAAGAAATATGTGGATGACGGACTGGCAGGCAAGCTGTCCACAACGTCGGCCAACTACATCAAGACCTTGAACCTGAATGGAAGGACCTTGAGTGGGACGAAGGGTGATGGCACTTCATTCTCCTGGACGACGGTGGACACCAACACCACATACACGAACTTCGTCAAGTCTGGAAGTGGCGCAAAGGCTGGACTTGTTCCTGCTCCATCAACCACTGCAGGAAGCACGAAGTATCTCTGCGAGAATGGAACATGGACCGTTCCTGCAATGAATGCCGACGAGAAGGTGAAGAACACTCTCAACAAGACGGCTAAGGCCTACATTACAGGAACAACTTCTGGAAGCACAAACACTGGTGGACAGGTGTTTGACACTGGCGTATTCCTGACTACTGCAGCAGGAACCTTGCAGGCCACTACATTTGTTGGAGCATTGAATGGCAATGCAAAGACGGCAACCACCCTGCAGACGGCAAGGACAATCAATGGCGTAGCCTTCAATGGCTCAAAGAACATTACTGTTGCAGACTCCACTAAGCTTCCATTAACTGGTGGCACATTGACTGGCAATCTTGTAGTCAAGAAGGGCGCTCCATACATGTACCTTCAAAACACGTCCATGACCAAGGGAAGCAAGCCATCATCAAATCAATATTCCCTTATTGCATTGACTTCAAGTGCTGGCAATGCTAATGGAAATCGTATTGGCCTATTCCAGTCTTCATTGAATACTGCTGGAAATGTCACTACTGGCATATATGCCTACAGAAACACAAAGGATGCAACAACTAATGCTTCAGTATCTGTTACATACGAAGCTGGTGGAACAGCATATGCCAACTGTCCAACTCCACCAGCAGGAGATAGCTCAACAAAGATTGCAACTACTGCATGGGTACAGAACTCAGCAAATTTAACAAAGCTAATGACAACAATTAATGCGGTACCATCGGCAAATGTCATAAAGAAAGGAAATAATACAAGATATACAGCAGACAAGAATGGATACATTATATTTCAATCGTGGAACAGTGGTCATTGTGGAAGAAACTATCTTGATGTAAATGGAATGACATTTGAAGTGAGAGATTCGAACTACGGTTCTGGTGAATGTGGTCATAATGTATGGATGACTTGTCCAGTAAGAAAGGGATGGTGGTACAAAAGCAGAACTTCAAAGGGTGGCTGCATTCTCTGGTGGATGCCTTGTTAAATCATTGAAAGGTTCATATATAGATGCCTATACTGGTAGTGGGGCTTCCATCGTCTGGAAAAACAACACTTGCGCGTATTCTTGGTGGAAAAATACTGGAATTTGATTCATTAGCTAAAAAATATCATTCATATGCAGATTTGAATGAAGAGAAGGATGCTGCTTTTGAAATGTTTAAAACATTGGCAAGAGTGCAACAGCCACGAATAATAGTTGATGTATTTTCTTCAAGACAAAGACGCATTGAAATGATTGAAGCATTGGAATCAGACACATCTATAATAATTGTTGATTGTCCTTTAAATCTTTGCTTGATGAGAAATAGTGCTCGTTGTGGGTCACTTGTTACCAATGATGAAATACGTCATGCTTATATGGCATTTGAACCAGTACATATGGATGAAGGATATAAATCTATACATCTTTGGAATTCTCTCATTAACATAATGACGAGAATTGCATAGGAGAATACAATGATAGAAGAATACACTCCAGATTTTGTATTCAATGAAAACAATGTTTATCTAAAAATAGTGGGATTTGAAATCCTGTCATTTGGAGACATGCCATCACTTGAAGAAGCAGAGAAGGAATACAAGACAGGAAAACTATTTGACATTGCTGTGTCTCTTGATGAGTGGGAAGCTAATGATGGCATTGCTCGTCTGGTAAATGGAAAGATAGTTCTTGGTATTCCAAAAGACCAAAAAAGGGAAAAACAGGAAGAAGTTATTCGGAATGAACGCTATCTTCGTCTAAGGCAGTGCGACAAGATTTCTCCAATGAGATGGAATGCCATGACTGAAGAGCAAAGACAGGCCTGGACTGACTATAGAATTGCATTGCTTGATGTTCCTCAGCAAAAGGGCTTTCCTTGGGGTGGAGACGCAAGCAAGGTTCCATGGCCAAAAGAGCCGGAATAGAAATCACAAAAGGAGGGTCAAGCCCTCCTTATTTTTTCCCTTAAATTTGTCCAAGGAGACTGAGCATTGAACT
>JAEEGH010016145.1_pt1 | contig 16096 bp, 15 predicted proteins | sample 9134181 | NCBI WGS metagenome assembly JAEEGH01 (sample SAMN16246544, study PRJNA631951) | gut metagenome | biome: gut microbiome; feature: rumen; material: DP-attached | host: Bos | place: Iran: Karaj | collected 2018-10
GAGCAGCCACGCGAGCACCTCCCGGTTGCTGAAGATCTTCTTGATGAGAGGATCCCCGTCCGGATCGTCCTGCCCGCCCAGCAAATTGTGCCCCAAAGAGCTGAATTGCAGTTTCGTATCTTGTTCCATTTCCGTATGTTCCGTTAGTTTGCCATCCTTTCTCTCGGCCTTGAAGCCTTCTGGCAACGACACAACATAGTACGGCAATGGCAGAAGTCAACAAAATATCCTTAATAAATATCTATTTTGCTATATTTTATGACTTCTGATGACTTTATATGATTTACTATGACTTTTGGCACATTTCAGAGATGATGGGAACGGCAAAACAAGTCTCGCCCTTCAGACAGTGGCGCGCTCCGCGCGTTATTTCATGAGGTCATCCTACCGCAGACGGTGCATCGCTTCGCCCGTCTTTGCCATAGGCTGCGCCGTGGTCTTCGAAGCGCTTGCCATTAGTAGCGAATACTTTATTGTATTTTATTCATATATATCTTATATTATTGCTATTGATTCAACTGATTAGCTGGCATCAAGTCAAAAGGTGGAGAAGAAATAAAGAAAATGACCAAACAAGAACGCTACATGGGAATGTTGTGGGGGCTCGTCATCGGAGACTGCCTCGGTTCGCCGATTCAGTTCTCGCCTAAAGACGGCCATCCGTTCATCACCAAAATGGAATACTGCCCTGTGTTCGACATGCCTGCCGGTTATTGGACAGACGACTCGTCCATGGCGTTCTGCGTCATGGAGAGCTTCAGTCGTCTGGGGAAATATGATTTGGCGGACATCGCCCATAATTTCGTCCGCTGGCTTGATGAAGGCTTCTGGTCCAGCGCCGACCATGCGTTCGATGTCGGCAATGCCACATGGCTAGCCATCGACAGAATCCGCAATGGACATCTGAAAAATGGGTCGGAAGAAAGTCAGGGCAATGGCAGCATCATGCGTCTCGCCCCTTCCTACATCATGGCACGTGAATTGAATTCGCCTACTACCCTGCACGAAATCAGCGACTTGACGCATAACAGCCAAGCTGTCCGTGAGACAGTGGATAAGATGGTTTCTGTTTTGGACGATCATTGTGCAGGGTGCAAAACGGAAATCCAATCGTCGTACACCACGCGAGAAGAAGTCAATAATTCCGGCTGGTGCATCAGCACATTGGACGCCGCATTGTGGGCTTTCCATACCACCAACAATTTCCGCGACGGGATGATCGCCGCCGTCAATCTAGGCGGCGATTCCGATTCCATCAGCGCCGTCTATGGACAGATTGCTGGAGCCTATTACGGCCTGTCTGCCATACCTGCCGAATGGAAAGAGGCAGTCAAAGACTGGAAGAAAGTCGATGATTTTATTATTGATTTCCTCCAAACCGCAAAATGCAGTTCATAATCTTTTCAAAACACAAGAATATAACCAAAACAAAAACAGAATTTTCATGACATCTGAATCACATATCTATTGTTCACAGAAAATCTGGCTGGAAGGGGCGGCGACGGAGCAGTTCAACCGTGTACTGTCCTTTCCAGGCATCATTCGCGGCGCGGCGTTTCCAGACTTGCATCCGGGGCGCGGCGTTCCCGTCGGTGCAGCTTTTCTGTCGCAGGATATCATCTACCCCGCTCTCATCGGCAACGACATCGGCTGCGGCATGACATTGTTCGTCACTGACATGCCAATCCGCAAGCTCAAGGTTGACAAGCTGTTGCGAAAATTAGGTGATGAACCAGAACGCGTCCTGCAGCAACTATCACTCGACTGCCTGCCCGATATGCCCGAAACCATGGACGATCCCCTCTCCATGCTAGGGACAATCGGACATGGCAACCATTTCATTGAAATCCTTTCCGTGGAAAAAATACTGGATAACGAATCATGGGACGCTCTGAATATTTCCAAAGATGCCGCGCTATTGCTTATCCATTGCGGTTCACGAGCCTACGGCGAGGCGTTGTGGCATGACTTCGCGGCGAAACATGGCGATGACGGCGTATCTGTGACCAGCGATGATGGGAAATCATATCTTACTGAACATGCGAAACTTATCCAATGGGCAAGTTTCAACCGCCGCCTTGTGGCGAAGGCATTTTCACAAATGCTCTCATGCGACATGACGGAGCTTCTGGACACTATCCACAATAGCATCACGCCATACGGAGATGGTCGTTTCATCCACCGTAAAGGGGCCAGTACTGTTGAAACGGGCAGTTCTGTCGTCGTCGCAGGTTCACGTGGCACATTCTCCTATCTTGTAAAGCCGACTGGCGACATGCAGGAGAATCTCGCCTCCCTCGCGCATGGTTGTGGACGAAAATGGAACCGACAGAGCACCAAGGCAAGAATCCGCGAAAAACACAATGATTTACAATCACTTATACAAACAAGCCTTGGCACGAAAATCGTCTGTCCTGACAAGGAGCTTCTCTACGAAGAAGCCCCCGAAGCCTATAAGAACGTAGAGGACGTCATCGACGATCTGCAGTCGTTCGGATTGGCAGCCCCCATTGCCCGCCTGCGACCTATTATCAATGTCAAGCCATAAGAAAATGTGACACAAAAGCCTCGCCGCCGTCAATCTGGGCGGCAATTCCGATTCCATCAGCGCCGTCTATGGACAAATCACAAGAGCCTATTATGACCTATCGGCCATACCCACTGAATGGCGTGAGACGGTCAAAGACTGGATGAAAGTCAATGTTTTCAACGTCTGGTTCCCAAAACAGATGAATTGCAGATAAAAGCCTGAAGCAATTTTATTCGCATCCCAAATAAATCGGTGCATGGGCGGTCTTCGTCCTTCGAATTTTTTGCATGGACAGACCACACCCATGCGCCTCGCTTCAGTTTGCACACAATCCAATAGACGTTACAATACCGTGTCTATCAGAAAAGAGCAGATGCGAATACATTTTAACAATTCAGACTGTGTATTCGTATAGTTGCCCCAGCCCATATGGTATTTTGTCTTTTCCGACAGATGATGATATGGTCCATCCACGATTCCAATTGCCTTGGTGAATATTTCCATCGGCAATTTAGAAAAATGAAATTGATGTGTCTATTGGATGGCAAAGCACCTCTTCCACAAACAAAAACCTGAAACTCTCATCAAACGACTGATGAAGAAAAAGTGAAGCAAAATGGGCATTTTTGACTGGTTGATCGTTGTCATTCCTTTGACTGTTGTCTTATACTTTGGCATCAAGACTCGGAAACTCGCCACATCTGTGGCAGATTTCCTTGCCGCCCGCCGTGTTGCCGGACGCTATCTGCTATGCGTTGCCAATCTTGAAGCTGGGCAAGGCCTTGTTTCCTTAGTTTCAATGTGGGAAATGTACTTTGTGTCTGGTTTTGCCATTATATTCTGGTATAATCTCACCGCTCCTCTGACCTTGATATTCTCCCTGTTCGGATATTGCATCTACCGTTTCCGTGAAACCCGTGCCATGACCATGGGACATTTTCTGGAAATGCGCTATAACAGGTCATTTAGAATAACAGCCGCCACAATCCAAGTCTTCACTGGAATCTTCAGCTATTCCCTGTTTCCTGCAGTCGGCGCACGTTGCATTATGTACTTTTGCAATTTACCTGAACATTATCAAGTGTTTGGACTCCAGTGTTCAACCTTTGTTTCCCTTGTGATTCTTTTCCTGTCAGTCGCTGTAATCGTCGTCTGTATCGGCGGACAAGTAACAGTCATGGTTACGGATTGCATTCAAGGATTGATTTCATATCCTCTCTATGCCATATTGGTTTTCTATTTCCTCTGGCGTTTCTCATGGGGAGGGGATGTGATGCCTGCCCTAATGAGCCGTTCCGCAGGCCAGAGCATGGTGAATCCCTATGATATAAAAGAACTTCGCTCTTTCAACCTTTTCTGGGTTGTCTCAGGTATTCTCGGTTCATTGCTTGGACGCATGAGCTGGAGCGGCTCGCAAGGATATCAAGGAGCTGCCTTGAACCCGCATGAACAGAAAATGGGTATGATGATCGGTGGTTTCCGTGCGGGATTCTCCAGTTTGATGACATTGACATTGGCTGTTGGCGCAATCACATTCCTGACAGGCCAAAACTTCACGAATGAAGCCAATCAAGTATATGCCAATGTTTCCCGCAAAGTCGTCAATGAAATGCTCAATGAGCCAAAATATGCTACGTTGCGTGAAGACTTGAATCAGATGATCAGCACCAACGATATTCCCAAGTCATTGCAGGAACGATTGGACGACAACGATAAATACACTCCCGTCAAGGAACTGACTCCCAAGAAATACAGCTATATCATACAAAGTTCAGTGGCCACAATAGACCGCAAGAAAGCGCAAAGCTGCGGCAGTATCTCCCAGCAAATGCTCGTGCCCGTCGCCGTCAGCCATATCCTGCCTACTGGGCTAATGGGGATACTATGCGTCGTCATGATTTTCCTGATGCTGTCCACTGACACGACATCTCTTCATTCATGGGGAAGCATCTTTATCCAGGACATCATCCTGCCATTTAGAAAAACAGAAATATCAAGAGAAGAACATATTCGGCTTTTGCGACTGTCAATATGCTTTGTTGCTCTTTGTGCCTTAGCCGGTTCCGTCTTGTTTGTCCAAACCGATTTCATTCTCATGTTCTTTACAATCGCGACAGCCATCTGGATGGCAGGTTCCGGCCCAGTCATCACCCTGGGGCTCTATTGGAAACGTGGTACAACCGCAGGAGCATACGCCTCCTTGATTTCAGGTTCCATTATCGCCATCAGCGGTATCCTCCTGCAACAGAACTGGGTAAAATACATCTATCCATTCTTGGAATCACACAACATGGTTCCCATGCTGACGTCAATACTCGAAACCATATCACGTCCATTCAATCCTTACATTGTGTGGACCATGACGCCACAGAAATTCCCAATCAATTCCATGGAACTGAATTTCCTGGCATTGCTGACTTCCCTTTTGCTGTATGTCATCGTATCACTTGCGACTTGTAAATCACCGTTCGATTTGGAAGCGTTGCTCCACCGCGACAAGACAGCGAAGCAAAAACTTTCATTGAACAAAAAAATCATTCTGAACAGGTTGTTTGGGATTGACGAACATTACACCAGAAGCGATAAAGTCGTTGCATACTGTGTTTTCTTCTGGTCGTTTGTCTGGAGCTTTTTGCTCTGCTTTGTTGGCGTGATCATCTGGAATCATTACCATCATTGGCCTGACTCATGGTGGTGCACAAAATTCCTTGTGACCATGATTGTCGCCCCCGCCATTGTCGCAACCATCACGACTATTTGGTTCGGCTTGGGAAGTATCAGAGACTTGAAGGATATGTTCATCCGTCTGCAAAAACGCGATGACGATTATTCTGACAACGGACAAGTTTTGAAATGATTTTTATAGTATAGCTTATCAAAAAAAGTCAAAAAGGAAAAAAACAATGAAAAAACACTTTACTCTGATTGAACTGCTCGTCGTAATCGCAATCATCTCCATCCTTGCGGCCATGCTGCTGCCCGCACTTAGCAAGGCTCGTGAAAAGGCACGATCATTGCAATGTGTCAACAATCTGCGTCAACTTGAATTATCCTCTGCCATGTACACTCAGGACTACAATGATTATTGCGCTCCTGGTTATTCCACCGACGGGAACTTCAGCACTGTTTATTGGTTTGCTGATTTGATCTATTCCTATTCTGCCGAACACAAAATGTACAAGTGCCCTGCTTTCCACTTTTCATGGGATATGATGCGTCCGTCCGGCGATTACCCCAAAGTGCTTGAATTCAGCTATGGCAGAGCCTCAACAGCGCCTTGCTTCGGCTCAGTCGTCGATGCAACTGGCTATGATGTCAAAAAGGAAAACGTCATCAAAAGACCGTCTGAAATGATTTCCCTGTGCGACTCAATCGCCATCAACCTGTATCCGGAAAGCGCCTATACTGTAGGTAACACCAATATGAGAATCAATTTCATCCATCTGGACAGATTGAATGCTGCATTCCAGGATGGGCACGTGGAATCGATGAAACACACTACCATCAATGACAACTGGCAATATCGCTGATATGTCATCATACTAAAAACTGTTGAAAAACACCGGCCTCGAAGATGACATGGTTATCCATTCGGCATCTTCGAGGCTTCATTTTCATACCATATTCTCAAGGTATGATTTAATTAACAAGACGGCTTTGGATTTGCTTGAATTGACTATCCTCATGAGTTCCTAACGTTGTGCATCTGTCAATGTCACGATGATTCTGTCCATTATCTGCTCTACTTTTATGTACTAGGTAGCGATGGCATCACCATTGTCGAATGTGGAACACAACCTTTGTGTATCGCCTCTCGCCCCCAAAGTTATCCTGACGTGAAAGAAGAAGAAAAACACTTGAGAAATCTGCATCGCTACTGTCCTGTGCCGATGGCTTCCTCACGATCAGATGCGAAGTGGGATGTCTCCACCACGTCCTTATAGAAAAAGACTTTCTTTATTTTCTTTTCAATATAAATAATGTATATTAATTATTGATATTTTTTGTTCTATAGGCTCTATTTTTTCTATATGGAATTTGATTTTGATAGAAATTATGCTATATTTTTCTATCAAAATCAAGAGGAGTATGGCAAAATGATTTCCACCAAAAAGAAAATTCAAGACAGAATAGAGCAAAGCGGACGCGGCAAACTATGGTGCGCCAATGATTTTCTTGTCTATTTTCATCGGCATGAAATAGATGAGAGCTTTGTCCGGCTAACAACGGAAGGTGTCATTCGTCGCGTCATCCCAGGCATTTATGAATATCCAAGATACAGTGAGCTTCTACAATGTGAAGTTGCAACAGACTTGGATTCTTTGGCTTATGTGATCGCCAGAAAATTCCAATGGAAAATTTGTCCAAGCGGTGAAGCCGCATTGAACAATCTAGGGTTGTCCACACAGATCCCTGGAAGAACCATTTACATTTCTGATGGTCCCAGTCGTAAATACAATGTAGAAAACTGTGAACTGCAATTCCGCCATACCACCAAGCGCTGGATGACATTCGAGCATGAGGAAAGCCTGATAGTAGTACAAGGCCTAATGGCTTTAGGGGAGAGACAAATGACGGATAAACATACTTCTCGCCTCGCCAAAAGATTTCCTCAAGAAACATGGGAAAAGATATTTGAAGATATTTCTGCTGCACCGATATGGATTGTTGAAAAGGTACGAAATATTTGTACACAGGGGAGAAAAATATGAGAAAGCTTATTGAAGAAAGTGCTGAAGAGAGAAAGACTCTATTCATTAGGTGTTCCCAATTGAAAAACATACCATTAGATATGATCGAAAAGGACTTCTGGGTCTGCTGGTCGTTGTCCCGAATCTTTGGGAACCGTCAACTGAACAGGATTCTGCGCTTCAAAGGCGGAACATCCCTTTCCAAGGCATTCCATCTGATCGAACGTTTCTCGGAAGATATCGATTTAATTTTGGACTGGCGGCTGGTTACACAGGAAGATCCGATGCAAAGTCGTTCAAACGCCCAGCAGGACAAATTCAATAAGCGTATTCAAGATGAGTCTGCGGACTACATCAGCCATCAACTGAAAGAGCAAATTGCAACGGTCTTTGACGGAGAATGCCAAGTAACGGCAGATAAAGATGATGGACATATCATCTGGATCGAATATCCACATGAAAAAGCGACTGGCTACATCCTGCCACATGTAAAGCTTGAAATCGGCCCATTGGCCTCATGGGTACCGCATGATGTCTTTTCCATTATCCCATATATTGGTGAAGCTTTTCCACAGTTGGGCATTCAACCATTCGGCGTCCCGACTATTCTTGCGGAACGTACGTTCTGGGAAAAAGTTACGATACTCCATCAAGAACATTTTCGTCCAGAAAATCTATCGGTACCATCCCGTTTCTCCCGTCATTATTACGACCTCTTCATGATGTCCCGTTCCTCCATGTGCCAAAAGGCCTTGGAGGACACGGAACTTCTACGTCAAGTCGTGGATTTCAAGCGAAAATTCTATCCGCGTGCATGGGCTCGATATGATTTGGCATCACCAGGCACAATTCAACTAATGCCTGCGGAACATAGCCATACGTCTCTTCTAAATGATTACGGACGCATGAAATTTATGATCTATGGCACCTATCCACCTTGGGATGAAATACTTGCAGGTCTAAAAAGCCTTGAGGCATCAATCAATGGCAGACATGCTTGATGCTGAAAAGAAGCGGCATCATGTGAAACTTTGAAGCCATAGACGATGAGCAATAAGCAATAAGCACTGCTGAAGATACTTTTCATTGTTCCAATGGTCCGTCGGCACAGAATTTTTTTCGGCCGCATTTGACACAGCAGGCACCACGCCAGACAGAATCAAATTGTTCTGCAAGTGGTTCAACCAAAGACTGTTCGTCAGTTAGAATACCGTTTTCAAAATTGCGACGATTGTCGCTTTTCACACCAAGCCCCGCACCTGTCAGATTGGCGCTGCCGAAATAGGCTTTCCGTCCGTCGGCGATGATGCATTTGAAATGCACACGCGGGCAAAGAATCCGTTCCATTTGCTGCCAAAGACGCGGAAAACGGTCGAAATCCTTTCGAAAATTCTCGCCTGGCTCCTTGGCATGGATCAGTCGAATCGCCACGCCGCGTTCCAACAAACCGTCCAACAACTGCAGAAAAGGAATCATTTGATCGCTTCCGGGCTTCGTGACATACATGTCTTTGATGTCAGCGGTAGCGATCCAAAGCCGTTTGCGAGCCTGCGGTACAAGCCCACAGATGACCTTTTCGTAGATTTCCTTGTTCGATAGAAATGTCAACATGATATTCAACCCTCCCTGTACAATCGGCATATTGAACCACACATATTGATGAGGCCATAAACAGGACTCACCTTACCTATACAATAATCATGTTTATCCAATAATCACGTCATGAGGAGGATACAAATCATCATTTTGATTACAGGAATCATTCCATTCTGCTTCTACAAAATTTAGAAACATCATCTTCTCTCGGAAATAAAAAACGCGGCCTTTCACATTCCGTTACAGGTCGCGTTTCAATAATCACCGATTCGGCATATCGTCAATAGCCAAAGACAGGACGCGTCTTCGTGAAGCCGAGCTGTTTTTGCCATATCCAAATTGCCTCGCCTGTCTTGACATTGCCCATCTCCAAGACAAACGTACGGACAACGGCCTTCGTACGGCCGTCTCGCGCTACGCTGGAAATGACCTTCGGGCAAAGGACGATGTCAGCAGCGTTCAATGTACCGCGTTTAGCGACAGTAGCCTGATTGAAGTTCGGGTCGAATTCAATATCACGCGAAGCGGCAATAGCCGTCTGCAAATCAGCGCCTTCGGCAAGAGTCACCCTCACAATTCGTGCATTCAGAAGAGCTTGCTTCAAAAGGTCCGTCATTTCACCAATCTTCAGATCCGGATCATTGGTTTCATTTCTGACAGCCGTCAACTTCATAAGCGGTGCCGCCTGCTGATTATTCTTCTCGTTTTTGTATGCCGTCAGATAATCTTTGAAAACCGGATTTGTCAACGCGTCATTGATGGCCTCTCTGGCGACAATACGGAACTCTTCTGCGGAGACATTGCCTTCCGGACGTATATTAGTTTGTTGCGTGGCGGGGTCATAAATGGTCGTAGTGGTAGTGCAACCGCTCAATAAAACAATCGCGGCGATACCGGCAAAAACAAGTGTCTTTTTCATTCTATTTTCCTCCTTTGACATTATTTATCATAAATCAAATTGATCTTGAAATCCGCGCAGTCGGGCTGTGGCGCGACACGGCGGATATAGAGCTTTTGGCCTGGTACGAGCGTCACTTTCTCCCAGTCGGATGTGACCGTATTTACCAACATGCCCTGTGCATTGAACCATGTGAACTGGTATTTGATTTTGGCGGACTTATGAATATAATTCGCAGCCTCCAGCTGGACCTCCAGCAGATTGTTGGCGTTACGGGCCGTATCGATCTGCAACAACGCCACATGCTTCGCCAACGTTTCGTCCATGACAAAACGCATGTCCGTTATCGGATGTACAATGCCGACCTTCTCCGCGTTCTCAATGGAATTCATACTATGGCGACAACCGTCCCCCAGCAGGCAGGCCAGCATGCCCAAAACAATCAAAAATGTTTTTTTCATAATTTCATCTGCTCCTTATTTTGATTTTATAGAAAAAATATGGCAAGAGACATTGTACGGGCTTGGTGCGTTGATATACAAAATCGCACTACGGCTGTCCGCCGGAATATTCACAGCGACATTCTGCTGGACTTGTCCAGTCAACTGGACGGTCAGCGTGCGATTCTGCGGCATCGGGAATTGCGTCAGCAGAAATTCCTTTGGAAGAATTTCCCATGACCGTGTGTCGGCGGTATTCATGGCGATGCGGTAAATAGTTCCCCCCAATCCAACAATCAGTTCAAGCGCCGCCCGTTGCTCATGCGTCAAGTCGGCTCTTTTTAGCGATTCCATCGCGGTGAAATAAGCAGCCTCCTTGATAAACGTATTGGCGAGAGTACGGATTAGCATGGCAGGCAGACGTGTCACGAACTCCTGTGAATGGATGGCGTCCATGTCCGCCAGTGGGACGGCCTGATAGGATAGCCCATCAGCCCCAACGGTAATGAAGCTGTATGGCGCAGGATAATATTCGCATACAGGGAAGGCGAACATAATCGGGAAGTAAATGTCTATTTGGTGGAATGCCGCTGTACGTCCATGCGCGACAATCACATAGACGCAGTCGTGATCCAATGGGAAATTGAATGGCTCAACGCCGTTGAATGCTTCTGGAATCTCGCGTCCGGTCTTCACCAGACTCGTCACATAGTACTGCTTGAATACGGGATTGTTCGGCATGGCTTGGCAAAGACGCTCGAAATCAATCCGCGCATTGTCGAAATTGCCATCCCGCATGGAACCAAGTCCAGAAAGGAAAATCGCCGCAGGATTCATGAAATCGCCATAGCCTTTGTTGCCGATCGCCTTCGCCTCGTTCCAGCCAATTGCGAATTGCCGATTCTGCCCATTTGCCGCGATCGCCTCCGGTGTAGCGTTATCATTCACAAGCTTGGCAGCGATACTATGATTCTTCAGCGCGGCGTCCATCTGCTTTTTGTCCGCTTCGAAATATTTCTCGTAGTCCTCCTTTACGCGTTTCTGCTCATCACGCAAACGTCTTAGCTGGGCGCGGAAGGCGTCTTCCCGCCCCAAACCAAGATATGCCAAAGACTTGTAAATCGACAGAGCGATGCGATCACGGCACAACCCACGATACGGCAACGCATTGAGATTCGTGACCGCCATCGCCGCCTCCGAGCTTAAATCACGGATGCTGACCATTGCGCGGTCATCATATTCCTGAATCAGGCGTTCGGCTTCTTTCAATTCATCAACAGCCGTCTGATAGTTGCCGAGATTGAAATTCAAGCTGCCCGCCTCCAGCCGCCAGGTTAATTCATCTCCCGTGTTCACAACAGATGAATTGTACCATGCGGGATTCTTCAGTTTTTTATCAATGACGGCCAAAGCCTGCGCATTATCGCCCATCATGTAGCCAGCCATCATCGGTTCCTTCTGGCGATGGTTGTTCTCAATAGTGGAACACCCCGTCAGAAAGCCCATTGCGATGACGAATGTTAAAAAACTGAAGAATCCTTTCCGCATGTCCGCGTTCCTTTTTCACATATCTTATTGCTGCACTGGATCCTGAGTCTGAAGCGACTTGAACAGTTCAGGAATGATCTGTTGAGCAATAGCTGTCTTGAGCATGTATTTATGATAATCCGCCGGAGTCCAGTTCATCGTGATCGTGCGATCCAGATTCTGGAAATAGATTTTCATATCTATTGGAATACTGGCGACGACACTGCCCGTCTGCGCAGAGATGACGCGCAGATAACCGTCGATCACGCCGACGTAATTCACGCCCTGATAGCCAGTCTCCGTCACGACGAACGGGAAGGCCTGCAGTTCGAATTTTGTGATGGTCGGCTGAAGCAACAGCTCCACTTCCAGCAGCTTGCCAATCTTTGAATAGGTCTTCGGCTCGACTTCCGTCAAATCACCGATACCGTTATTAGTCAGAATTTTCGTCACGGATTTTAGGTTCTGAATCTGGACTCCAGCCTGAAGCAGGCAATTCTCCATGTTCACTGTGAAATTATCCTGCAAATGCGCGGGGGCAGGCATGGCTTTGATGATTGGCGTCAGCAACGCAGAACGGCGGAGCTGCTTATAATCGGAAAAGAGTTTCTCCAAAGCAGGCTCAAGTTGGTCAGCCAACGCATCCAGATCCTTCACACGGATATTGGCCGTGCGCAACGGAATCACTTCTCCGGTAGATGAATCGATGACTCGCATTGTGCAGTTGATTTGCGTACCGAAGGTACCGACTTCAGAAACGAGAATGTATTTGATACCTTCGATCATACCAAGTTTCGCCTTCTGATTCGTATTCAGATTCAGCAAATCAGAACTGGTCGTCAAGCCGATTTCCGTCATGATCTGCTGTAAGGCAGAACGGGTGATCACCGTATATTTCTCCGACTGAATGGATGATTCCAACATGCTCCACAGCATGCCGATTTCCTCCGTCTTCAAGGTACCTTTGCTAATGGGCTCTGCGACGCCGAGCTTGTCCGCGCCGAACACCATCACAGGCAATGCCATTGCAACCAGTAAGATGCTCAGAATATGTTTTTTCATTGTAGTATCCTCTATTCAAATGGTTTAGATTTCAATTCGTATGACAGCACCGATGTTTCAGTTATTCTGCGGAAGCGGAGTCGGGCGGATTTTGTTTTCCTCTCCGGGCTTGCAGATTTCATGGAGCTCCTCGGCAGCCTGCTGTAACGCAGACGTCATAAGATTATGGTAAATCGCATTGTCGAACTGAGCATTACTGACAGGGCCACGTTCATTGTAGCTACTTGTATAGACATTGCTGAAAACCGTATGTTGCGCGACCAAGTCCACGACTTTGATGATGACATCCATGTCATAACTGATAGTATGCGTCTCTATCCCATATCCTTTGAAGTGTTTTTCTCGCGTGCGAATATCCGACAACGTACCATAGATCAAATGTGTCGCCCCTGTTGTCTGCGCGACTTTCAGCATGAAATCGCGTGGGAAATCTGGTTGCTCACGGATTTTCATCATCGCGGCGCCGAGCAGATTCTTGTCCATGCAGACAAACACATCATTGTAGCGTCCAAGGTAGCCTGCCAGATAATCAGCGCCAATCACGACGGGACGTGCCTCGCCTTCTACTGTCTTCGTATAGATATTCAGAGCCTTATCACGCGTAAATACATTGTCGCCAATCTGGCCTTCGCGGTTCGCCTTATTCGTCCGTGTGCTGTCCCACGCGTCAATCATGCGGACAAAGCCCTGCATGACGCCATTAATGGTCTTGTGGTCTTCATCATTCAGCGTGTTCTGCGTGGGAACCACGATCGGCTTGTTGTTGACATCCAAAAAGCGCTTCTGGCCTTCGATGTCTATCGTCGTGAAATCCATCACGCAGACTTTCAGTTTCTGCCATACGGCCTTCTCCTTCACAACGGTTTCCTTTATGACAGTCTGCGTAGTGGTTGTCGTTGTGGTGGTCTTCTCCTCAGTCTTGACGGCTTCTTCTGTCTTGACGGCATCCTGAGCGAACAGCCCGTGCATACCGCAAGAGGCAATCAATGATGCCACTATCAGATGTTTTCCGATGTTCATGGTACTCTCCGTTTAGATAAATATGAATGGTTTGTTATAAAAATATATAGTAATGTTTGGTCTGGATTTTTCAAATAAACACCCCCTCTCCGCCTATTCCGATAAACTTATAGTGGAGATGTTCCAATAATTCTAATTTTTCAGACACAAAGGAGATTTTTTTACCCCTTGCAGTCATGGACGGGTCTTTAACGCCGCTCTATAATGTTCAAGCAGTTGCCCAAAATCAATATGGGAGTATGGCTCGTCACAGGCCAATGTGGTAATACCCGCATAGGCGATATGCAGTTCCAATGTCTGCGGCAAGAAAATCACGTCCTGCAGATTGGAATTCATGGCGACAGGCGGTTTGATGAGCTGTTTCATTGTTTCAGCGTCGATTTTTCCATAAAATTCATGCAATCGTGCACGCAATGCGTCCTGCCGCTGCGGTCGCGTGTACCATGCGACATCATCAAACGCCTCTGGCAGAAAATCACCTTTCTCCCCCGCCATCGCGATATGTGGTGGTTTTCCGTATTCCGCCCAAACGGACGCCATATTTCCATTCTTGTCCGACAGGACATAGAAGAACTCGCACGTTAATTTCGCTTTTTTAAGTAGTTCGAGCGCCTCCGCAACCGTGGAGCATTCCTCTACAATTTGCCGCATAAGAAAGCTCATGGGAATGCCGTCCCAATTGCCTTCGCCACGGCCACCGATTTCACCGATGGCCAAACCTTTCGCATTCATGGCGGTAATCGTCCCGTTCAAGCCGCCGAAGCCGACGGATATCCATGGAATCATTCCTTCGGGCATGAAAATCTGGATGGCCGCCAGTTTCTGCAGATTGTAATCGCGCATGTAATCCAAGACGCGAACATGGACGACCTGCCCATGCGTCGTCGCTTTCCCGCGAGCCGCGATGCCCGAGCAATGGAAAAATTCTGGAAAACTGGCGATACGATGACTGTTTTCGCGGCTGATTCCCGCCACATCGCCCATGACGTCCAATTCCGTCACAAATCGTTGCGGAATAAACGGAACCGCCTTTTTCCAAAGGTCATCCAGACCCATAAAAAGATTCTTTTTCTCTGTCATCATCTGTTGGACGGAAGCCATTTGCAAAAAGGCGTTTAGCGAAATGATCTCCTCCTTCATCAACTCGCCATGCTGCCGTCCAATCTCTTCCGGTGTTCCTGCTAGGAAGACGACGGGAATCGCGCCGTCGCGGTCCATCCGCATGCCTTTTCCGCTCCAACGTTCAGCAGCCATTAGTACCTCCATACAACACAAAATCGACAGTAGGAAAATGTTTCGCATGAATTTTACCGTCACTTTTTCGGATTGCTACCATTCCAGACCAATTCACCGAAGCCAGCCAACAGCGCATATTTACGACGCCATGACGTGTACATGATCCCCGTGCAGTTCTTTGTGTTATTGCACGTTTCCAGCCAAGTGCGGCAGGATTCCAGATTGTCGGAATCGTAATACGCCGCGCCTTGCGTCCGGAAGCCTAATCCTTCAAAGAACGGCATGCTCAAATTGCGACGCTCATGATACCAGCAGGAGATGATCAAATCTTTCGGAATATAATTCCACGAGCCTTCGAACGTCCCTTTGCAATTATAGTATTTGTCATGCGCATTGTGGTTCGGATCCAGCATGTCTGACCAGATATAAACATCCGCATCAGGACGAACTCCCTTGATGATCTGATACTGCTTCGTGATGCAGTCGCCCAAAATATGCGCCATATCCGTATGACGCGCCTCGCAGGCGGCACACGTGCCGCCCGCCCGCACTTCGTCCATGCTAAGGAACCATTTGCGCGGATTTAACGCTTCCATGATGGCTTTTGCGGAAGTTTTAAACTCTTCATAAATAATTGGTTCAGACATGCAAGTTGAATACTGCCATGTTCCCGCCCGCGCAGGCTGGTAGAAGTTGATAAGCAGATTGTCGCCGTCTTTGATGGCGGAACCTTCTGGCAAATCAAGCACGAGACTTTCCTTTGGCCCGTTCGACAGCTTCTTCAAGCCTTCAACTTTTGCATAGTCCTTTCCTTCTTCATAAATCTGCCCAGTCTGGGCGTTTTTCACAGTGAACGGCGTGCCCGGACGACGAATGACGTCTGTAACGCCAGCGACACCATCCGATTCCAACGTAATGTCATCAATCCACAACTTGCCCTCTTTGCCGCCCCACATGCCTGTATAAATACGTCCAGCCGTCGCCTCGCCGCTGAAAAACACAAAGTTGTATTCCTTCCAATCCTGCGTCGGCTCGATATCCGGCTCGATGGCACCGCCTTGTGATCCGTCCATGCGGTAGAACTGCATCTTGAACG
>JAEEGH010016146.1_pt1 | contig 16096 bp, 12 predicted proteins | sample 9134181 | NCBI WGS metagenome assembly JAEEGH01 (sample SAMN16246544, study PRJNA631951) | gut metagenome | biome: gut microbiome; feature: rumen; material: DP-attached | host: Bos | place: Iran: Karaj | collected 2018-10
CTACGCTCAACCACCGTCGTTTTCCGCTACCCCTTCTCCTGGGTAGGGAGCCGGTCGCCGATAGGCGAACAAACTCGTGAGACGAGTTTGTAGGCGAGTCTCGGTGAAGGCTGTGCCTGAACCGTGTAGCCCCAAGCCCCAGATTCCCGGCTTATGTTTAATTTTATTTTCACAAATAAAACAAATTTTTATGTAACTTCTTTTCTTTATATGTTATAATAAATATATGTGCGTGCGACAGAAACTCGCAAAAGTAACTGCATCAATTTTCCTCACCTTGGCTTGCACAGTTCTCTGTTCATGTGGGCGAAAAGAGCCTCCGCCAATTGAAATCGGCAGGTGTATTTATTACTGGGAGTCAACGCCGGATTCAACCGTGGGCGACGCGCTTAAAAACGCCCGAGAATTCAAAAAACTCGAAGATTACTCTGAGCACAACCTCATGCATGTCTTCGGAAAGGACAGGCACTTTGTCTGGCTCAGGGCGGAGTTTGAGATTCCGTCATATTACAAGAACAGTTCTCTGGGCATGGTCATTCCGCACCTTCGCTTTGCGGATCAGGTTTTCTGCAACAACGCCATGATCAGGATGGACGGTGCTTTCCCGCCACGCGAGCAGTCAAATCTTTACAAGGCACACTTCCTAAGTCTTCCTCTCAGTATCTTAAATCAGGAAGGCAAGAACACAATCCTCATAAAGGCATACATTCAGGCTGATTCCGGCATATCAAGCCATATTACCATTCAGCCGCCGCAGTTCTCATACCCGAAATACGAAAAGCTGAATTTCACCCATTCACGAATTTACATGCTTCTTTTCGGAATCATGTTCTTCACTTTCATTCTTTACATCATTCTTTGGGCAAATCTTCGCAATTTCAAGGAGTACTTGATTTTCGCGCTCATGAATCTTGCCACCGCTTTTTTCAACACATATTTTTTCGGCACGGAACTTCCGGTTTACACAACGGGCATGATTTCCCACCTTGCTTTCGCAAAAACAACCATGTGCATTCCGGGCTATCTTGCAGTCTATCTCACAACGCTTTTCGGTTCCTATTTCTGGGGTGAAAAATACCCGCTCCCGGTCAGGATTATCCAGCGAACAATTCTTCTGGTCCAGGTTGTCCTCACACTCTTTGCGACAAGCTACACTTTCCTTATCAAAATCTCCACGCCAATGATGATTCTGGTTGGCGTTCAGCTTGCCATTGGCATTCACGGTCTCATAAAGCATATTTTCATGAAAAATTACCGTAGGAGAGCGGTTTTGCTTCTTCTTGGACTTACGCCGTTCCTTACAGGAATCGCCATCGACATCATTATCCGCGTTTATGACAACACCACGGCCTACCCTTATTTCTTTACTTTCGGCTGGCAGAGTTCAATCGTTATATTCATCATTCTTCTTGCAATAAGATTCGGTACGCTTTACAAGAAAAACGAACAGCTTTCAAATCATCTTCTTGAGGAAGTCGCTTCCCGCACCCATGATCTTGAGGACGCAAACTACGAGCTTTCACTTCTCAATGAAAAACTCGAAAAAGACAAGCATCGCTCAAACATGGATTTAGAGATGGCCTCCCTCGTCCAGCGGAAATTCCTGCCGAAACCAAACAGGCATTTCCGCGGCTGGGAAATTTCGGTCTGTTATTCACCGCAGTCAAAGGTTTCCGGCGATTTCTACGACTATTACAGCTATAACGATACCCTCAACGGCCTTTCTCTTTTCGATGTTTCGGGTCACGGTCTTTCAGCAAGTCTTGTCACCATGCTTTCAAAAAACATCATCTCGCGGGTTTTCCAGACAGGATTCATGCGCAAGGAGCCAATCGACAGGATTCTCACAAAAATAAACAACCTCATCCTTGCCGAAAAAGGCGACATCGAAAATTACATGACGGGTGTCTTGTGCCGCTTCAGCACGAACGGCGATACGGCAAAATGCAATGTGGAGCTTGGAAACGCAGGTCATCCGTATCCGCTCAAATACAGTCTTCAGGACAACGAAGTTTTTGAAATGAAGAGCAACGACGGAAAGCAGCATTACGGCGCAATCGGCATGAAAGGAATCATGGTCTCGTTCGCGCGCTCAAATTTCCTCATGTCAACAGGCGATATTCTCGTTTTCTCCACAGACGGAATCACCGAAGCAACGAATTCAAAGCAGCAGCAGTTCGGAGTCGAGCCAATCAAAGAAATCCTCAAGAACAACCATGCAAAAGCCGCCGATGAAATTCTTGGTCTCATAATCGAAAAGCTTGATGCCTTCACTGAGTACAGGGGTTTCGAGGACGACATCACGGTCATAATCGCAAAACGAAAGAACCCGAGCGAATACGAAGCCGAGGAAGAATTCGAGGACGATTTCAACGACAACCTGGAAGAACTCGAAGAAGTTGATGATGCAGAAGAAGCCGAAGAGCCTGAGGAACTTGAAGAGCCAGATCAAGATGAAGATCAGAGCAAAGAATAATCCCATTCAATTCGACATGTAGAATCTTTCTCCCTTTTCTGATAAAATCGTTCCATTATGAACATCTTAAGTATTTTTGGTGCCGCACAGGGTGCTGTGGCGCAAGGCTTGCTCTGGGGAATCATGACCCTGGGCGTTTATCTCACTTTCCGAATCCTTAACATCGCCGATATGACTTGTGACGGCTCATTTGCCCTCGGCGGCTCAACCTGCGCAATTTTGGTAACTAAGGGCGTAAATCCGCTGCTTGCAGTTTTAATTTCATTTTTGACAGGTCTTGTTGCCGGTCTTGCGACTGGCCTCATGCACACAAAACTCAGAATCCACGAAATTCTGGCCGGAATCCTCTCAATGATTGCCCTTTATTCTATTAACATCCGCATCATGGGAAGATCGAACACACCGCTTCTCGGCGTTCAGACTGTAATGACAAAAATGCAGGACCAGTTCGGAATCACACCGAACATCGCTTCTTTCATCGTCGGAATCATCTTTGGAGCAGCCCTTATCGTGGCGCTCTACTGGTTCATGGGAACGGAACTTGGTTCTTGTATCCGTGCTACAGGCAACAACGAGAGAATGGTTCGCGCAATGGGCGTTGACACCGACAAAATGAAGCTCTTGGGCCTCATGCTTTCAAACGGCCTCATCGCACTTTCAGGTGCCCTCGTCGCTCAGCAGCAGGGCTACGGTGATGTCGGCATGGGAACAGGTGCAATCGTCATCGGTCTTGCATCAATCATTCTTGGAGAAAGCATTTTCGCTTACTTCAACAAGCGCTTCGCATTCTATGTAACGCTTCTTTCAATTTTGCTCGGCTCAGTCGTCTATCGCTTGATTATCGCAATCGTTCTTCAGCTCGGCCTCAAGTCATCTGACCTCAAGCTGCTCACGGCAATCATCGTCGTAATCGCACTGGCAATTCCGGTTGCAAAAGCAAAAATCACTAAAAAAAGCCTGCTGTCAGAAGCCCGGCGATAAGTTTGATTTTTCTGTATCAATGAAAATCAAAGAAAGAGGAAATCAAAATGCTTGAAATATCACATGTATCAAAAACATTCAATCCGGGAACGATTACCGAAAAAAAGGCCCTTCACGATATAAACCTCACTCTTGAAGACGGTGATTTCGTCACAATCATCGGAGGAAACGGAGCCGGAAAATCAACCTTGCTCAACCTGATTGCCGGCGTCTATTCTTGCGACACTGGAACAATCAAACTCAACGGCCGCGACATGACATCAATGCCTGAGTACAAGCGGGCCGCATTCCTCGGACGAGTTTTCCAGGACCCTCTCACGGGAACAGCCTCAAATATGGGTATCGAAGAAAACCTTGCCATGGCATTCCGCCGAGGCAATACACGCACCCTCAGATGGGGCATTCAAAAAGAAGAAAAGGCCATTTACCGTGACAAGCTTGCAATGCTTGATTTGGGCCTTGAAAACCGCCTTACAAGCAAGGTCGGCCTTCTTTCAGGAGGTCAGCGACAGGCACTCACACTTCTCATGGCTACCCTTAAAAAGCCGGAGCTCCTTCTTCTTGATGAACACACGGCAGCCCTCGACCCGAAAACAGCGGCAAAAGTCCTTGAACTCACTGAAAAATTCGTAGAACAGGACAAACTCACCGCATTCATGGTCACACACAACATGAAGCACGCGATTCACTACGGAAACCGCCTTATCATGATGATGAAAGGTCACATTGTCTACGATGTTCGCGGCGAAGAAAAAAAGAACCTCAAGGTAGAAGATTTGCTTGAGAAATTCAGCGCAGCCGGAGATTTAAACGACCGCATGATGCTCGGAGAGTAAATCGAACCGCAAATCCATCCGTGGATTTGCGGATTCGCACGAGAATTTTGCTTCGCAAAATTCTCTCCCAGCTTATCCCCTGCATCCATGCAGGGCTTTTTTATTCCCAAATTGTTTTCTTTCCTCTTGTAGAATATAAATCATCAATTCATTATAATAGATTCACTTTATCTTAATTCTATAGAGGAAAATATGTCAGAAGTTAGAGTTCGTTATGCACCGTCACCAACAGGTATGCAGCACATCGGTGGCGTTCGTACAGCACTTTTCAACTATCTTTACGCACGAAGCCAGGGCGGAAAATTCATTCTCCGTCTTGAAGACACAGACCGCACCCGCTACGACGAAAAATACGTCAAGAATCTTTATGACACAATGGCCTGGCTCGGAATCGACTGGGATGAGGGCGGCGAGAAGGGCGGTGAATACGGTCCTTACATTCAGTCAGAGCGATTCGAGCTCTACAAAAAATATGCTCACGAGCTTATCGAGAAAGGCGAGGCTTATTACTGTTTCTGTGACTCAGAGCGTCTTGAGCGAATCAAAAAAATCCAGACAGAAAACAAAATGGCTCCCGGCTACGACCGAAACTGCCGTCACCTCACACCGGAGGAAGTAAAGGCAAACCTGGACGCAGGAAAGCCTTATGTAATCCGTCTCAAAGTCCCTCTCGAGGGCGAGACAACATTCCATGACCACCTTCTCGGTGACATCACGTGGAAAAACGAAGACATTTCTCCGGACCCGGTTCTCTTGAAGAGCGACGGATTCCCGACATATCACCTTGCAAACATCGTTGACGACCACTTGATGAAGGTCAGCCACGTAATGCGCGCTCAGGAATGGATTCCTTCTACTCCTCTCCATGTTCAGATGTACCGCTCATTCGGCTGGGAGCATCCTGAATTCTGCCACCTGCCGATGGTAAACGGTGCAGACGGCAAAAAACTTTCAAAACGACACGGCTCAACATCTTTGAACGAATTCCGCGCACGAGGATATTTGCCACAGGCTATCGTAAACTATGTTGCCCTTCTCGGCTGTTCTTACGAGGAAGGCCGCGACTTCTACACGCTCCCGGAACTCGCAGAGCGCTTCAAGCTTGAGCACTTGAACAAGGCTCCGGCTGTATTCGACTACAAAAAACTCGAATTCTACAACGCCAACTATATCCGCCAGCTTTCAACAGAAGAACTCTACAAATGGACTCTTCCGTTCATCACAGGAACTGGCGACGCAACTCTCGAAATCAATCCTGAAAACCCACAGCCAAAACCAAATGTTGGCCCTGAGTTCTCAGGCGTTGCAATGGGCGAAGACGGCGAGCCTTACTGCGTAGACAAATCAATGAACATGACAAGCGAAGATGTCAAAAAGACACTTCTCGGCCTCATGCCTCTCATCCAGGAACGACTCAAGTTTCTCACAGAAGCGGCTGAAATGGTTCACTTCATGTTCACAGAGCCTGCAGTTCCACCAGTCGAGCAGTTGATTCCGAAAAAGCTCGACCAGGCTAAAACAAAAGAAGTTCTTGAGAACGCAAAAGAATTCGTTGCAAAAGTCTTTGAACTTGACCACGAGGGCGCTGAGAACTTCGCAAAGGCAAAGGCTGAAGAACTCGGAATCAAACTCGGTGACTTCATGATGCCAGTACGAATGGCTGTAACAGGAAGCCGAGTTTCTCCACCGCTCATCGGTTCAATCGCAGTTCTTGGAAAAGAGCGTGCCCTTGAGCGAATCGAGCGCACTATTGCCACACTGTAGTTTGGAAGAATAGGAGATTGAAAGTAGGGAGCGGCGGTGCAACCGCAAAAACTCACGAGGTGAGTTTTTAGCGAGTCTCCTCAAAAGCTGTGCTTTTGAGGCTGGATAAAGTTGCATGTGTCGTTCCCTCTTTTTTGTAATTAAATGGAAAAACTGAAAACACAATGCGGCGCGCTTCTTGCCATTTTTGATGGGAAGCAGCCAATTCAAAAAGACGGAACTTTCTCACCGGAACTTGTCAAGGAAACGGCACTTGCGATGGCGGATTTTATCATCGAAGAGAAAGATTCGCTTTCTACGCTCAAGGAATGGATGGAAGGGCACGATTTTTGGACGAGTCCTGCGAGCACACGATTCCACGGCAATGTGAAGGGCGGGCTTTCGGCACATTCACTCATGGTGGCAGTTCAGGCCTTGAGGTTCGCGGTTCCTTTCGCTGAGAATTTCGCGCTTTCAAAACGAAGCGAGGATTTTCCGTTCACGGCGGAAGATGTTTTCATTTCGGCATTCGCGCACGACTTTTGCAAAAGCGGCACCTACGCCATGGAAAGCCGGAAAACAAAAGACTTCAACGGAAACTGGAAGTACGAGCCTTTTTACAAGACCAAATCAGACTTGCGGAACCTCGGTCACGGAAACGAATCGGTTTTGTTGCTGCTCGAGTCAATGCCGCAGATCCTTAAAAAACGAAATGTAATCGAGGCAATCAGCCGTCACATGGGATTTTCTGACCTTGCTCCGATGGAAACCTATAATTATTCAACCCTTCTTCAAAATCCTCTCGTGCTTTTGATTCAGCTTGCTGACCAGAGCGCGGCCCAGTGGTGGGATTTGTAATTTCCAAGGAGGAAGTCCATGCACTTTGATCCAACGCTTTTTTTCGCAATTCTCGCAGGAATTTTGCTTTTGGTGGGGCTGGTTGGAACAGTCCTGCCTGTCTTGCCGGGCCCTCCGATTGCATGGGCAGGACTTCTGGCGGCTCACTTTTCAAATTACTCGCAGATTGAAATCTGGATTCTGATTGCGACGGGAATCGCCGCGGCACTCGTCACCGTGATGGACAACATTTTCCCTTCGATAATGACCAGAAAGGCCGGTGGAAGCAAGGCCGCGACCTTGGGCTGCACAATCGGTCTTGTCGCAGCTTTCTTTCTGGGGCCACTTTTCATTCTGATAGCACCGTTCGTCGGAGCCTTCATCGGGGAAATGATTCACGATTCAAGTGACTCAAAAAGGGCACTCAAAGCGGCGTTGGGAGCGTTCAAGGGATTTCTTTTGGGCACCGGATTAAAAGCAATCTGCGTAATGTGCTTTATCTGGATCTTTTTGTGGAGTGTCTTCTGGAAATAAAAAAAGCCTCTCCGAAAAGGAAAGACTTGATACTGGGCCATACGTCGCTTACGCTTCGTTTGGCCTATTGGAAGTGATATACGTGTACTTTCTCACTTCGTTGCGAAAGTACTGGGCCATCTTGGATTTGAACCAAATCTATATAATTTACAACGAATATCTAATGCTTTTAGTGTATATTAGACGGATTTTGCGGCTTTATCAACACTATTTAGCGTGATTTGAAGGCTTTATTTCTTACTTAACATTTGCAAAATTAAATCACTTTACATTTTGCTTAACATTTTTTGTGGCTGCCAGACAGAGTTTCTGGCATTAAAAAAGGATTTCCAGTTTTGCACTAGAAATCCTCGTAACAGTGGGCCATGTTTGATTTGAACAAACGACCAAAGGATTATGAGTCCTCTGCTCTAACCGCTGAGCTAATAGCCCAAGTGGTAAAAATTATATCAAAAAATGTCGGTTTTAGTCAAGATAACGGAAAAACGTGAGCATAAGTATTATAAGCAAAATGAAGAGATTAGCTTAACTATATCTTTTTTGTACTGTATGAATTCTTCATTTTTAGGTTCAACAAATAAAACCCAGTTAATTATTCCTAAAATATGGTTAAGGTAGTTCTCTTTTTCAATGTTACAATGACTCATATGAGAATTTAAGCCATATTTTTTTATATAGTAAATATCTTGTCTAATTTTTCTTTTTATCTTTGAATCAATTGATAATTTTTCATTAACAATTATTCCAGTAACATATTGTTTCTGATGTTTTCGTAAAACCTTTGTTTTCTCGTTTTGTATTTCAAGATTATTTTCTGATAAAACTTTCTTACAATGTTTTAAAATTGAAGAAATCTGCTTGTCTGAAATATCTCCTGAAATAGTAATGTCGTCGGAATAGCGAGTATATCTAAAACCAAGTTTAGTAACATAATCTCCAATTCGGTTGTCTATTCGAATTGCAAAAATATTCGATAATGCAGGACTAGTTGGAGATCCTTGTGTTAAGCACTCATTGAGGCAACATAATCTAGCTAACATATTCGAAATCGTTTTTGAATATCCTAACCATGAAAATATCCCAATAATATCTATCAATTGTATCGAACTAAAAAAATCTTTTACATCTAATTTAATTATTACATTTTGACCTTTGTGAAATCTAGCATTATCAATTACACTTCGTCCCTTGTAATATGCTTTTGCGTATTTACTAATTTTTACCTTTTTAAGAATTTTATTTAAAATCCAATATTGAATTTCTTTTAATGTTGGATATGGTTCAGAAATTTCTCTTTTTTTTCCGTTTCGCTTTTGAATATAAAAAACTCTATAAAAGGGGTTTGGAGAATTTGAGATTTTGAGTAATAAATCTTTGTGGTATCCTAAAAGAACAGATAAATGGTCATTATCATAAATAATTGGAAGATTTTTTTTATATAAGGATTCTGCATAAACTAAATACTCATTTATTTGATTATCTGAATAAGATAGTTCTTTACATCTATTCGTAAATGTTTTCTTGTATTTCTCCCAATCCATAAAAAAAAGACAAAGGACTACTTCTTTGTGATCTTTAGTCGGTCGTCAGACCGACTAAGCTGCTGGAAACACTCCGCTGTTTCCAGCAGCCTTCAATGGTTTGTGCAGTGATTTGCAAAATCACAAACAAACCATTGAAAGGTTTAAAAGTGTATTCCATTCAAAGGTAACGACTCGCTACCTCTGCATTGCTGCATTGACTAGTTCTTTGTCTTATCCTCCTTATTATATTTAGGTATAAATATTTCGTCAATTTTAATTTGTTCAATTTTATATTTATTTAATGGTTGAATAACTTCAAAAGTTTTTTTATCAAAAGATAATTCATCTTTTGCTTTTTTTGTAAGCCAATATTTTTCATTCCTGAAAAAGATATATTTCATATTTGCTAAATTAACTAATTCTTTTGTTATAGTAATATAGCCAATTTGCTTTGAAACTAAAGTCGATATCTCTTTTTTATTATAGATTGTTTTCAATATTTTTATTTGTACAGCTGATAGCATATGTCACCTCGGGAAAGGAGCTAATGGATTATTTTCATGCCAAAAAATAGGAAAAGTATTATTAGGGGTTCTAATCATTTTTATTAAACCTTCACTTTGTCCATATCCATAGTGCATTTTTGATCCAATTTTATGTTCTGATTCCAAACTATCCATTAATTGATAATAAAGATTACGTTTTTTTAAATTTTGAATATCTGTAATCCCTTTTTTCAAAATATCATTATAATAAAACTCAAAATTATTAGTTTTTAGAATATTGATTCCATGTTCCATTCCAATAATAAAAAGAAAAATTATTTTTTCTTTTGAAAGTCCTCCATTTAATGATTTTAGCCCATTATAAAAATTACAAAATGTATCGCCAGTTCCAACAAAATCGTCAGGAACAATTATAAGTGAATCCCAGATATTTATAGATGCTAAATCATTAGGACTTATTATTGATATTGGAATTTTATTAAATAAAGGTAAATGCTTAATTTTAGTATCTTGAAAAAGATATGTGAGAACAGAAGAACTTTTTGTTCTGCCTGGATTATCAAAATCGACAACTGCAATAATATATATATTAGAAATATTGGCAAATCTTTTTTGAGGTATAAGTTTTAAAATCTTCAACAATTCTGAACGATATTGCTCGTAGTTATATATTATAAAATTCTGTAATAAATCAAATAGCATTTCTCTTTCAGCATCAGATCTAGTTTTTGCATAAGAAATGATTGGTTCTATGAAATCTTCCTTGCTCCATTTCTTTTTTGAGAACAAATCTGCAATTTTCATAACAAATTTATCAATAGGCATCTTATTCTTTTTCAAAAATCTTGCTAATTGTTTTTTCCATCTTTGCTATCATAGGAACTACGAGTGCATTTCCCATGCAGAAATAACGCATTTTTTCTGGCATTCCTGTATCAGTCCAATTATCAGGAAAACCTTGAATACGTTCAGCTTCGATTGGTGTGAGAAGTCTGATTTTTCCATTTACTTTATCTTTTACGATGTGCGTACTACGATTAAAACTACTCTCACTTGTAAGCATAGTTCTGGCAGGAACATCCCACTCGTCAATCATTGGAATTGCACCTTCAGAATAAATGTACTTATGACCATTTGATGCAGTTCTATATTTACGTTTTGCCCCTTTTAAATATTGCCATGTATGTCGGTTTTCTGCAGAAAGTTCATTTTGTGTTTCGTCAGAGTGAGTACTGTTTGGATTTGTATAATATAAATTCTTGTCCGAAATAAAGTATTTCTTGTCTACTGCATCAGTTTCTAATAGTTCACCCAAGGGAATTGGTCTAACTTTTTCAGATACTGACTTTACTGTATATATTTTTCCGTTTACAGCAAATCCAGAATTCTCAAAATTAAACGCAAAATTGTTTGATACGTCTAAAATATCAGAACTGATATCTGTCGATTTTATTGTCTTTTCATCAAAATCTTTTATTGGAAAAGTTTGTGCAAAGAAACCTTTTTCTACAAGAAGTTTTTTTATTTCATTATAATTTAAGGACTTTGCAAACTTACTATCATTCTTATATGCAAAAATGAATGTTCGACGTCGTCTCTGCCCAGCACCATATTCAGCAGCATTTATAACGCGCCATTCAGCTATATAACCTTCTGCATTCAGACAAGAAAGAATAATACCAAAATCTCGTCCTCTTTGCTTTGATGGAGACTTTAATAGTCGGTCAACATTTTCAAGAAGAACAAATGGGGTATGTTTTATTTTAAGAATGTCATAAATGGACCACCAAAGAACACCTTTTTTTCCTTCAATTCCTTTTTCACCGCTTAAGCTTCTGGCAACAGAATAATCTTGACACGGAAAGCCGCCCACCAAAAGATTATGGTCTGGAATATCTGATTTATTTACAGCCGCTATATCCATATTAGTGGTATCATTTCCTTTTAAATCTAAAGAAATACCAAAATGAGATTTATAACACTCATGAGCCCACTGCTTTGTTTTTCCTGGTTCCCATTGGCTGAACCAAACAGTATTCCATTTTTCTTTTTTTTGGGTGTCTTCTATTTTTTTTATTGAGTTTAAGCCGCAGCGAAAGCCTCCAACTCCAGCAAACAACTCGCAAACAGTCTTGTCCATCTCTTTAATTTTATCAGATTTTTAATATTTGATCAACTATACGTATCAACTAAATATATTCAACCCTTGAAAGAATTTCAGACAAATAACTGCCTTTTATCCATACATATTGTCTGTACATATTTATTCCATTAACGCATTCAGGCTTTTTTGTAGAATCTGAACTATCTCCACGTACAAAAATTACACCTTCAGATGATTTTGGGAAATTTGGTGCTGATTGAATTGTTCCTGTTTTATTTACGATTGGCTTTCCAGTTTTTTTATTTAAGACAGGAACATCTTTTAATTCATTATAAACAACAAGTTCATTGATTCTTCTCCATACAGACTTGACGTTTAATTCAATAAACTCATCCGAGAAAGCAATTCTCTTGAATCCCATAAAAACATTACTTCCAAAATCATCTTTATCTTTTTCTTCAAAAACAATGCAAAGAATTTGCATACCGGCGAAAAAATCATAAAACGAAGAATCTTCAAAAACAGAAATATTCGAACTAATTTCATCAAAATCAATTCTAAACAGTTTCATATCCTCTGTTCTCTTTCCTTGAGTTGTGAGAACAATACTTTTGCCATATAAACCGATTTTATTGAATAATTCTATTTGGTTCATTTTCTTTGAAAATCCACCAAACATCTTTACAATAATTTGTTCTGAAATTCCCTTGTTAATTTTGCTATCTATACCAAATGTTGCCATCAATTCGAGAACAGTTTTTCCTTTATACTGAGCAGTTAATTCATGACACTTTTTATCTATTTCAGAATAACTGCTATAAGTTTGAGGCAGTTGTTCTAATTTTCCATTAAAATGTTGCTGAACAATATTTGTTACTACAGATCGCTTCAATCGGAATCTAGGTGGATGAGGCCATTTTGGCGCTGTGTCAATATAAAGAAGTTTATCTCTTAAATGAGATATCTCAGGATATAAATTTTCATTTTTATTTAAACTAATTATAAAATCTCGTACTGTGAGCCAATCTTTTTTAAGAACTTCAACATCCGCTTCGTTAAATTCCACAAATTGATAGCCTTTAAAACGGAAATTAGCATACTCTGCTGCCAGTACAGGTTTATTCGAACTATATAAATAATATACAAAAAGAAGATGTTCGAGTTTATGCCAAAAACGAGAATCATCAAACTCTTCAGTTATGATAGTATTTGGAGAAACTCCAGTAATAGACATAGGCTCTTTAGCTTCATAAAGGCCTTTGTCTTTTGTAGAAAGCTTTATGCCTGTTGTTTTTAGTTCTGTTGGAATTTCATCAATAATTAAATCTGGAGCAGAATCACTATTTGCTGGATAACCAAATACAGACTGCTCTATTACATCACCTGCAATTCCGGTTATTTTGGGATTAGTTTTTGTTCTGTCAAAGACATTATTTTTGTCTATCTCTCCAAGAGTCTTTTCTAGACATGTTTCGAGCAAATCTATTACTTGTTGTTTTGTATATCTATGTTCAGCATTCATATACCATCGTCCTTTATTAAGATATTTATAAAGTTCTTTTCTCAAAAATACTACGAATATTATACCATGAAAACAAATTCTTTTTGTCATTACAAACAGACTTTCTTTATATCTTTTTCCTACCCATTTTTGCTCTTTGCAACATTGCAAAGCCATGCTTTTGCTGTTGCAGCGTGTTTTTCAGGTCGCCGTGCGTACCTGAGATGTGATAGACCGGCGTAACGGTCTGGGGCCCCTCTACTAATGTTGATGCGAAGTGTCAACTTTAGTGTGGGGTGCACTGAAGACGACCGTCTGACAGGGCATAAAAATGCCCCAGAACCGAGTAAAATGCCGTGCATTTTTACCGGGACTGGGGCTCGTTTTTCACTTCGCAACCTTGCAAAGCTATCTTTCTATACCGCTTCTAACAATACCTCTGCGATATTCAGAGTAGTTTCTGCAGCCTCTTGATTCCAAGGCGTTAGCCAGTTTTCTCAAATAACCTGGTGTCATATTCATGAACCAGTTTTCCAAATTATTGAAAAGATTTTTAAGACCGCTAAAGAAAGCATCCACCATATTTTCAACATTTTGTGGAGTTGGATTTTTAGCGTAGCTGCCGTGGTATCGCTTAAGCTCTTCCATTTCCTGATAATATTCAAAACTTCCAGCCTGAACCAGAATTCCATCACGTGTTTTAATCCATGCGCCTTCCATGATTTTTAATTCTTCCACATATTCCTTTGTTACTTTTAATTCACCATTCAGTCTGGCAATTTCTACATCCTTCATTGAAGTTACATTTTTTAAGCGTGAATAATCATACTTTATGCTTTCAAGATACTCGCGGTCTGCTTCCTCAATTTCTCTTTCTATTTTCTGGTTATATTCAATTTCTTTAAGATTGTCGAACTTTTCAAAATACACCTCTTCCCTTCTCTTAAGAGAAGCTTCCTTTTCGGAAAGTTCAGTTTCCTTTTTTTTAAGTTCTTCCTTTTTGTTATCATTTGCAGTCTTTGCAAGTTCATTTCTCAGCTCTTTAGAATTGGCGTTCTGCTCTTTTCGGGTAGCCTCTTCCAGTTTTTCATTTGCATCCTTTTCCAGTTGTTTTGCCTTACGCACTTTTTCATCCGCACTATATACCACATTCCATCGGTTATTTAATTGCTCGGCAGATTTATTCATGTCTGCTATTTCAGAATTAATTGCATCTATTGTCACATCAAGCTCTTTTGATTTCTTTTCGTTCTCCTTATGCAGCTGCCATTCATCACAAGTCATATGCTTATGCTTTGGACCGGATGTGCGGTCAATTTTCAATCCATAAGATTCTGCAAAATCTTGCAAAGAATGGCGAACATCTTCTTCCCATTGCTGTTGTGCTGTTCCTTTTCCTTTCTCAGTAAAGTATCCCATCTGAGCAAGGCAGGCACTCATTGAACACTGAAGAGGAAGACTTGTTGTAAGAACTTTTCCATATCGCTCATAACAAACTTTCTGCCAGTTCATCTTCTGCCATTTTTCTTCATCAAATTCTTCGCCATTTTCAGCAGCTTCTTTCTTAAGGCGTTCTTTTTCTGATGCCTTAAACTTTTTGAAATCCGCAAGTTCTTCTTTAGTCAGTCTTTCTGCAGTAAAGATGATGTCGTGATGAATCATGGATGGGGAACGTATCCGTTTTCCAGTTTTTGAATCAATTGAAAACTCGTCATTATGAAGATATGCTCCGGCTGTTCTTACCAAAGGCCAGCGTTTTGAAAACTCCTCTGTAACAAACTTTGTAAGGATTTCACTTGCTTTTTCTCTGTCTGGAAAGTTATCACGGTTTCCAATCTGATACTGAAACTCATAGCAGGCTTGTGTAAAATCTTTACCGCGGTCTCTTCCTGTAGCTTTCTGTTTGTCTTCGGTCTGCTCTCTTGATTGAAGAAATTCAGCTGCATAACCTTCTGCAGTTTTTCTACGGTCTTTACGTCTCTGTTCTGAATTGTATTCTTCAATCGCTGGACCAAAGATTTTATCAAAAGCTTCTGGGATTGTTCCTAAATCAATAAGAATCTGATGAGGTAAATCAAGATCAATGTTTTTGCGTGTCGCAACATACTGCGGATCCCGTATATTATGTCCGCGTTTAACATCAGGTCTACAGTGTGCTTCGACTCTAAATCCATGTTCGTTTGTAGGTTGTGGTTCGATATATTCGTGTTTTACTGCCATGGTGTACTCCTATGTTTTGCAAAATTTGGGCAGGCATAAAAAGGACTTCTGGCTGTCACCCAGAAGTCCTCTTTGATTAAGCAGTTTCTTTTACATTTTTGAATGCTTTTGATTCTTTAAGGATTTCTGAAAGAAGTGATTCTTCGTTTGTACCAAAGTCAGATGTCTTGATATTCAGGTGATGAAGTTTTTCATCATTTAAAACTTCATCAAGTGTTTTACCAAGTCCAAGCTCTTTCTTAATATAAAGAAGACCTGTTCTGAACCCTTCCTGTTCCAGACTTCTTGAACGGTCAGAAAACTTTTCTTCATTTTTCTGTTTGGGTTCTTTAATTTTTGGCTTGGAAACAGGTTCCTCTTTTTTCTCTGATGAAACAGTTTCTGTTTTCTTCCCAGGGGAAGCAGATTCTTCCTTCTGTGCCGAAAGCTCTTTCTTTGTTTCATTGTAGGCCATGTTCAAAGAAATCTTTCCGTCCTTAAAAGCTTCAAGTGTTTCTGCACTGGCTTTGCGCTCCACTTCTTTTATTTTTGCAATCTGGCGAGGACTGACCTGCAATTCTGCCGCAATCTCAGCATCGCTTTTTGCTTTCTTTCCGTCAGCATCTTTTTCGCCTGCAATCTGCATGTAAAGCCTTGCAATTTCCTGATCCGAAAGATTTCTGCGGTCTGTCTGTTCGCGGAGTGCAAACTGTTTTGCTTCTTCAAAAGTTTCAAAATGATGAACGATACACGGAACAGAAATAAGTCCGGCTTTGATTGCACAATAGCGGCGTGTGTGACCGTCAATCAAAATATACTTTCCGTCATGATTCCAGACATGCAGCTCATGTCCAGG
>JAEEGH010016149.1_pt1 | contig 16094 bp, 13 predicted proteins | sample 9134181 | NCBI WGS metagenome assembly JAEEGH01 (sample SAMN16246544, study PRJNA631951) | gut metagenome | biome: gut microbiome; feature: rumen; material: DP-attached | host: Bos | place: Iran: Karaj | collected 2018-10
CAACTAACAATTAAAACACAAAAACAATGAAGAAACAGATTTCAACGCTGGCACTGATGCTCCTCCTCGGAACCACGGCCATGCAAGCACAACACACCGACGGTTGTTGTGAGAACAAGGAGAAGAAAGAGTGTTGCAAGAATGCCGTCATCGAGAACATCATGACGCGCACCTCCATTCGTAAGTTTAAGCAACAGCCCGTGGAGGCCGAGAAGGTGGAGACGATGCTACGCGCAGCCATGGCCGCACCTACGGCCGTCAACAAGCAGCCCTGGCACTTCGTCGTGGTCAACGACAAGAACGTGCTGAACAAGCTGGCCGGTGAGGGCCGCCGCGGCGACATGTTGCGCAACGCGCCGCTGGCCATCGTCGTTTGTGGCGACATGAATAAGGCCCTCGAAGGCCCGATGCGCGAGTTCTGGGTACAGGACGCCAGCGCCGCCACCGAGAACCTGCTTCTGGCAGCACATGGGCTGGGACTTGGCGCCGTGTGGACGGGCCTCTATCCCAACACCGAACGTGCCGGACAGGTGGCCAAGACACTGGGAATGCCTGAAACGATGATGCCCCTCTGCACCGTCATCATCGGCTATCCCGACGAACAGCCCACGCCGAAGGACAAGTGGAAACCCGAGAACGTGTCGTGGGGATAGTACGGGAAGCGGTGACGTTAAGCTGGACACGGATATTCGCGTTACGCCGTAGGCGACATTGATTTCTGCGAATAATTTAGATTAAGATTTTTAAACAAAACTGTTAAAAGAATTCCCCGAAGAAACTGCTGCGAAAATCTGTGTTCTGGAGAAAAAGAGCGCCTTTTGTGCCTTCGCACCCTCTTCTCTTCGATGTTCCATTTCGGAAAATCCTGTCCGAAATCACGGATTTTTCCCAATTATCAGCCTCCATTTTGCTTCATTTCCTGCAAAGTGGAGGCTCTTTTATATTCCCCTTGCGGCAAAATAGTGCCAAATTTCATCCTAAATCACGACATGTTCTTGGGAATCTTACGTCACGATTTAGGCTATATCGCTTGACGATTTAGCCTAAACAGTGTGACCATTCATCCTAAACCTCATCGTGAAACAACCTAAACCGAAGAAAACTCCTGATTTTGAGACACTTAAATCATGCTTATTTTGTAACCTCTTGATAATCAATCTGTTGTAAGACACCCAATACTCGCAAATTTCAAGCCCAACGAACGTTTCCTGGCTTCCACGCGATTCTCACGCAAGTAAGTGTTAAATTTGGAAACAAATCTTAACAAAAAGAGGGGCAAGGGGTAGGCCTTATCCGTTTCGTCTCAAGTATCGTTATCGCATCGCCGGAGTCAGGAATAAAAAAAGCGTGTGCAGTCGGCACACGCTTTTTTATTGAGTTAACCTTTAGGATAAATTACACTTTGTTGGCCTTCTTGCGCTGGTCGTGGTCAAGAATGACCTTGCGCATGCGCATAGACTTGGGAGTGACCTCGACGAGTTCGTCCTCCTTGATATATTCGAGGCATTCTTCAAGCGACATGACGGTCTTGGGAATGATACGGGCCTTGTCGTCGGTGCCGCTGGCACGCACGTTGGTGAGCTGCTTGGCCTTGCACACGTTGATGACCAGGTCGTTGTCGTGAACATGCTCGCCCACAACCTCGCCCAGATAGACCTCTTCGCCCGGATCGATGAAGAACTTGCCGCGATCCTGCAACTTATCAATGGCATAGGCGTAAGCAGTGCCTGTCTCTAAGGCTATCATTGAACCGTTGACGCGGCGCTCAATCTCGCCCTTGTAGGGCTGGTACTCCTTGAAGCGGTGAGCCATGATGGCCTCGCCCTGTGAGGCGGTGAGCACGTTGGTGCGCAGGCCGATGATGCCGCGCGAGGGAATGTTGAACTCGATGTTGGTGCGCTCGCCCTGACTCTCCATGGAGGTCATCTCTCCCTTGCGACGTGTCACCATATCAATCATCTTTGAGGCAAACTCCTCCGGCACGTTGATGGTGAGCTCTTCGATGGGTTCATAGCGACAAGCCCCCCCTACTGCCCCCGAGGGGGCTTCGTTAGTGAGAAGAGCTTGGTCTATTGTAGTCCCCTCGGGGGCTGAGGCGGGGCCATATTTATAGATGACCTGCGGCTGACCGACTTGCAGCTCATAGCCTTCGCGACGCATGGTCTCGATGAGCACGGAGAGGTGAAGCACACCGCGACCCGAGACAATCCACTTGTCGGTAGAGTCCTCGAAAGGCTCTACGCGCAGGGCAAGGTTCTTCTCCAGTTCCTTTTCCAGACGGTCGTTGATGTGGCGTGAGGTGACGAACTTGCCTTCCTTACCGAAGAAGGGCGAGTCGTTGATAGTGAAAAGCATCGACATGGTGGGCTCGTCGATGGCGATGGGAGGCAGCGGTTCGGGGTTCTCTATGTCGCAAATGGTGTCGCCAATCTCGAACTTCTCCAGTCCGATGACAGCGCAGATGTCGCCACAATCAACCTGGTCGATACGACTATGCCCCATGCCGTCGAAGGTGTGCAGCTCCTTGATCTTCGTCTTCTCCATAGAGCCGTCGCGATGGCAAAGCGTGACCTGCATGCCGTCTTTCAAGGTGCCGCGATGAACGCGGCCCACGGCGATGCGACCAGTATAGCTGCTGTAGTCGAGCGAGGTGATGAGCATTTGAGGCGTGCCTTCCAGCTGTTGCGGAGCGGGAATCACCTCTACGATCTTGTCGAGCAGATAGGTGATATCGCCCGTAGGCTTGTTGTAGTCCTCGCCCATCCATCCGTTCTTGGCTGAGCCATAGACAACGGGGAAGTCGAGCTGGTCCTCAGTGGCGTTGAGTGAGAACATCAGGTCGAACACCATCTCATAGACCTCCTCGGGGCGGCAGTTGGGCTTGTCAACCTTGTTGACGACCACGATGGGCTTCAGCCCGATTTCAAGTGCCTTTTGCAGCACAAAACGAGTCTGGGGCATGGGACCCTCGAAAGCATCGACAAGCAGCAAGCAGCCGTCGGCCATATTGAGCACACGCTCTACCTCGCCGCCGAAGTCGGAGTGTCCCGGAGTATCGATGATGTTGATTTTGGTGCCTTTCCAGTTGATAGAAACGTTTTTGGAAAGAATAGTGATGCCTCGTTCGCGTTCGAGGTCGTTTGCGTCAAGTACTTGATTGCTGAGGTTCTGTCCCTCACGGAAGAGATTGCCTGCCAGCATCATTTTGTCCACGAGTGTTGTCTTGCCGTGGTCAACGTGCGCAATAATTGCGATGTTCCTAATGTCCTGCATAAGTCTTTTTACGTAAAATCGGCTGCAAAGGTACTACTTTTTTCTGATAATTGCTTGTGGTGCCTTGAAAAAATGATAGTCATACCCTATCTTCATAGAGATAAAACCTTTGGGCCACTTGGCTCTGTCAAGAAATAGTTTAGCGGTACCATGAGAGAGCAGGAAGAGGTTGGGCCCAACCTCCTTGAACTCATAGTTCATGTTGCTCTGTCCCTCGGCATAGCTGATGCGCGCTATCTGCCAACAGCCTTCGGCAATGTGAACCCTCATGTTGTCGAGTTTCACAATGTAAATCGTCCTATTGCCTGCGGTATAGCTGCCAATGTATTCCATACCCGTTTCTTTCTTCTTCCGGTACTTCTTCTGAAGCTCCTTCGCCTTCTCGCGCACCTTCTTGTAGAACTTGTCATAGACATTGACACTCAGCATACCGTCATGCTTCAGGAACGAGGCTTTCTGCTTCTCTGTGAGTTCCTGTCTCATATCCATAATCCGCGCATTCGAGGTCGTTATCTTGCCCCTGTTGAAAAGCGCATCCTCAGCCATTGTGATGCCAAAATGCTTATGCTCCCTCAGGGCCGATACGATGGGGCCATACCCTGCAAGACGGGCTACAAAGGTAATGGTGCGGCGATGAGGAAACTTTTTCAGGTCTATGTCCTTCTCCAACTGGCAGGTCACGGTGTATCTCAGCATCTCGGCTCGTTCCCGCAGTGACTTGGCATTGGCAAGCACCTGTTTCACCAGGTATTCCTCGAAGGTCATACCGTCGGCCAGTATCGCTGTCTCCGGCAGGTTAATCGTATAGGCAATATCTTCGTCATCGCCCTGTGCGTATATATTCATGGCGGCCAACAGGACAAGCACAAGGGCAGTCAACCGTCGTAGCATGTTTGTTATCATCAGATGTTTCATCGGCTGCAAAAATAGCAAATAATATGTAAAGTGTGGTGTAGCTTCACCGTTTTTTCGCTTCTAGAAAGCAGATTTATGCGGAAAATGCTTGTAGTATCGAAAAAAAGTAATACCTTTGCACCCGCTTTTCGGAAAATCCGAAGCATCTGACGATGTGGACGGTCCCGCAGTGATTAGCAGGCGATGCGTCGGAAAGATGTTAATGAAGCACTTTTAATAACTTTAATCACACATTAGTATTATGTATCTCGATCAAGCTAAGAAAGCAGAGATTTTCAGCCAGTATGGCAAGGATGCCAAGGACACTGGTTCAGTGGAGAGCCAGGTGGCTCTGTTCACCTATCGCATTAAGCACCTCACCGAGCACCTGAAGCAGAACCACAAGGACAACGTGACTGCTCGCTCGCTGACTATGATGGTAGGTCGCCGCCGCAAGTTGCTGAAGTATCTCTACAACAACGACATCAACCGCTATCGTGCACTGATCAAGGCGCTCGGTCTGCGTAAATAAGATGTAGAGAAAGAAACGAGAGATCCTGTTCTGAGAAGAGCAGGATTTTTTTGTGCGTTTTTGTAAAGCTGGTTCAGAAAAAATGTCGTATCTTTGCAAAAACCTAATAGCCTGAATTGTTATGAAGAAATCTATGTCCTCTGTCTTTTTCAGACTGCTTGCCGTGATGGTCACACTCAGTGCTGCGCTCAGCGCCACGGCCCAGTCACATCACCGTCTGTGGTATGCACGTCCGGCCTCTGGTTGGCTTGAGGCACTGCCCATCGGCAACTCCCATCTGGGGGCAATGGTCTATGGCGGCACCGACGTGGAGGAAATACAGCTCAACGAAGAGACCTTCTGGTCGGGATCGCCCTATAACAACAACAGCACGACGGCACGCGAGCATCTACAGGAGGTGAGACAGCTCATCTTCAGCGGTCAGGAAGAGAAAGCGCACAAGCTGATGGATCAGCACTTCGTCGTGGGGCCTCATGGCATGCGATTCCTGCCCTTGGGCAGCGTGAGACTGAAGATGGGGCATGAGCAAGTGGGCGATTATGAGCGCAGTCTGCGGCTGAGCGATGCTACGACCAAAACGCGCTATACGCATCAGGGCATAAGCTACGAGAGACAGGTGTTTGCCTCACTGACCGACAATGTCATCGTGGCACGGTTGACGGCTGACCAGAAGGGCGCACTGAGCTTCGCCCTCTCCTTTGACAGTCAGTTGGAGCATGAGGTCACGGCGAAGGCCGACCAGCTTGTGGCAACGGTGCAGAACGTGGAGCAGGAGGGCATTGCTGCCGGACTGACGGCTGAGTGCCGCATTCAGGTGGTGACCGACGGAATGGTGAAGAAACGCAACGACACACTGGAGATCAGTAAGGCCACAGCGGCTACGCTCTATATCGCAGCGGCTACGAACTATGTGAACTATCACGACGTGAGCGGACAGCCTTCGATAAAGAACGAAGCCGTGCTGAAGGCACTGAAGGGCAAGAGCTATGCACAGTTGCTGAAGCGTCATACAGAGAAATACCGTGGGCAGTACGAGCGTGTGTCGTTGTCGCTGCCACAGTCGGAGACTTCGGCATGGGAGACCGACAAACGTCTGGCGGCATTTGCCAAAGGTGCTTCTGACGAGGCGCTGAAAGCTGGTGGGCAGGCAGACTTGGATCTGGTGTCGCTCATGATGCAGTATGGCCGTTATCTGCTCATTTCATCCTCACAGCCAGGTGGGCAACCTGCCACGCTGCAAGGGGTGTGGAACGATAAGATAAAAGCACCGTGGGACTCGAAATATACCATCAACATCAATACTGAGATGAACTACTGGCCTGCACTGGTAGCGAATCTGACAGAGACCGAAGAACCACTGTTCAGCATGCTGCGCGACCTCAAGACAACAGGCGCAGAGACAGCACAGGTGCTCTATGGATGCAGGGGATGGGTGGCCCATCACAACACCGACCTATGGCGCATCGCAGGACCTGTGGATGGCACTACATGGGGCATGTTCCCGACAGGGGGCGCGTGGCTCACAACACAGATATGGCAGCATTATCTGTTTACGGGCGACAAGGACTTCCTGCGTCGTCACTACGACATCCTGAAGGGAGCTGCCGATTTCCTGTCAGACTATCTGCAGCCCGTTCCGCAAGGCTCGCCCTACCTTCAAGGCAGAGAAGGACAGACATGGCTGGTGACAGTGCCAACCGTGTCGCCAGAGCATGGTCCGAAAGGGAAGAAGACCACGGTGACGGCTGGATCAACGATGGATAATCAGATCGTATTCGATGTGCTCACACAAACTGTCAAGGCTGCTGAGGTGCTCGGTATTGAGGAGGCAAGTGACATCCGGACAGCTACGTTCAGAAATCAGCTGGCACAGTTGCCTCCCATGCAGATAGGGCGCTACGGGCAGTTGCAGGAGTGGCTGCAGGATGGCGACAATCCTACCGATCAGCATCGGCACATCTCGCATCTCTACGGGCTCTATCCTTCTAATCAGCTTTCGCCCTATCATCACACGGAGCTGTTTGCCGCTGCCGCAAAGACACTGGAGCAGCGAGGCGACAGAGCTACTGGATGGAGCTTAGGCTGGAAGATTAATTTCTGGGCACGGATGCTTGATGGCAATCATGCCTTCAGCATCATACGCAACATGCTTCATATACTGCCTCACGACAGCCTTTCGAAAGCATATCCTGAAGGACGCACTTATCCGAACCTGTTCGATGCGCATCCACCCTTCCAGATTGACGGTAACTTCGGATGTGCAGCAGGCGTATGCGAGATGCTGCTGCAGAGTCATGACGGAGCTGTTCATCTGCTGCCAGCCCTGCCCGACGCATGGCGCAAAGGCAGTGTGAAAGGACTGCGTGCTCGTGGTGGATTCGTGGTGGATATGGAGTGGGAAAACGGCCAAGTGGTGAATGTGGGCATCCGCTCTGAAATAGGCGGAACGCTGCGGCTTCGCTCCTTTGTTCCTCTCACGGGCGAAGGATTGAAACCTGCTGAGGGCAGTTGTCCTAATGCACTCTATGCTCCGGCTGAAGTAAAGGAACCGCTCATCTCGGAAGAATGGAAGGGAGAGGATCAGCCAACGATAAGGAAAGTCTATGAATACGATATAGAAACTCGCCCCGGACAGTATTGTCGGGTGAAACGTGAGAAAAAGTTAAAGTAAAGATGTGGCTGTTTATTTGATACTTTCAAATATTCTTTGTACATTTGCAGACAGATAAAACATTTTATTATATATATGATACAATCAATGACAGGCTACGGCAAGGCGGTCGTGGCCTACAAGGACAAGAAAATCAACGTAGAAATCAAATCACTGAACTCTAAGCAGCTAGACTTGCAGGCTCGTATCGCTCCACTCTATCGCGAAAAAGAGATGGAGATGAGGCAGATGGTGGCGCAGGCTGTGGAGCGTGGAAAGGTGGATTTCTCACTCTGGGTGGAGAAGGATCAGAGCGTGGATGCTACGCCCGTGAACGCTGCACTGATGGAGAACTACTATCGCCAGTTGAAGGAGGTAGCCGAGAAGGTGGGCATACCTGAGCCGCAGGACTGGATGTGTACGCTGACACGTATGCCCGACGTGCTGACAAAGACGGAACAGGAGGTGCTCGATGATGAGGAATGGAACGTGGCTCGTCAGGCTGTTGAACAGGCTATCAATGCACTTGTCAGCTTCCGTAAACAGGAAGGTGCTGCACTGGAGAAGAAGTTCAATGAGAAAATAGACAATATCGAGCGACTGCTGGCCGAGATTGAACCCTACGAGAAGGCTCGCGTAGAGAAGATTCGTCAGCGTATCGTTGACGGCTTGCAGCAGATTCCAGGTGTGGAGTATGACAAGAACCGATTGGAGCAGGAGCTGATCTACTACATTGAGAAACTGGACATCAGTGAGGAAAAACAGCGACTGACCAATCATCTGAAATACTTCCGCGAGACAATGGCCGACGGTCACGGACAGGGCAAGAAGCTCGGATTCATCGCTCAGGAGATGGGGCGCGAAATCAATACGACGGGTTCAAAGTCGAACCAGGCCGAGATGCAGAATATCGTGGTTCAGATGAAGGACGAACTGGAACAAATTAAGGAGCAGGTGCTGAACGCACTTTGATGCGTCAGCCCAGGTTCATCTAATGAATTTCAATATCCATCATTATGAAAGGAAAACTATTAATATTCAGTGCACCTTCAGGTAGTGGCAAATCGACTATCGTGCAGTGGCTGATGCAGGAACATCCTGAGCTGCAACTGTATTTCTCTATCAGTGCCACCTCGCGTGCTCCGCGTGGCACCGAACAGAATGGAGTGGAGTATTTCTTTCTGAAGCCAGAGGAGTTTCGTGCAAAGATACAAAACAATGAGTTCCTGGAATACGAGGAGGTCTATCAGGACCGCTTCTACGGCACACTGAAAGCGCAGGTGGAGCGACAGTTGGAAGCAGGACAGAACGTGGTGTTCGATGTCGATGTGAAAGGAGGCGTGAACATTAAGAAATTCTATGGCGAGCGTGCTATGAGCCTGTTCATCCAGCCACCTTCGGTCGAGGAACTGCGCCGACGGTTGGAGGGGCGTGGCACCGATACACAGGAAGCAATCGAGAATCGGCTGGCCAAGGCGGAATATGAGCTCACCTTTGCACCGCAGTTTGATCATGTGGTAGTGAACGATTGCCTGGATGAGGCTAAGGCAGAAACGCTGCGACTGGTAAAGCAATTCCTGAATATAGTATAAGAATGAAAATCGGACTTTTCGGCGGGTCTTTTAACCCGATACACGTGGGCCATATTTCATTGGCGCGCCAGTTGCGTAAACTGGCAGGGCTGGATGAAGTATGGCTCATGGTTTCTCCGCAGAATCCGTTGAAGGCACAGAGCAGTCTGCTCAGCGACCAACTGCGTTTTGAGATGGCACAGATGGCGCTGCAAGGTGAAGAAGGGCTCGTGGCAAAAGACTATGAGTTCCATCTGCCTAAGCCCTCATACACATGGAATACGCTACAGCATCTGAAGGCAGATTATCCTGACTGTGAGTTTGTGCTGCTTATTGGCGGTGATAATTGGGCATTGTTTCATCGCTGGTATAAGGCCGACGACATTCTGCGCAACTTTCGCATCGTAGTCTATCCGCGCAAGGGTAGCGACTTTGATACGTCGGTCCTGCCTGCTAATGTGACGGTCATGGAGACTGAACTGCTCAATATCTCAAGTACGATGATTCGTGAGCGCGTTCGTCGCGGAGAGAGTATAAAAGAATGCGTACCAGCGGTTATTGAACCCTTGGTACGCAAATATTATTGATCCCCCCCTGTTTGTCTTTCTCTATTTGTGTTTTTCCGTTCCCATCCATTTGCGGATGCGACGGGTAACCGATTGGGTGATGATGCTCCAGTTGCCGTGTCGCAGATTCAGCCATAGCTCCTCGAATGAGTAACTAATCTTGATACATGGATGGTTCCATCCCAATACTTTATAGCGCCGTTCTTTGTAGTCCACGTTCTCAATGACATACTTAGGATGGCGGAGTGGGAAGGAAATCTCGTAACGTGGCATGGTGAAGATGTGGCGCAGACGGTGTGGCATGGTCTGTAGCTCGGCAGAGAAATGAGTTGAGTCAGAGGTCAGTCCCACATTGTTCACAAGATTCTTCGTTGGCATAATCGTCAGGCCAGAGTTCAGAATCATATCTGCCCAATAGATTGTCTCAAAATATTCTTTTCCGCTCATGCTGTGATCGCGAAACATCTGAAGCATGGTGTTGCGGTAGTCTCGTTGTCGGGCCAGTGCTTTCAGTTGTCGCATGTTGTACTCATCACGCATGAAAGCGTAGTCGGCTTCCCACCTTTGAGCCACACGTCGCCATGAGGCCCAGCCCCAAATGCTTTGGAAGGAAGTGAAGAAATAGTCGTCAGGCACATCGGGCGTTATCTCATCGGTATTGAATCCTGCAATCATTGCGATGCGCTCGTCGTGCTCATAACGGTCGAGCATCTCTTTACAGAAGGGGAAGAAGGATTGTGAGGGTACTACATCGTCCTCAAGCACAATCACTTTGTCTGCCAGTGAGAAAGCCCACTGATGAGAGCGGAATCCAGAGGGATCGCATCCCTGATTCTTCTCCAGATAGTTGCGATGCACCTCGCACTCCCAGTCTATCTGCTCATCGCTCACGATCTGTCGGCATGCCTGCAGTCCAGCCATGTCCTTTTCTCCACGAGGTCCGTCCTGATAAAGGAACAACTTGGAAGGCCGTGCCTGGCGCACAGCTTCGAATACCTGTCGGAATGTGTTGCTGCGTGTGAAGAACAGCAGAAGAACGGCGATATCAATCTTAGCGGGATGTTTCATACTAATTGGGGCATGATGAATACTGAATGAATTTTTCGCTTCTCCTTAGGTGGAATCTCCATGTAGTTATGATAGAGATCACTAAGGTAAGCATCAGGATTGCATGGGGCACTGAATGATTTCCCTTCGAAAGTGATAGTTCCTAACGGGAAAACAGCATCCTTGCGATGCATGATGCCATAACCATTATTAATAAGGATGTTTGACATATAGACGTTCTTGGGACGAATGGCGTAAAGCACATTCCATAGGCATTTGTTGAAAACATATTTAGCTCCAAACCAAAAGAACTCTACAAACGACCTCAAAGAATAATAATGCGACTTATGCAAAATGGAATAACTCTTAGAAATACCTAATGTGATGTGCTTTACCCACTTTCTAGGCAGCGTGGGATAAGCTATCATCGGGAATATATCTATATAAAGTCCTTTCTGATAGTCGGCAGCAAAGTTATCCGCTCCCTCTACATAGAATGAATTTAAGTCACGCACCTTTATGATAGGCTCCTTTAACTGTGGCTCTGTCTGTGGCGTCTGCAGGAATAAGCCTTCGCGAAGCTCTGATGGTGCCACACTTACAAAACGTTCTAGGTCCTCCTGGAGCATGGCGATATCAATATCGTCATCCCATGGAATAAAACCACCATGACGGACAGCTCCTAATAGCGTTCCGCCATCGAGCCAATAACCAATATGGTGCTTCTGACAGATGCAATCTATCTCTTCGAGAATAGATAACTGCTTGAGTTGACAAACACGCAGCTGCTGTTCCTTAAATTTCTGTAAATAGGGATTATTCATGACATAGTAACGATTATAAAAAGTTGGGACAACTCAATTTGTGCTTCTTTGATCTACAGATGATTCAAAATGAAATCGTTTCAAGATGTTTAACTATTTCTTAATATAGATAAGGTGCGACATACAGCATCCTTCATCGTGTAATGGGGCTTCCAACCTAATCCCTTTAGACGGGTATTGTCAAGAATGGCTCGCATAGCAATAGAAAATCCCTTCTGCTCTGTCTCTGATGGCAGCTCAAACACGACGTGCTTGTTGGCCCAATCAGCACAGAGCTGAGCAAAGTCCTTCAAACGCACATTACACAACTCATTAGATATGTTATAGGCCACACCATTCTCGCCATGTAACAGCACATGCAGCATGGCTCCTACGGCATCGGCCATATAGGTATAAGAGAAAAGCTGCTGTCCCTTACTCTTCAGCACGATATCCTCGCTTGTCAGTGCTTTCTTAATGAACTGCGAAGAGGCTTTACTGTCGCTCGTTAGCATCGTTGGACCAAACACACGACTCAATCGTGCTATTTTGACTTGCGCTCCGCGTTCAGCCATATACGACTGACACAAAGCCTCGCTCAGTCGCTTCGACTCTGTATAGCAGGCACGCGCTGTAGCCAAATTGAGTTTGCCTGTGTAGTCTTCTGTGAAATCATCGTTGCCACGGGCATTACCATAAACCTCTACTGTTGACGGATAGAGAACCATTGCACCACAAGCCACAGCTTTCTCAAGGGCCTGCTCTGCTCCTTTCACATTGATATTGATAGTCTCAATCGGATATTCTGAGTAGGCCAGAGGATGGGTGTTAGAGGCCAAAGGGATAATTACATCTACATCTGGTAAATCTAACAACGACTCAGATGCTTCACGCTCTACAAAATGAAAAAGATGATTTTTGAAATATTCGCCAAGACGCTGAGCCGCCTTCTCGCGACTTCGTCCTAAGGCATAAACTGTAATGCCAGCACCCTGCTTATTCAGATGCATCAGGGCATCTATCAAACAAACGCCTATCAAGCCTGTAGCACCAGATATCAAGAATGATTTTCCATACACTCCTTCGATGCCTGGCATCTGAGCAATGCACTCTAAATCTTCCTGATAGAGAGGATGCTTTTTATTGAGTGATGTCACTTCAGCCATGTGTCTTTATCCATTTTCAAATACCCCTTGAACATCTCGAGATCGTCCTTCGTGGTCAGTTTGATGTTCTTGTCTGATCCAGCAGCAAAGTGCAGTGTCTCACCTAACTCAACCATCATGGTGTTGGTGTACGACGAACCATGAATGCCTATGCCTTTCTCGAATGCCTCGTGATAAGCCTCATCCAGCTTTTTGAACTGATAAGCCTGAGGCGTTGACACGCGGCGCAAGGTTTCGCGAGGAATATACTGCTTGGTGGTTGTCTCGTCATCAGGGTTCACAATGAATATCTGCTCATTATAAGGCAGCGATGTTACACCATTGCCATACTTCATGGCTTTCTGGATAACATCGGTTAATACGGTATCATCCACCAATGGGCGGATGCCATCGTGGATGATGATGATGTCATCAGCCGAAGCCTTACTCTCCAAATCATACACACCATTGCGGATGCTTTCCTGAGCACTGCTTCCACCAGCCACAACAGCCTGAAGCTTGGTGATATTAAACTGGCGGGCATAGGCCCAAAGCACCTCATGCCAACCATCAAGACAAACTGCCTCAATAGCATCAACCATTGGATGGCGCTGAAAACTCTCCAGTGTATAGATAAGTACTGGCTTATCGTAAACGTTGATAAACTGCTTGGGAATGTCCTGTCCCATTCTGTTTCCAGATCCTCCCGCAATAATCAAAGCATAGTTCATATCTTAATGTTTTTTTATTTTGTTCATTATAAAGTTAGTAGTCTCTTTCAGTATCTGAGCACCAGCCAGTCGCATCACAGCATAATAGAGTACAGCAGCCACGATACATCTGCTAATGAGCAGCAACCAAAGATTCTCTATCGACATGGTGATATAACCTGTGGATGTCATTACAAACATAGCAGCAATAGCAAAAGGCATGATATCCTTGAGCATCAGTAATAAGGTATAGCTGGTATCCTTGCAGGCAAAGAAGAACCAAACAAAGAGCCAACTAAGATTAAGCACCATGTAAGATTTTACCATCGTGGCAATACCATAAGGATATAGCGTTAGCATGGCTGTGATTTGGAGCAGACCTAACGTAAGTGTACACCCCATAAATGTGCCCGACTTGCCTTTGCTTATTAAGAAGTCGGACAGTAGCGTACTAAGGGGTAACACAGCACCACAAACACATATCCACTGTAGATACTGAGCAGAAACGAGCCACTTTTTACCAATGGTCAGCACAATAAACTCTTTTGATACTAATCCAAATCCGAGAAGCAACGGGAAAGAGATAAAAGCAGCAAAGCGCATCATTTTGCGCAATACAGCCAGTTGACGTTCGCTGTCATCCCTGACACTTACCAGCACCGTCTGATCTACTTGCTTTACCATACCCTGAATAAGCGATGTGCACTTGTTGTTCCATTGGTAGGCCTGATTGTAGTTACCCGTATCGTAAGCACTGAAATAGCGCCCTAAAAGGATGTTCATCACATTATTATTCACATGTGTAAGCACATCGCTAATCAGAATTCTAACACTGAACGGGAAAGCCTTACGCACAAAGGCAAAATCAAGCTTCAACGCTGGCCGCCAGTCGCTATAATGCCAGCGTAATAGCGTAGAAATCAGGATAAAGAGATTGGTCTGCGTGGCCAAGCTCCAATAAGAAAATCCTTGCCAAGCCATCAAGGCTGCCACACTGCTGGAAAGGATGGTGGCTGTAATGCTGGCCTTAGCCAGTTGTTTAGCTCTGAGGTTCTTAAAAAGATAAGCCGCCTGAGCCACACCACTACAACTAAACAACAATCCTATAAAGGCATAACGACAAAGCGCCACCAGTCGTGGCTCATGATAATAGGCTGCTATCAAAGGGGCAGAGAAGAAGAGCACCAGATAAATGGAACCTCCCATAATAATATTGAACCAAAAGACAGCATTATAGTCACTGTCTTTTGGCTCTTTCTCGTTAACCAGTGCTGTAGAGAAACCGCTATTCTGCAAAGCGGTTGCTATCAGCGAAAAGATGGTAATCATTGCTATGAGACCATAGTCGGAAGGATTAAGCAGACGACCTAAAATAATGCCAAAGACGAGCCCGAGCAATTGCTGAACGCCATTGTTCATTCCGCCCCAAAACAGGCCTTTGGCTGTCTTCTCCTTCAATGACTCCATCCATTGAACAGATATTATCCTACCTGACTGCCAGGCTTCACGTCTTTGGTAGTAGTCACCACACTTAAGCTCTCGTCGGCATCGACTGCCGAGAGAATCATGCCCTGACTCTCAATGCCCATCATCTTACGGGGGGCAAAGTTGGCTACGAACAGGATGCGCTTGCCCACGAGCTCCTCGGGGTTCTCGTAGAAAGCGGCTATGCCCGAGCAGATGGTGCGATCCTTACCGCTGCCGTCGTCGATGGTGAACTGCAACAGTTTCTTCGACTTCGGCACACGGGCGCAGGCTTTCACCAGTCCCACACGTATGTCGAGCTTCTCGAAGTCCTCAAAGCTCACTTCGTCCTTGATGGGGGCGGCTACGTGGGCTGCTGCTTCGTTGGCCTTCTTCGTGGCAGCCAGTTTGTCGAGTTGCTTCTGAATGGTCTCGTCCTCAATCTTTTCGAACAACAGAGCGGGTTCGCCCAGCTGATGTCCAGCCTTCAGCAGGTCGGTGCTGCCCAGCTGTTCCCATTCGAAGCTGTCAATACGAAGCATCTCGCGCAACTTCTTCGACGAGAAGGGCAGGAACGGCTCGAAGGCAATTGCGAGGTTGGCGGTGAGTTGTAAGCAGATATTGAGAATGGTCTCGCAGCGCTTGGGATCGGTCTTCCACACCTTCCATGGCTCACACTCCGTGATGTAGCGGTTGCCGATACGAGCCAGGTTCATGGCCTCGAACTGGGCATCGCGGAACTTGAACTGCTCCAGCAGTGCCTCAACCTTAGTCTTCACATCCTTGAATTCGGCAAGGGCAGCCTTGTCAACGTCTGCCAGTTCGCCACAAGCGGGAACCACACCGTTCCAGTACTTCTTAGTGAGTTGGAGGGCACGGTTCACGAAGTTGCCATAAACAGCCACTAGCTCGTTGTTGTTGCGATCCTGGAAGTCCTTCCACGTGAAGTTGTTGTCCTTGGTCTCGGGCGCATTGGCGGTGAGCACATAGCGCAACACGTCCTGCTTGCCTGGCATGTCCACGAGATATTCGTGCAGCCATACGGCCCAGTTTCGTGAGGTCGAGATCTTGTCGTTCTCTAAGTTCAGGAACTCATTGGCAGGCACGTTATCAGGCAGAATATATTTGCCGTGAGCTTTCATCATGACGGGGAAGATGATGCAGTGGAAAACGATGTTGTCCTTTCCGATGAAGTGTACCAGACGGGTGTCTTCATCCTGCCACCACTTCTCCCATGAACCCCATCTCTCGGGCTCCTTCTCGCACAGTTCCTTCGTGTTCGATACGTAGCCTATCGGGGCATCGAACCACACGTAGAGCACCTTGCCGTCGGCACCCTCTACCGGTACGGGAATACCCCAGTCCAGGTCGCGGGTCATGGCGCGTGGTTGCAGGTCCATGTCGAGCCAGCTCTTGCACTGTCCATACACGTTGGGGCG
>JAEEGH010016150.1_pt1 | contig 16093 bp, 14 predicted proteins | sample 9134181 | NCBI WGS metagenome assembly JAEEGH01 (sample SAMN16246544, study PRJNA631951) | gut metagenome | biome: gut microbiome; feature: rumen; material: DP-attached | host: Bos | place: Iran: Karaj | collected 2018-10
CCTTGCGGTCCTCGGCGTTCTCGACGAGCACCTCGACCTTGTCACCGACCTTGAGGTCCGGGTTGTAACGGAACTCGGGGGCGGAGATGACACCTTCGCTCTTGGCGCCGATGTTCACGACGACCTCACGCTTGTTGATCGCGGTGACGACACCCTCGACCACCTCGTTCTCGGTGACCTTCTGGAGGGTCTGGTCGTACAGGGCGGCCACTTCCTCGCGGTTCTCACCGGCGACGGTGTCGTTCTCGAAAGCGTCCCAGTCGAAATCCTCAGGCGCGATGGAGGCGTTGAGGGGGGCCTTCTTGGTTTCTTCTTTCTGGACAGGAGCCTCTACCTGAGCCTCTTCTGCCACGTTCTTGATTTCTTCAGACATAGTTTTTTGTGAAAGGAAACTAGTTGTTTAACATTATTTTTTGTGCCGCGCGGAGGGGCAAAAAAAGCACGCCTCCGTAAAAGCGTGCAAAAATACGAAAAAAATCTGGATTTCAAAGCATTTTCTTTCGCTTGAAGAAAATCCAGATCACGACGCACGAAAGGGCCATGATCCCGAGGATGATGATCCAGTTCCAGAACGAGGCGTTGGGCTCGTCGGCGGCGATCATCGGCAGGCGCACGTTCATCCCGTAGAAACCCGCGATAAGGGTAGGCGGCATCATGAAAACGGACACGACCGCCAGTACCTTCATGATCTTGTTCTGGTCCAGGTTGATCAGACCGAGGACCGTATCCTGCAGGTATTCCAGACGCTCGAAGCAGAAGTTCGTGTGGTTGATCAGGGACGAGATATCCTGCAGGAGCACGTTCAGGCGCGGCTCCAGCGAGGACGGGACCTTGGTGCTCCGCATGAGGTTGGAAATCAGGCGCTGCTTATCCACGACGTTCTCGCGGACCATCATCGTGTTCTCCTGGAGCTGGGAGATGTCGATCAGGAGTTCCTGGTCGATGTCCTCCTCCTCGTTGATGCGCTTCGCGTACTGGGAGATCTCCTTCGAAAGGAGCTCGATCATATCCGCATCCAGGTCGACACGTTGGTCCAGGATCGTGGCGAAGACCGTGAAGCCGGAGGGGTACTGCCTCGGATTCACCTGCAGCCGCCGCTGCAGCTCGGTGAAGCTGCGGAGGGGAACCTCGCGGAGCGTGGTGAGAGTATTGTCCACAATGGTGAACGACACCGCCTGCATCATGTATTCCTCCGCCCCCGGGGTGAGGAAGTTCGTATTGGCGAAGATGGCATCATCCGTCTCGAAATAGCGGGAGGAGCTTTCGATTTCCTCCGCTTGCGCACGGCTCTGGATTTCCGTCCCGAGGAAGCTCTCTACGGCGCGCTTTTCCGCACCGGAAGGATCCACGAGGTCGATCCATACGGTGTTCTCGAGGGTGATCTTGGCGAAATCTTTCTCCGACTGGGAGACTCCGATCTTTCCGTTTTCCCTGTAGAAGATATTCAGCATATCGTTCCAGCGTGTTTTAGCTCCGGGCCAGTCGCACCGGATGGATTTTACATCAATAACCAGCTGCCATTACGGAAAAGGTAGCTTACAAAGGTACGGATATTTCCGTGAATTACAACACCTGGGCCCTAAAAAACGAAACAGACCGGGAAAGTTTCCCAGTCTGTTGTCGGGATGATCCGACTCGAACGGACGACCCCTACGTCCCGAACGTAGTGCGCTAGCCAACTGCGCTACATCCCGATTGCCCTTCGAAGCCGGGCCGGCTCAGTGTCTCGAAGCTTACGCGAGCTTGTTGATGTAGACCTGGAGGCCGCTCTTGAGGTTGGAGGCCTTGTTCTTGTGGATGACGCCGATCTTCGCAAGTTTGTCGATCATCGCGTACACCTTCGGAGCGCTCTCCTCGGCAGCTTTCTTGTCAGTGGTATTGCGGAGGTCGCGGATCGCGTTCCTCGCAGTCTTTGCATAATACTTGTTATGCAAGCGGTGCCTCTCGTTCTGGCGGGAAGCCCTTTGAGCGGATTTCGTGTTTGCCATTATACTATTTTTTTATTTTTTCTGGTAGTGGGTAGGAGAATCGAACTCCTATTGCGGGAATGAAAATCCCGAGTACTAACCGTTATACGAACCCACCAACTGGATTTTTCCCTCTCGAGCGAGCGGGGCTCCTCAAAAGGGAATGCAAAGGTAAGAAGTTTTTCTTACTCTGCCAAATTATTTTTCATTATTTTTCCACTCGAAGGAGTAGAGGATGGACTCGACCTGCCGCAGATAGGAGCGCTTGTCGTATCTGGCGGCGTAGACGAAGGCTTCCAGGACGATGAGGTCCTTCCCGTCCTGGCTGTAGAAAGTGTGGGACACGAAGGGGCCGCCCATGAAATCGCCCTCGACCTCCCAGTAGCCCCGGGCCTCGACGAAGTCGATGCCGTGATACTTGAGGGAGCGCGTTTCCACCGGGAAACCGGTGGAGGTGGTCATGTAGGAGCCGTCGAACATGCCGGGCACATTCGCCTTCATGACTTCGTTCCGCTTGGCGATCATGTTTTCCTTGTCGAACGGATCGTTCTCCGGGACCGGGTAGCGGTACACGAGGACGATCTGGTTCGTATACTGCTTGTCGTCGGCGATCCATACGAAGTCGTCCGTCACCTTGCGGAGCTTGTAGCCCGAGGGGAAATGCATGATGCCGCCGGTAAGCTTCTCCACGGGGTCACGCAGGGTAAGCTCCTCATAAAGGATGGAGTTCGCGATGATGCGGTCGCGCTCCGCCGCCTCGAAGAACTCGGGCAGCTGGTCCTTCGCCTCGGCGATGATGGCGAGGGCGTCTTCCTGGCCGTAGGCATTGACCTGGGCCACGCTCTGCGGCCGGGCCCACTGGTCCCGCTTGTACATCATCCCGGTCGTCTGGTTCTGGGGATTGATGTTCAGGATGAGGATGTTCCGGTGCATCTTGAACATGTTGTTGAAGCTGCCCGGAGGGACGTTCGCCAGGTTGAACAGGGGTTCGCGCTGGGCCAGATAGGGGGTGTCGTCGGCCAGGATCCCGCGGAGGGCGTTGCCGATCTCCCCTTCCCAGTTGTCCTTGTCGATGACGACCACGATCTCGCCGGCCTTGCCGCTCACGTTCGGGAGCAGCGGCCCGCGGTTACGGCCCTTGCATCCCGCGAGGGCCAGCACCATTGCCGCAAGGGCGGCTATCTTGACGATTCTTTTCATATGACGGATGTTTTGTGTTTATCTGATCAGTCTTCCGATGTCGTTGCCGAAGGCCAGCAGCATCAGCAGCAGGAGCAAGACCATGCCTACCATCTGGGCGGCCAGGATGAACTTGTCGCTGGGCTTGCGGCCCGTAATCATTTCATAGAGGCAGATGACGATGTGGCCGCCGTCCAGGGCCGGAATCGGCAGGAGGTTCATCACGCCCAGCATGATGGACAGCAGGGCCAGCAGCGTGAGGAACCGGTACCAGTCCCACTCGGCCGGGAACACCTGGCCGATGGCGATGAAACTGCCCACGGACTTGTAGGCCTCCGTCCGCGGCGTGGCGACGAGGCGCAGGTCCTGCAGATATCCGCCCACCGTGGAGAAGGTTAGGCGGAAACCGGCCGGGATGGCCTCGAAAAAGCTGTATTCCCGACGCTCGTAACCCGGGAACACGGTGTAGACGCCCACGCGACCGGTGGTGTCCACCTGCAGGACAGCCTGCAGGGTATCCGCCCCGCGGGTAATGTCAACGGGCACTTCTCCCCCGGCGTGCGCTCCGAACAGGAGGCGCGCTTCCTGGAGGTAAGTGACCGGCTGTCCGTCCACGGAGATAATGTGGTCGCCATGGGTCAGGAGACCGGCGTTCGGTGATTGCGGAGGGATCGTGTCCACGACGAAAGGAATGGCCAGGTCGAACATGCCCGGCGTGTTCAGGACATCCCCGATGTAGGACTGGTCGATGTAGATGTCCAGGGTGTCCGTCCCCCGGAGGACCGTCGCCTTGCGGACGTCCCGCCGGGCCAGGTCCACCTGCAGGTTCATGAAGTCGTCGGGGACGTAATCGTCGAACCGGAGGATCCGGTCGCCGGTGCGGAAACCCATCTCGTAGGCCAGGTCATTGACATAGATGGCATTGCCCTCGTTGCGGAGGTAGGTGTCGCCCCAGATGTCCAGGATGAGGATGTAGGCGAGGATGGCGAAGAGGAAATTGTTCAGGACGCCGCCCGCCATCACCAGCAGCCGCTGCCAGGCGGGATGGGACCGGAACTCCCAGGGCTGGGGATCCTGCTTCATGGATTCGGTGTCCAGGGACTCGTCGATCATCCCGGCGATCTTGCAGTAACCGCCGAGGGGCAGCCAGCCGATGCCGTATTCGGTCTCCCAGCCTGCGGCCTTCGGGAACAGCTTCGTGAACCAGGCCGACCTGGTGGAGAAGAGCTTCGCCCCGCCGATATCGAAGAACAGGAAGAACTTGTCCACCCGGATCCGGAACAGCTTGGCCCACAGGAAATGCCCGAGCTCATGCAGGACGATGAGCACGGACAGGGCCAGGATGACCTGGAGGGTCTTGATGAGAACTACCATATCAGACTGCGGGCGTGGACGAAGGCTTCCTCGTTGGTGGCGAAGATGTCGTCCAGCGTCGGGTCTGCTACAAATTCCGTGCAAGCGAGCGTATCCGCGGCGACGGAAGCGATGTCATAGAAGCCGATCCGGTCCTGCAGGTAACCCGCGACGGCGGCCTCGTTGGCCGCATTGAGGGCGCAGGGGATGTTGCCGCCCCGGCCGATGGCGTCGAAGGCCAGCTTCAGGCACGGGAACTTGTCCAGGTCCGGTTCGAAGAAAGTCAGGGCACCCAGGGAGCCGAAATCGAGTTTCTTGTTGTTCAGGGACAGGCGCTCCGGATACGAGAGGGCCAGCTGGATGGGCTCCCGCATGTCCGGACAGCCCAGCTGGGCGAGGACGGCCCCGTCCGCGAACTCCACCATCGAATGGATGACCGATTCGGGATGCACGACCACGTGGATCCGCTCCGGCTCCACGTCGAAGAGCCATTTGGCCTCGATGACTTCGAAACCCTTATTCATCATGGTTGCCGAGTCGATGGTGATCTTCGCGCCCATGTTCCAATTGGGGTGCTGCAGCGCGAGGTCCTTCCCGGCCGCTTCGATCCGCGCCCGGTCCCAGGTACGGAACGGGCCGCCCGAAGCCGTGAGATGGATGCGCGCGAGCGGATTCCCCTGCGCGGCCTGCAGGCACTGGAAAATGGCGGAATGCTCGGAGTCCACCGGAAGGATCTTCACGCCGTGCTTGCGGGCCTCCGACATGACGATGGATCCCGCGGCGACGAGCGTCTCTTTATTGGCAAGGGCGATGTCTTTACCGGCCCGGATGGCGGCCAGCGTGGGCCGGAGCCCGCTGAAGCCCACCATCGAGGCGACGACGATGTCCACGCGCTTTCCCGTCACCAGGTCGCAGGCGGCATCGATGCCGGCGTGCACTTCCGTGGTGTTCCCGATGAGGGCATCCCGCACCGTATCGTATTTCGTCACGTCACAGATGACCGCGTGCGGAACGGAAAACTCGTTGGCCTGTTCCGCAAGGAGCGCGGCGTTGCTTCCCGCCGTGATGACCTCCACTTGGAACCGGTCCGGATGCTGCCGGACCACGTCCAGCGTCTGGCGGCCGATGGATCCCGTCGACCCGAGGATGGCTATCTTCTTTCTTTGCATAGGATCAGAAACTGATGTAGGCGGCCGGGTCCACGGCCTCCCCGGCGTACCAGAGTTCGAAACGCAGGTGGTCTCCCTTGGTCAGGGAACCGGAACTGCCCACCAGGGCGACCGGCGTGCCCGCTTTTACGACATCGCCCGCCTTCTTGAGCAGTTTCTCATTCCGCTTGTACACCGACAGGATATCGCCCCGGTGCTGGATGGCGAGGGTGTAACCGTCGGCCTCCTCCCAGCCCGCGAAGACGACGGTGCCGTCCAGGACGGCCATCACCGCCGTGCCGGTCGGGGCCGTGACGTCCACCCAAGGGTGGAGGGTCCGGTCGAAACTCTGCGAAACGACGCCCTTGAGCGGCGTGTAGAAGGAAAGTGCCTCGATGGGGAGGTCGCGCCGGGTGCCGGACACTTCGAACTGCTCCGCCTCGGTCACCCGGGCGCGCAGGAGGGAATCCCGGCGGGCCAGGAATACGGAATCCACCTCCCGGCCGGCTTCCTGCCGCCGGAGGATCAGGCTGTCCAGCAGGAGGGGTTCCTCCCCGGCCACCACTTTCTTGAGATTTTCCGTATAGAGTTCCCACTGGAGGATCTGCGTCTCCAGCGAGTCGATGCGGATGGCGTTCTGGACGGCCTGCCGGCGCGCCTGCGCGTCGGGATAGCCGGGGATGAAGGTCCGGAGCGGCGTGAAGGCGACGAGCAGGTAGAAGATCACCAGCAGGAGGACGACGAGGGAGACGATGGCGGTGACGAACGCCGGCCGCGTGAAGACGATGGACCAAAGGCGTTCGTGGGAAACCGCGTCAATCAGCGACGCCCTGTATTTCCTGGATGTCCGGTTCTTGTCATTAGCCATAAAAAATGTTATCTTTGTAACCTATATGGACAGACTTATCGGGATCGATTACGGACGCAGACGCACCGGCCTTGCCGCGAGCGACCCGCTCCGTATCTTCGCCACTGCCCTGGATACGGTCGATTCTGCAAAGTTAATAGATTATCTCAAAAATTACACCGAAAAGGAGACAATCGAACGCTTTGTCGTGGGTTATCCGGTGAATATGGACGGCTCCCCTTCCGAGGCCCAGGCCGATGTGGATGCTTTCCTGAAGGTCCTTCAGAAGGCCTTCCCGGGCATCCCGGTCTCCCTGGAGGACGAACGCTTCACCTCCGTGCTCGCGCACCGGGCGATGATCGACGGCGGCATGAAGGCGAAGGACCGGCGCGACAAGAAATCCGTGGACCGGATCAGCGCGGCCATCATCCTGCAGGGGTACATGGACCGGACTTCGGGTGCGGTTTTTGCAGTGAATCCAGATTCCGTCCCCGAGAGCCTGTCCCGGAACAAGACGAAAAGAAGGAAATGATACAGCCTATTTACCTATACGGCTCCGAGGTGCTCCGCCGGAAAGCCGCCGAAGCCGACCTCGCGAAGAAAGATGAACTGAACGCCCTCGTCCAGGACCTCCGGGATACCCTGACCCGGGCCGACGGCTGCGGCCTGGCCGCCCCGCAGATCGGGGTGAGCCTCCGGGTCGTCATCGTGGACGGTGACGTCGTCGCCGACACCTACGACTATCTGAAAGGCTTCAAGCGCGTGATCATCAACCCCGAGATCCTCGAGGAAAGCGAAGAGAAAGTCACCTATTCCGAGGGTTGCCTGAGCATCCCGAACATCTACTGCGACGTGCTCCGCCCGGCGAAGATGACCCTCCGCTACTACAACGAGAACTTCGAGCAGGTCACCGAAACCCTGGACAAGTTCGCCTGCCGGATGGTCCAGCACGAACTGTCGCACCTGGACGGCAACCTGTTCACGGACAATGTCCCCCCGATCCGCCGGAAGATGATCGCCTCCAAGCTGCAGAACATCGCCAAGGGGAAAGTGCACCCGCACTACAACAGCAAGCTGAAATAACATTAAAACCACCATACCATGGGAGCTTTTCACGCATATGACATCCGCGGCATCTACGGCAAGGACTGGGACCGTGAGACCGCCTACAAGATCGGTTACTTCATCCCCCGGCTGCTGCAGGCCGACAAGGTGCTGGTGGGGCGTGACTGCCGCGTCTCCTCGCCCGAGGTCCACGACGCCGTCATCCAGGGCATCAACGATGCAGGCGCCGACGTCTACGACATCGGCCTGAGCTCCACGCCCATGGTCTATTTCGGCACGGCGAACTACGGCTTCAAGGCCTCCATCCAGATTACCGCCTCGCACAACGCAGCCCCCTACAACGGCTTGAAGGTGTCCACGACGGACGCCCAGGCCATAGGCTACGACGCCGGCCTGAAGGAAATCAAGGCCTGGATCGACGAAGGCGTCCCCACCCCGGTGGCGGAAGTCCGCGGCAAGGTCTATGAGAAGGAAATCCTCGCCGACTACCTGGCCTTCATGCGCAAGTTCAAGAAGGACCTCTCCGGAATCACCATCGCCATGGACCTGTCCAACGGCATGTCCAACCTCTTTGCAAAGGAGATCTTCGGCACGGGCGAGAACGTCCACTACCTGTTCGACACGATGGACGGCCGTTTCCCCAACCATGAGCCCAACCCGCTCATCGAAGCGAACGTGGTCCCCCTCGAGAACCTCGTCCGGGAAGTGAAGGCCGACGCCGGCGTCATCTACGACGGTGACGCGGACCGCGTGGTCTTCGTGGACGAGAAGGGCGGATTCATCTCCCCCGACCTCCTCATCGCCCTGATGGGCCGCTACTACGTGAACGAGCGCGGCCTCAAGGGCACCGTCCTGCAGGACATCCGCTCCTCCAAGGCCGTGGGCGAGTATCTCGAGCCCATGGGCTGCCAGATGTACACCTGGAAGGTGGGCCGCGCCTTCGCCGCCGCGAAGCTCCGCGAGATCGACGGCATCTGGGGCGGCGAGCTGGCCGGACACTTCTACTTCCGCGATTTCTTCTACAGCGACAGCGGCCTGCTGGCCTCCCTGATCGTCCTCAACATCGTCGCGGACCTGAAGAAGGAAGGCAAGACCCTCAGCCAGGCCATCGCCGAGATCGTCCGCTACAAGAACTCCGGCGAGATCAACTACCGCGTGGAGGACAAGAAGGGCGCGATGGACGCCGTCAAGGAGCATTTCATGGCCCAGGAGAAGGCGACTGCCTTCATGGACTTCGACGGCTACCGCATCGAGTTCCCCGACTGGTGGCTGAACATCCGTCCCTCCAACACCGAACCCTACCTGCGCTTCCTGTGCGAAGCGACTTCCGACGAACTGCTGAAGCAAAAGATCGACGAGGTCGACCATCTCCTGAAGACACGCTTCGGCGCAATCCGTTAATCCGATGAATTTCAAGACGTTACTAACAACCTGCCTCTTCCTTTCCGCCTGTTTTTCCCTGCGTGCGCAGGATGACCACGAAGCCGACTCCCTCCGCCACCAGTTCGGGCGGATGAGCGTCAGTTCCGCACGCAGTACCGCGACGCCTTACGCCGACACGCTGGACACCGATAACCCCGCCGTCAAGGTAGTCCTGTACAACAACGGAACCTTCCGTTATGTCAAGGACCCCAAAGCCCTCCGGGACGACAAGGTCTTCACGGAGCACTGGGACACCCGGAGCGTGAACCCCTACCATGACGAGAAGCCGCTCCCCGACCGCTTCTCCCTGTGGATCGTGGACACGCTGGACTCCTACTGCTGCCCCAACAAGACGACACCCTCGTCCAAGTTCGGTTACCGGCACGGGCGCCGGCACCAGGGTATCGACCTGCCCTACCCGACCGGCACGCCGGTCTACGCCGCCTTTGACGGCAAGGTGCGCGTATCCGACTATGTGGGCGGCTACGGTAACCTCATCATCATCCGTCACGCGAATGGGCTGGAGACCTACTACGGTCACCTGTCCCGCCGCGACAAGGAACCGGGTGACTGGGTGAATGCCGGCGACATCATCGGCCTGGGCGGCTCCACCGGCCGCTCCAGCGGTCCGCACCTGCATTTCGAGACCCGCTACCAGGGCTATGCCTTCGACCCCACCTGGCTCATCGACTTCGAGACCGGTACCCTGCGGCACCGCCTGCTGCGCTTCCGCAGCTGGTATTTCAACCCGAACAGCCGTTATGTCCAGTCCTTCGACGACGAGGATGAGATCTACCGTACCGACGAAGAGGAACGCCTCCTCGCCGAGGAGAAAGCCAAGAAGGAGGCCCAGGCCCGCGCCGCCGCTGAGCGCGCCGCGGTCAAGTACTACCGGGTCCGGGCCGGCGACACCTTGGGCAAGATTGCCAAGAAGAACGGGACCACGGTCAAGGCCCTCTGCCGCCTGAACGGCATCAAGGAAACTACCACCCTCCAGATCGGAAGGAGGTTACGGGTGAAATAAACGGAAAAAGGCTCGCCGGACGGCGGGCCTTTTTCGTGGATCATTCCGGGATGGTCGCTAGAAACTGAACTTGATCATCTGCTGGATGCGGTGGTTCAGGACCCAGTGGCCGGACTCGTAGAGGCCGCCTCGGTTCCGGTCACCATCGCCGAACCAGGCTGCGGTACCGTTGTACTCCAGCGCAAAGGTCAACTTCCCCAGGTTATAGGCCAGGGTAGGCGTAGCACGCAAGGCGCGCTGGATCCGGGAATCCGCCGAATTGTTGAGCCACAGGGTGAGGTCGGAATCCTGATAAGCGAAGAGGCTCTTCGTCGTACCGAGTTGCTGCATCAAGCCGAACATCGCCATGAACTGGAACTTCTTTCCATACTGGAAGGAAAGGAAACCGACCAAGTCCTGCATCGGCGTATACTCCAAGGCCAGCCGGTTCCAGTTGAACGTGGTCCCGTAACCGGAGAGAAGGTTCATATGCTCCCCGCTCTGGGCCAGGACAGCCTTGGCCTTTATTTGGAAACTGCCGTGGGTGTACTGCAGGAAGGCCATCGGGGAGATGGCGAACAGCCGTTCACGGAGGGTGGTCGTTTCGTTGAAGTTATAGGCCAGTTCATGGGCGGCCTCGTCCAAGATGTAGATGGTCGGAGCCTCCCAGAGCGGCTTGCTGGAGAATACGTTCACACCGATCCGGCCCAGGAACCCGCCGCTCCGGAGCGACACGCCCAGGTAAACCTCCGGAATCATCCCGTACTTGTTATAAGCGGCGCTTTTTCCATTCGGCCCGGTAGGCAGGTACTGCATCGGATAGAGGATACCGCCGGTCCAGGTAAACTTGCCCACGGTCCAGTGGAACATCACCTGCGGGCTGCGGTTGAACGGATTGAACGGGGCGCCCGTCTCCAGATTGGTGACATGGGGCAGGTCCGCCGCCATCGGGTGCCAGGTTTGGCCTACATTGAGCAGCAGGTCACCCAATTCGAGGTTGTCCCAGAGGATGCCCATGTAGGCATGGCGCAGCCGGAAAGTGGCCAAGGAACCGTTCATGCAATAGAAATCGCCTTCAATGGTTCCGTTGACCTGGGTATCCCCGATCCGGTAACCGGAGATGTTGAGCCCCAGCCGGGAAGTCAGCGCCAGCATACGGAAGGAAGGAACGGCGTTCGCGTCAATGCCGTCGACCGCCAAGCTGTTCTTGGGCATGTAAAAATACAAGTCCTGGGTGCCCGCATTCACTTCATGCGTGTCGAACACCATGTAGTTGCGGATGAAGCCGTAAAGCTTCAACTTGGACGGGGTCTCTTCCTGGGCGGAGCATACGACGCCCGGGCCCAGTGCAGAAAGGGCTGCCAACAGCGATAAGAGAATCTTTTTCATACAGATGGATCCGGGCGTTGCTTCGGTTGTCGCGTTAGAAACGGATGTAGGACATGAACCAGAGCTCGTTGTACTGAGGCGCCGCCAGCAGCCGGTTGTTGTGGTGACGGTACTCCAGCTGGAAATTCAGGTTCTTGTGAAGACGGAAATTCAGGCAGGCGGAATACATGTCATGGCTGGTGTCGGATTTGCCGTTGGGACGGAACTCATCCCACTTGGCATACACCTTGAACCAGTCCACCACCGGGATGCCGACCGTGACATACAGGGCATCGGCGGCACCGCTCTGCTCCTTTTCACCGGCCACGGCCGTCGCATACTCGGCCCGGACCGACCAGTTGTTGACGTCGTACTTCAGGCCTGCGCTGATACGCTCACGCTTGAGGGTCGCGCCCGAAGCGTTCACCCAGTTTCCCTTCCAGCCGAAAGCGCCGATATACAGGCCCTTGACGGGCTGGACCTGGAGGGTGCCGATGATGTCCTTGGACTTGTTGGCATCGGCCAGATTGATACCCTGGCCGTTGTACACGCCCAACTGGTAGTGGAGCAGGCGATACTGGTCATCCGCCATCGGAATGAGGTCGCCCTGGACCTGGATACCCTGGTCACGGCCGCCCATGTTGGCTTCGCCGAGGCGGTCGCCCATACCGGACATCTTCTGGACGAGGAAGGAGTAGTCACCCACGCCCACATCCCAGGGGTTCATCGGATTCTCGAAGGTGAAGGCACGCTTGAACTGGCCCATTTTCACGGAGAATTCCTTGTACTTGGCCCACTCGACATAGAAGTCCTTCACATGGGGGCTCGTGCCGTTGGCCTGGAACTGGATGCGGTACTTGAAGTCGTCGAAAATGCTGCCGTCCACATACATACGGATGAGCCGGCAGTTGAAGCCAGGGCCGCCGTGGGCGCCTTCCTGGTCGCTGTACTTGTAGCCGCCGATGATGTAGGCACCGAACTTGGGCTTGCTCACGAAATCGGAAACTTTGTAACCGTATTCGGGTTTCTGCGTCTCCTGCGCGAAGGCAGAAAAACCGATCGCGGACAGAAGCGCCGCCCATAAAAGGATAGTCTTTTTCATATGCATTGGAATTAGATTAAGCAAACGGGAAAATCTTGGTAAGCCAGAAATAGCCGAGGATGAAACCGACGAGGCCGATCAGGAGACCGATCCGGGTCATATCCTTGGTTTCCACCATGCCGGTCGCGGAAGCGATGGCATTCGGCGGCGTGGAAATGGGGAACAGCATCGCGATGGAAGCGCACATGGCGATGAAGATGATCATCGCCTGGGTGCCGCCCAGGGCAAGGAACTGCGCGTTGTTGGCCGCCTCGGGATCGGCCATGCCGTTCGCGACCACGATGAGGATCGGGATCAGGAGGGCCGCCGTGGCGGAATTGGAGATGAAGTTGGAGAGCAGGTAGCACACCAGGCCGGCGACGACCAGCACCAGGACGACGGACATGTTGCCGAACGGAATCGCCTGGATCAGGACCTTCGCGAGGCCCGTGTCCTGCATCAGGTAACCCAGGCAGAAGCCTCCCGCGACAAGCCAGAGGACATTCCAGTTGATTTCCTTGATCTCTTCCTTGCCGAACAGGCCCGTTGCCGTGAAGACGGCCAGCGGAATCCAGGCGACGATGTTGGAATTGATACCGGTCAGCTGCTCGGTCGCCCAGAGGAGGATCGTTCCGATGAAGGTGATCCAGACCAGGTACAGTTTCCAGTCCTTCTTCTTGTTGCTCTCCGGGATCTCCAGGACGAGTTTCTTCGTCTTGAACGGGAAGAAGAGGCGCAGGAGGACCCACGCGATGAGGATCATGATGATCACGTAAGGAATCATGTGCACGCACCATTCGCCGAAGGAGACGTCGATGCCGGCCTGCTCCAGGGCGCCTTTCGCGGTGGCGTTCGGCGGAGTGCCGATCGGCGTGCCGATACCGCCGAGGTTCGCGGCGACCGGGATGGAAAGGGCGAGGCCCACCTTGCCCTTGTCATCGGCCGGGAGCTTGGAAAGCACCGGGGTGAGGAGGGCGAGCATCATCGCAGCCGTAGCCGTGTTGGACATGAACATCGAGAAGACGGCGATCATCAGGAGGAAGCCCAGCAGGACGACCTCAGGCTTGGTGCCGAAGAGTTTCAGCAGGGCGCGGGCCAGCGTGACGTCCAGGCCGTAGCGCTCCGCCATGATGGCGAGGACGAAACCGCCGAGGAACAGCATGACCACCGGGTCGGCCATGGAAGACATGATACGGGCGTACGGAACCAGGGTGCCGTACTTCGGGTCGCAGAAGAAACCGATACCCTTGTTGGATACCGTCAGCAGGGCGATGACGATGACCAGCAGGGAGGTGGTCCAGTTCGGGATGATTTCGAAGATCCACATCAGCGCGGCGAACACGAACAGGGCGATCACGCGCTGCTGGACGACAGTCAGGGCCTCGATGCCGTAGAACGACACCGGGACGGCCCAGAGGAAGATGGTGATGAGCAGCACAAGCGGCAGAAACACACCATACTTGAGGTTGAATTTCTTGGCCATTATCTGGAATTGTTATTTTTCATAGGTAAAACGGATGTCCACCGGAATCTTCTCGAGTTCCAGGGAGACGATGTCGGACTGGATGCCCGGGCTGACGACACCGTACTTCGCCACGTAGGAACGGGCGGCGTCGATGTCGCCGAGGGCCTGGATCCGGAGGATCTCGGCGCCGAGGGTCTCGAGCGCCGCCCAGGTCTTGCCATAGTCGATGCCGTAGCGGCCGGAAGCCTTCCGGGTGATCGCGCCACATTCGACGAGATAATTGTAAACGGCAATATTCGCGACGCCGGTCGGGTCCGCCGCGCCGAAGCGCGTGGAACGGATCGTATTGGTAACGAAGGTGGCCAGCACGTCTTCCTTCTGGATGAGGGCGGAGACGCGATGGGCTTCGACCTCCTTGGCACAGAGGTACGCGCCCAGCACGTTGGATTTCGCTTTCTCGACCGTCAGGGCCTCGTTGCCGAGCGCTTCGGCGACCGTTCCCTTCCCGTTGACCGTCTCCTTCACGCCCAGGCCCTTTGCGATCTCGCGGAAAGCGATGATCCAGTAGAAGGCGCTGGCGTCCAGATGGGCCTGGTGGTCCGCCTCCAGCAGGGTCATGCCCACCGGGAAGACGGTGCGGTTGAACTTCTCGCGGATGACGTTGTCGAAGAGGATGGTGCGGGTGCCCAGTTCCTCCTGGACCTTCGCGTCATACGGGAAGTTGATGGCGATCACCTTGAAGCCGGCGTTGGTGTAGCCGCTGCAGTAGAGCACGTTGCAGGAAAAGATATTGGACTCGTCGCCGGGGACGAAGGCCCGGTGCGCCGGATCGCCGGGGAGCATTTCCTGGAATTCCGGAAGACGGGCCGACAGGGCGTTCAGTTCCTCGGTACGTTCCAGGTTCTTCAGGAGCACATAGGCGCCGTAGGAGGCTTTCGTGCCGTACAGGGCGTCGTCCACGGCCTCGTTCGGGCCGATCACGAGATCCATCTTGCTGTCGGTCATCTCCAGCCAAGCCTTGTCGCTCTCGTAGTAGTCGTCGGTCTTCAGGCCTTCGATCTTCTTGAGGAGGTATTCCCGGACGCTGGGCTTGATGGTGATATCGGCGGCCGCCTGCAGGTAGTCGGCAATCTTGCCGATGGACTCGGCATAGGCGTCGTGGTACCAGACGGTCTTCAGGGAGTCACCGTCCCGGACGATCAGGGTGTAGGGGCTGGACTTGTACGGGCAGGGATCGGCCTCGAACTCCGCCGCGGTCATGTCGGCCGGATAGAAACCGGCCCCGGCGGGCTTGGCACCATACCCTTCCACGAAAGGCTTGCCGTCGATGCGGTCCCAGGGGCCGTAGTTGATCTCGGCATAGAGCTTGGCGGAAGGATCGGAAAGGGAGCCCAGGAGCGCCTCCTTGTCGCCGAAATTCTGCTTCCAGTAGATCTTGTCCACTTCGTCCGCGGCGAAACGGTACAGGTTCAGGACTTCCTTGCCATTGTCAGTGATGCCCGAGAGGTCCGGAGCGGGAATCTTCACCACGGCGTAATTCTCCACCAGCCGGTCCGCCTTGGTCCTGTGCGTTTCACAGGAGACGGCCACGAGGGAAAGGAGCGCCAGGGCGGCTGCGAGTTTTCTCATATCGTCGGTTCTTGAATCCAAAACAATTCACAAATGTAGCAATTCTCCCCGACATAAAAAAAGAGGATGGCCCTATGAGCCATCCTCTTTAACAGAAATCTTTCCGATTTAGATCGTGCCCTGCTCAAGCATGGCTTGCGCAACCTTCATGAAGCCGGCGATGTTCGCGCCCTTCACGTAGTCGACGGTGCCGTCCGGCTGGGTGCCGAACTTGACGCACTGCTCGTGGATGGACTTCATGATGAAGTGGAGTTTCGCGTCCACTTCCTCACCGCTCCAGCTGATGTGCTCCGCGTTCTGGGTCATTTCGAGACCGGAGGTGGCGACACCGCCGGCGTTCACGGCCTTGCCCGGGGCGAAGAGGATGCCGTTGTGCTGGAAGAAGTGGATGGCGCCCGGCTGGCAGCCCATGTTGGAGACTTCGCAGCAGCACCAGCAACCGTTGGCGGCCAGTTCCTTCGCATCGTCCTCGGAGAGTTCGTTCTGGAAGGCGCAAGGGAGGGCGATGTCCACCGGGATGGACCAGGCCTTCTTGCCGGCGGTGAAGAACGCCTTGTCGGGGAACT
>JAEEGH010016152.1_pt1 | contig 16090 bp, 16 predicted proteins | sample 9134181 | NCBI WGS metagenome assembly JAEEGH01 (sample SAMN16246544, study PRJNA631951) | gut metagenome | biome: gut microbiome; feature: rumen; material: DP-attached | host: Bos | place: Iran: Karaj | collected 2018-10
CCTCAGGGGAGTGAACAGGCTCTTTGAATGCGGTCTCGGCTATGACGAACTCAGGGACCTGGGAGTTAAGATCGGAGCCGACGTGCCTTACTGTGTCGAGGGCGGCACCGTTCTTGCGGAAGGCATAGGCGAAAAACTGACCAAGCTCACCCAGCTTCCCGAATATACACTTGCGGTCGCAAAGCCCGAAAAGGGGGTCTCCACGGGAAATATCTACAAGGCGCTCGATGAGATATTCGAATCGATCGCCCACCCGGATGTCGATGCGATGCTGGATTCCATGAAGACCTGCACGGGAACGGGATTCCTTAAATATCTCGGAAATGTCCTCGAATATGTAACGGAGCCTTGCTGCCCCGAGATAACGCAGATAAAGAAGATATTCGATGACGCCGGATCTAAGGGAACGCTCATGACGGGATCGGGCCCCACCGTATTTGCATTCTTCGAAGATAAGGATAAAGCCGGGGTGGCGGTCGATGCGGTAAGGGAAGCCGGACTTGCCACCGAAAAAGAAAGTTTTGTCACAACATTAAAGAAATTGTATTAAAATCAGTACAATCCGTGGTATTATGTATACAATCATGATATTTCGGAGGACATTTTTATGCCTAAGGCCAAGGAAGAAGATTTCCTGCCATTAAGAGATTCCGTATATAACAAACTCAGACAATCGATCCTTACCGGGGAGTTTCCCGCCGGCGAAAGACTGATGGAGGTGCACCTCGGCGATAAGCTCGGGGTAAGCCGTACGCCCATAAGGGAAGCCATTCGTATGCTCGAGCTCGAGGGACTTGTCACCATGATCCCGAGAAAGGGAGCAATGGTCGCCCAGATAACCGAGAAGAACATGTCAGATGTCCTTGAGGTAAGAAGAGCGCTCGATATCCTCTGCGTCCAGCTCGCATGTGAAAGGATCACCTCGGAGGGCATAGCCGATCTCAAGAAGGCCAGGGATGCGTTCGAAAAGGCGGTCGAGACCAATGACAGCAGGGTCATAGCCCAGGCTGATGTGGAATTCCACAATGTCATAATCAGCGCCACCGGTAATGACAGGCTTATCAGCCTTGAGGATTCCCTTTCCCTTCCGATGTACAGATACAGATATGAATACATCAAGGATTCATCGGGGCATGACAATCTCGTCAAAGAGCACAGAAGGATCGTTAATGCGATCGAAAAGAGAAATGCCGAGATCGCAGCCGAAGCTGCGGGAGAGCATATAGATAACCAGCGCAGGTCCATCATCCGCCAGATCCGTATGGAACGGGAGGAAGAGACGATGAATGCGCTCTACGGAAAAAGAAAATGAAGCAAAGCGGGCGGGAGATCCCGCCGGACAAAAAAGGAGAATCCGTTCGGATTCTCCTTTTCTTATGTCTGTACTTATTTGATGGGCTTTGCTCCCGCTTTTTCCTGGAGCTTATCCACCCAGGCCTTGAAGCCCTTCTTCCGGACCTTCTCGGTAGCGGTCTTGCCGTGGAGTCCCTTTACTTCGAGGATGTAGATACCGCTGACTGCGGCCTTTACTTCCTTTTTGACGGGAACGTCTTCGAAGATCTTCTCGTCACAGATAAGTGACATTATCTGGGGACCGATCTTGGCCTTGACGATGGGCATCTTGGAACCTCTGAGCGCCTTGGGCGTCTGGTCCAGTACCGCCTGGGGAAGGCCTGCCTCCCTGATCTTCATACGCTTCTTATCTATGATCAGCATGGAAACATACTGCTTGTTAGCCTGAAGCATGGCATTGTTCTCATCCTGCCTCTTCTGCATCTTCTTTCCGACAAAATACAGGACAATGAGAATTGCTATAAGTATTACAAGAACTATGATTGCTATTATTGCTGCTTTACCCATAAGTCACCTCTTTCAAAAATGCATTGTAGCAAACAAAGGCTCTGTTATCAATAATTTGTTTGTGTGAAGAGCCTTATGGTGGTACAATTGCGTGTGATACGCTTATATTTAAGAAGATTTTTAGAAAGTGATCATATTATGAAAAGAAGAATCGTTGCATTATTTACTGTTCTTTCACTGCTCAGCCTCAGCGCATGCTCCGGTGATGAGAACGTATTCTCGGATGTTTCCGCCAATAACACTCCTGTGGCCGCTCCCGCAGACCTTGGCGAATCCGTTACCGTATTTGACTATGATATGAGTCAGTATGTCGAGGTGGGAGATTACCGTTCGCTCACCATCGATTATGAGCCCTACGATCTTACCGAGGAAGATGTCGATTACGCATACATGACCTTCCTTGATGATTATGCCAAAATGGTGGATCCCGCCAAATATGTGACCGACAGGGAAGTTCATGACGGTGACACTGTAAGCCTCAACTACTGCGGAACCAAGGACGGCGTTGCGTTTGAAGGAGGAACCGCCGAAGGATACCTTCTCAAGATAGGTTCCGGAACCTTTATTCCCGGATTTGAGGAGGGACTTATAGGCGTTATGCCCGGCGAGGAGATCGACCTTCCCCTTACTTTCCCCGAGGAGTATCATTCCGAGGAGCTTGCCGGACAGGATGTTATCTTCACCTGTACCGTAAACGGTATCATCACCATCGATTCCCTGATCGCAACCGCCAATGACAACCGCGACGAGGGAACCGATCCGATCGAGACCGAGGAGCAGTTAAGGGAGATGTGCCGTGAGGAACTCATCGAGCAGGTCAAGGCATATGACAGGGAGAACGTCCAGACCCTTATCACCCAGAACCTTTCGACCATAGTTACCGAAAAGGCGGCCTTCCCTCAGGAACTTGTCGATGCATATGATGCACTCGTGCTCAAGTCCGTCGAAAACAGTGCGGCAATGTACGGAGTAGATTCCGAGACACTGCTTTCATATTACGGCTACACACTCGACTCCTATATCGCCGAGTTCAGCCGTCCCCAGCTTGTAAATGACGCTGCTCTCTATGTTATCGCTTCCGAGAACAACCTCCTTCAGACCGATGAGGAGTTCGAAGCTTCCCTTCAGGAATATGCCGACAGCTACGGCGTTACCATAGACGATCTTCTTACACAGCTCACCAGGGAGGAATACAGGGTATATTTCCTTGAGGAAAATACACTTAATTTCCTTACCGATCTCTATACTATCGACTGATCGAAACGCCCGGACTCATATATATTGTGGGTCCGGGCGAAAAATTCATAAATTTTCACAAAAAGTGTAAAGTTTTAAATGCTTCATTCCGATAAAGTAGGTGTAAGGCATAAAATATGCCTTGCAATACTACGAAAAGGAGGCAAAACCGGATGCGTATAGAAAGTTATTCGCAGATCCAGAGCCTGTATCAGACTTCAAGGGTTTCGAATACACAGAAGACCAAGAATACCGGTGCGGTAACCGATAAGGTATCCATCAGCAGCATTGGAAAGGACATGAAGACTGCCAAGGATGCTCTTGCAGCTACTCCCGATGTCAGAGCCGATCTTGTGGATTCGATAAAGTCAAGGATCCAGGACGGAACTTACAACGTCAGCGCAGGCAGCTTTGCTGACAAACTTCTTCAGAAATATCAGGAATTGGGGTAAAGAGTGGCAAGTCTTGTAGAGAATCTCATCAGCATACTTACGGAAGAATGTAACGAAATTGAGACGGTTCTCGGACTTGCGCGCTCAAAAACCCCGGTGATCGTTGCCGGGGATCTCGATGCGCTTGGTAAGATCACGGAGGATGAACAGTCGCATGCCGACAGGCTGCAGAACCTTGATAACACAAGGTCCAAGGTAACTGCCGACATCGCGAATGTACTTAACAGGGATGTTAACGATCTGAAATTAAAGACTCTCATCGGCCTGCTTGAAAGGACACCGGCTGAACAGAAGGCTCTGTCAGAAGTATATGACAGGCTTACCGGACTGACCCACGAGCTTGCCAGAGTAAATGAGCAGAACAGTGAGCTCCTTAAGAGTTCGCTTGAACTGGTGGATTTTGAGTTGAACCTGCTCAATTCACTGAAGGCCGCCCCCGAAACAGCCAATTATTCAAAGGGCGCCTACACCGGAGGAACCCTCGGAGTGACCAGAGGTAACTTTGACGCTAAGCAATAGGAGAGATCATATATGTCCCTGTGGAGTGACCTTTCCCTGGGTGTCTCGGGACTTCAGGCCAGCAACAACGCGTTAAACACCGTTGCCCACAACATTACCAATGCTGATACCGAAGGCTACACCAGACAACAGGTAGAATTTGACGACAGAAGATATATAACGATCTCCAAGACAGGAAGTGCGATTTCTTATCAGCAGTCAGGTCTTGGAGTTTATTATTCTAACGTAAAACAGGTTAGGGATTATTTCCTTGACAAAACATATCGTACCGAGCTCGGAAGACAGGAATTCTATGAGGTTTCCAAGAACACCTTAAATGAGATAGAGGACCTTCTCGGAGAGCTTAACGGTGCTTCATTTCAGGAATCACTGTCAGATCTGTGGACCGCAGTCCAGGAGCTGACCAAGGATCCCTGCAATTCCGTTACTCAGGGTGCTCTCGTAAGTGAGGCCGCTGAGTTTCTTGAGCGTGCACAGTCCGTTTACAGCGATCTTGCCGGATACCAGGACAATATCAATTTCCAGGTACTTCAGGATGTCAAGACCATCAACGATTACGGCAAGAAGATCCTGGAGCTCAACACCACCATCCAGAAAATAGAACTTGGACAGGAAAAAGCCAACGATTTCAGGGACCAGAGGAATCTGATCCTTGATAAGCTTGCGTCCATGTGTAATATATCCTATACCGAGGACCAGTACGGTGCCGTTTCGGTTCAGATCGAGGGTGAGGACTTCGTAAAAGGCTCCCTTTGCTTCGAGATGTGGATCGACATCGATTCCCAGACCGGATTCTATACCCCTTACTGGCCCCAGAATTCCAATTACACCGTAGCTCCCGGCGGAAACCCTCAGAATACCGACAATACCATCTTTTCATATGACGGAAAGAAGGGCGACCGCATCTACAATATCGAAGCCGCTCATGTCTTCGACTTAAGCAGGGGAATATCCACTGAAAACGGCACGGATGTAGGAAAGCTCAGAAGCCTTCTTTACGCAAGGGGCGATCACAGGGCTGACTACACCGATATCAGATTCTACGACGATATCAAGGACTCCGTCCTTATGAACATACAGGCTGAGTTCGACCAGCTGATCCACAATGTCGTTACCTCGGTAAACGGCGTTCTGGAAACGGCAGCAGGCGTAAAGACCCTTGCCGCACCCACTGCATCGAGCCAGACTACCAATCCCAATGCGCCCGATTATTACGATCCCGCTGACCTTGCCCTTTACAATGCCATCAAAGCCGCAGATCCCAAGGCTTATGACGGAAAGGAATACAAGGTATACGAGGACGTCGATGACGGCTTCAACTATATGGAAAGCGCGGACGGATCGCCCTTACAGCTTTTCCAGAAGTCCACTACCGACGGATATACAAAGTATGACCTGAACTCATCCGGTCTCGGCACATACTGGGTATTCAACGAAGAGGAGATGCCCAGGGTTAACAGCCGCGGACAGGTTGTCGATTCGAACGGAAATGTTGTTGACCAGTCGGCACTTGCCGATCTTAAGTACAGCCTGTACTCCGTCTCCAATACCCGCATCAACCAGAACCTTCTTCAGACACCTTCACTCCTTGGCTTCAGGCTCAAGGACGGTTCAGAGGACATCGCGACCATGACGGCCCTCAAGAAGGTCTTCACCGATGAGAAATATACCCTGAACCCCACGGTCATCAAGAAGGTCAACCTCAACGATTATTACAGCGATCTGGTCTCACAGGTATCCAATTCCGGATATATGTACAACAGCATCTACGAGAACCAGGCCAAGACCGTATCCGCAGCCGAAAGCGCAAGGGACCAGGTTGAAGCGGTATCAAGCGACGAGGAACTCAGCAATATGATCAAGTACCAGAGTGCCTACAACGCTTCTTCAAGGTTCATCAATGTCGTTAACGAGATGATTTCGCATCTGCTCAACAGCCTTACCTGATAAAGGAAAAAATACCCGAAAAGACACATATTTACGCAAATTTAAGCGGGGAGACCTTAAGTCTCCCCTTCTTTTTACCGATATAATTATTGTGAAACCGTAGGAGGACTTTGCATGAGTTCACAATTCTTTGGATTAAATATCGCATATTCCGGATTGCTCGCATCCAATGCGAATCTGAATACCACAGCCAATAATATAGCCAATGTGCAGACGGAAGGTTACAGCAGACAGGCGGTCGATACCCAGGCAGCCTTTCCTATCCGTACTTTCCAGACCTACGGATGTGCCGGCGCAGGCGTCGACACTCTTTCCGTTGAGCGTATAAGGGACGGTTTCTACGACCAGAAGTACTGGAACAACAACTCCAAGCTCGGTGAATACAACATGAAGCAGTATTACATGAGAGAGCTTGAAGATTATTTCTATGACAGCGGAACGAACGGCGGCTTTTCACAGATCTACGACAAGCTCATGACCACCGCTCTCCAGGAGATCATGAAGGATCCCGGATCATCGAGCGCAAAGAGCCAGTTCGTCGGATATGCAGGACAGCTTACCGATTACTTCAACCAGATCGTCGGAAACCTTCAGAATGTTCAGAAGGATGTAAACTCCGAGATCAAGATCAAAATAGACGATATCAACTCCATCTCCACCGAGATCGCAACCTTAAACGAGCAGATCACCACAATAGAGATGGGCGGTCAGAAGGCCAACGAGCTCAGGGACAGAAGAGACCTCCTCGTCGACAGACTCTCCGAGATAGTCGATGTCGAGACCGAAGAGCTCCCCGTATATGACAAGAACGATCCCGAGAGAGAGACCGGAGCTTACAGATATATAGTAAAGATCGCCGGCGGCCAGACACTTGTTGATGCCAAGGAACACAACGATCTTACCTGCGTTGCAAGGGAAGATTTCGAGAAGGTCAATATGACCGATATCAACGGCCTCTATGATGTCTACTGGGAGAACGGCGAGAAGTTCAAACTCTCCAATGCAAGACTCGGCGGAGAACTCAGGGGACTCGTAGAACTCAGGGACGGAAATAACGGAGAATTCTTCAACGGAACCGTTATCGATACCCGGGTTAACGGATACAACGATCCCGATACCGGAGATCACGATACCGTAACCGTACAGGTATCCAATGATTACCTTACCGACCTCAATAAATGTAATCTTTCCGATCAGGGCGGAATCATAAACCTCGGAAATACCGAATTTTACTACGATTCCTGGTCATACAGCGTAGATATTGATGCGAGCGGTGTAGCAACCTATACTTACAAGTTCGTTCTCAGCAATGAGCAGCAGCTCAACCCCAGACACGTCACCAATGACCGTGTCGGAAAGCCTGCCAAGATAGGTGAGAACATCAAGTACGAGGGAATTCCTTACTATATGAACCAGCTCAATGAGTGGGTAAGGACCTTCGCAGAGAAGTTCAACGATATCCTCAAGCAGGGTAATGACAATACCGGAACGATAATGTTCACGGGCGATATGCCTACCGACGACCAGCAGTACTTCTTCCCCGACCAGACGGGAACCTGGAGAGCCGATACACTCCTCAGGGCATATACGTCAAAGGAAGACACGGTCAAGCAGTCAACCTACGGAACGAGCATCACGGTAGATGTTACGGATGACAGCTACTACAAGCTCACCGCAGAGAATTTCTCGATACTGACCGCAATGGTCAACGATCCGACTCTTATGACCAATAAGTTCAAGACCGGCGACGGCGTTGAGCAGAACGATCTCCTTGAAGCGCTCAAGGACATGACGAGCGAAAAAGACATTAATTCCTTCAGGGGAAGCACCGCATCGGGATTCCTCGAGGGAGTTCTCTCGGATGTAGCTCTCGGCGCGGCAGCGGCAAATACCGGAGTTGCAAGCTACGAATCGGTCCAGCAGGCTATAGGAAACGTAAGACTTTCCGTATCCGGAGTTGATGAGGACGAAGAAGCCGTCAATCTGGTCAAGTTCCAGAACGCTTTCAACCTCTCCTCCAAGATGATCTCGGTTTTCCAGGAAATATACAAGAGACTGATCCTCGAAACCGGAGTATAATGAAACACAGTGAAGGAAGGAACCTTCACTCACAGTTCGACAGGGATGTCTGACCAAGAGCGGAAAACCCGCAGGAGGCAGATATGCGTATTACCAATAAGATAATGCAGAGGAACAACCTCTCCAATATCAACACCAATAAGATCCTCGAAGACAAACTCACCAGCCAGCTTTCATCGGAAAAGAAGATAATAAGACCTTCCGACGACCCTGTTATCGCTATCAGGGCTCTTAGGCTGCGTTCAAACGTTACCGAGGTAACCCAGTACTATTCCAAGAACATTCCAGATGCCACCAGCTGGCTGAAGGTAACTGAGGATGCTCTTTCTTCCCTTTCTTCAATAATCACTTCCTGCCAGAATGACTGCACCAAGGGCGCAAACGGTGACCTTACCAGCTCGGACAGGAACACCATTCTCGAAGAACTCAAGGCTTTTTCAAGCGAGATCTACAAGACCGGTGATGCGGACTATGCCGGAAGATATGTATTTACCGGATACAGGACCGACACCTCTCTTTCCTTCCAGAAGCAGACCTACATGAGATATCAGATGACCGAGCAGGTCGACCGTACCGCGATCGACAGCGTAACCCATGTAAACCAGGGCGATATCGCCACCTGGACCGCTGCCAATTTCAACGATGCCACCCATTCCGGCATTACCGAGCAGCCCATAAGCCAGTCCACCTGCTACAGATTCAGGCTTTCATATGACGATCTTGATGATGTGGGCGATTACAGAAGCGATATGCTTTCCGCTGAGCCCATCATCCAGTACTATGATGCGGCCGGAACTCTTCAGACCATAAACGGAATGACAGCATATAAGTCAACCGATATCATTCCCGGTGCAAACCCCGGCGATCCAAGCACGGATCCTTACTCACTTGCCGCAAGCGATAACGATGCGGTTATCTATCTGTCGGATACCGGAGAGATACTCCTCGGCAAGAATGTCTATGATACGCTTATGGCTACCAAGGACGATGCAACCACCGGCGATAAGGACGAATCCCAGATCCTGATCACTTATCAGAAGACAGAGTTCAAGGCCGAAGACCTCCGCCCCCAGCACTTCTTCAGAAGTGCATCCATGGAAGGTGAGATGGCAGGTAATACATTTAATGTAGATAGCACTTCATTATTAAGGTATAATGAATCTTACCTGGATACGACTCTTGAAAGACAGTCCATCGAGTACGATGTAGGTTTCAACACCACCATCAGAGTCAATTCCACCGCCGATGAGTGCTTCAAGCTCGGAATCGGAAGAGAGATAGATGACCTTGTCAATGCAATGCAGGCAGTCGTTGATCTCGAGAACGCCATCGCCGATATCGAGAAGAAGCTCGAGTCCACCACGACTCCCGCTGACAGGACCATCCTTCAGAACCAGCTCGATGCCGCAAACAAGGCATTCACTTATCAGAAGGACATCGCACAGAAGCGTTTCGAACAGGGAATAACCGCAATGCAGGGTTACCTGAACGACACCAGCCTTGCGATCACCAATAACGGAACAAGATCTTCAAAGCTCGCTCTCATCGAGTCCAGGCTTCAGAACCAGAAGACCACATTCGAGACTCTTCAGAGCCAGAACGAAGATATTGATATCACCGAAGTCGCTATCGGACTTGAAAGCGCAAGTGTTACTTATGAGGCCGCTCTGATGGCTACAAGCAAGATAATGCAGAATACTCTGCTTAATTATCTGTAAGGGAAAGGAGACCATATGCTTATCAAGACTAAGATTTTCGGAGAAGTAGAGATCAGTGATGAGAAGATCCTTACATTTGAGGACGGAATCATAGGATTCCCCGATCTCAAGCATTTTACTCTTATCCATGATGAGGAGAAGGGAAACGACGCAGGTATCAGATATTTCCAGTCCATAGAGGAGCCCGGCTTTGCAATGCCCGTTATGAATCCTCTTATGGTATGTGAGACATATAATCCCCAGGTCAGTGAAGAGCTTCTTTCCGATCTCGGAAACCTGAGCGATGAGAACATCGTTGTACTCGTAACCGTTACCGTTCCCACCGACCTCACCAAGATGACCGTTAACCTTCAGGGACCCATCATCATCAATTCCGATGAAAAGAAGGGCGCCCAGATAATCGTCGAGGGTAATGACTACCCCGTAAGATTCCCCATTTATGACATTCTCAAGGCCAGAAAGGAGGGCAACTAAGATGCTTGCACTTTCCCGTAAAAAAGGAGAGGCACTGGTCATCAGCAACAACATCGAAGTGACCATCCTCGAGATAAAGGGAGACCAGGTCAAGATAGGCATCTCGGCTCCCAGAGAAGTACCCGTATATCGTAAGGAGATATACCTCCAGATCCAGGATTCCAACAAGGCCGCTACGGACGTTTCCGGAATGCAGGCTCTCAAAGATCTTCTTGGTTAGTTACAGAAAACCCATTCGGGGCGGTCTTCAGGGCCGCCCCGTTTTCTTGACAATTGCCGATTTTATCGATAAAATGGGTACTTGCACGTAGTGCAAAAAGTGAACAGAGCTTCAGATTCCGTTCACCGCGCGTTTAATCTTCTTATAAGGACAGAAAGGGGACACCTAATAATGGAAGATACTAACAAGCTTACAAAAGAGGGACTCAGACAGTACGAGGACGAACTTCATGATCTCAAGGTAAACCGCCGTCAGGAGATCGCACAGAAGATCAAGGAAGCCCGCGAGCAGGGAGATCTTTCCGAGAACGCTGAGTATGATGCAGCCAAGGACGAGCAGGGCAAGATCGAGGATCGTATCGCCGAGCTTGAGGAACTCCTTAAGAATGCCGAGATCATCTCCGGAACCTTCGTTAAGGTTAAGAATATGGAGAGCGGCGACACCATCGAGTACAAGATTGTTGGATCTTCCCAGGCAGATTCCCTCAATTTCATGATATCCGATGAAAGCCCTGTAGGACGTGCTCTCAAGGAGAGCAAGAAAGGTGAGACCGTTAAGGTTGAAACTCCCGCAGGCGTACTTAAGTTCAAGATTATAGACATCTGGAAGGATTAAGGTATCAAAGTGGCAGACGTAAATCAGCAGAATAAGAAAGAAGCTCCCCAGGAGGACGTAGGCCAGCTTCTCAAGGTAAGAAGGCAGAAGCTTTCCGACCTTCAGGCGGCAGGCAGGGATCCCTTTGTGATCACCAAGTTTGATCAGACCCATCACACCGATGAAGTCATCAGCCTTTACGAGGCACACGAAAAGGAGATCCTTAAGGACTATGCAGAGCCCGAGCTTGTCGAGCCTGCAGAGGGTGCCGACAATGAGACCATCTCCGCATACCGTCAGGCTAAGAAGGAAGCTTACAATAAGCGCCGCGAGCTCCTCGATGCATCTCCAATCAATGTTTCCATTGCGGGAAGAATGCTTTTCAAGAGAGTAATGGGCAAGGCTTCCTTTGCCAATATCCAGGATCTTAAGGGAAGGGTTCAGGTGTATGCTTCCCAGGATGCTCTGGGTGAGGAATCCTATGCTGATTTCAAGAAGTCCGATATAGGCGATATCTTCGGAGTCGAGGGATATGTATTCAGGACCATGACCGGTGAGATCTCAGTTCATGCGACCAGGATGGTTCTTCTTTCCAAGAGCCTTCAGATACTTCCCGAGAAGTTCCACGGACTTACAGATACCGACACCAGATACAGACAGAGATATGTGGACCTCATCATGAATCCCGAGGTAAAGGATACCTTCGTTAAGAGATCCGCTATCCTCAAGGAGATCAGAAACTTCCTCGACGGAAGAAACTTCATGGAGGTTGAGACTCCCACTCTCGTATCCAATGCGGGCGGTGCCGCTGCAAGACCCTTCGAGACACATTACAATGCACTCGATGAGGATGTAAAGCTCAGAATTTCCCTTGAGCTCTACCTCAAGAGACTTATCGTAGGCGGACTTGAGAGAGTTTACGAGATCGGCCGTGTTTACAGAAACGAGGGCGTCGATACCAGACACAATCCTGAGTTCACACTCATGGAGCTCTATCAGGCATATACCGATTACTACGGAATGATGGAACTCACAGAGTCCATGTTTAAGTATGTTGCGGAGAAGGTTCTCGGAACCACCAAGATAAATTATCAGGGAACCGAGATCGATCTCGGACAGCCCTTCGCACGTCTTACAATGAACGAGGCCATCAAGAAATATGCCGGCATCGATTTCGATACCGTTGACGGTGATGATGCAGCCAAGGCTCTTGCCAAGGAGCATCATATCGAATATGAAGAGCGTCACAAGAAGGGCGACATCATCAATCTCTTCTTCGAGGAGTATTGTGAGAAGGAACTGATCCAGCCCACATTCATAATGGATCATCCCATCGAGATCTCGCCTCTTACCAAGAAGAAGCCCACAGATCCCACCAAGGTAGAGCGTTTCGAGCTTTTCATCAACACCTGGGAAATGTGCAATGCTTATTCCGAGCTCAACGATCCCATCGATCAGAGAGAAAGATTTGCTGCTCAGGATGCACTTGCAGAGGCAGGCGATGATGAAGCACAGCACACCGATGAGGATTTCCTCAACGCACTCGAGATAGGAATGCCTCCCACTGGCGGCATCGGTTACGGAATCGACAGACTTGTTATGCTCCTTACCGACTCACCTTCCATACGTGATGTCCTGCTCTTCCCGACTCTTAAAAGTTTGTCTTAAGAAAAATATTTGAATTCAAAAGGACCGCATTCTTGAAAGTAATTTCGGGAAGGTGGTCCTTTTTGTGTTCTCGGAATGCTGTTTCCCGGTGAAGTTCCGACAGTTTTTGAAGGAAAACTAAAGCAACAATTCTTAACACAAATGCCTCTAAAATGTTAATTCTGATTGGTGGACTCATATCTATCAGTGCAATAGAATTATGTTAAAATAAATTGCAAAGGTGGGACAAGTATGAGAAAACACTATTTGGACAACATTCGCTGGATCACAGTTTTTATTGTTGTGATCTATCATGTGTTATATATGTATAACGCTGAGGGTGTTCTTGGCGGTCTGGGAAAGATCACAGATCTGCCGGTTCAGTACTACGACATATATCAGTATCTGGTATATCCGTGGTTTATGCCGGTCCTTTTCGTAGTTTCGGGAATAAGTGCCAGGCTGTCTTTGGATTCACATTCGGATAAGGAGTTCATAAAGTCCAGAACTTTAAAACTTCTGATACCTTCTACTATAGGCCTTTTTGCATTTCAATTCATTCAAGGATATGTGAGCATGTCACTTGGTGGAGGATTTGACGGACTTGTGTCTGAAGGAGTTCCGAAACCGATTATCTATTTGATCATGGTTGTCTCCGGCAGCGGTGTGCTCTGGTATATGCATCTTCTGTGGATCTACTGCGTGGTGCTGGTGCTTATCAGAAAGGTTGAAAAAGGAAGGCTGTTGGCAGTCGGGGCGAAGACTCCTCTGTGGCTGATCGCAGTGTTTGTTTTTCCGATCTGGGGTGCATCGCAGATTCTTAATACTCCCATTGTTTCAGTTTACAGAATCGCATTTTACTTTGTGTTCTTTATGCTTGGTTACTTCGTGTTCTCCAACGATGAAGTGATCGAAAGACTGAAGAAGATCGCAGTACCTTTGATAGCGGCAGCTGTGGTGATATGTGTGGCTTTTGCTGCCTTGTATTTTGGAGATAACTATGCGGATAAGCCAATTAACAGAGGCTTCTTATATGCACTTGATGCGTATGTGGGATCGCTTGCAATGCTGGCAGGAATGGCACGTTTTGGCGACTTTTCAGGATCTTTTTCCAAATGGATGTCAGCTCACAGTTTCGGACTATACGTATTCCATTACCTTGGAATCTCTTCCGTTGCTCTTATCTTTGCAAGGCCGGGGCTCTTGCCTGCGCCTGTATGCTACATTTTAAGCCTTGTGGCAGGATTCGTTTTCGGATATGGTCTATATGCCATCATTTCACGGATTCCGTTTTTCAGATGGGCAGTACTTGGAATTAAAAAGAAGAAGGAGCAGTAAATGTTTAGTGATAATCTGGTTCAGATGAGAAAGATATTACAAATGACCCAGGAAGATATAGCCGAAAGGGTTGGGGTCACGAGGCAATCCGTCGCCAAATGGGAAGCCGGAGAGAGCATTCCGGATCTTGATAAATGCAAACAGCTTGCTGATATTTTCGGAGTGTCTCTGGACGACCTGGCCAATTATGAGCCCGAGGATAATATGGGATTTGCCGTTCCTCCTAAGGGCAAGCACCTCTTTGGCCTTGTGACAGTGGGAGATAAGGGGCAGATAGTGATTCCCGCAAAAGCCAGAAAGCTGTTTGATATATCTCCCGGAGACCAGCTGGTTGTTCTGGGAGATGAAGGACAGGGAATAGCCATTGTTAAGGCGGAAGATTTTCTTTCATTGGCAAACATGATCAATAAATTGAAATAATAATGGCTTACTTTGTCTTTACACGGATGAGCAGGATAACTTGCTATAGGGACCGGAAAATGTTCCGGGATATAGAGTGTATTGTAAGATGATCCGAAAACTAAAGTGGGAAAGCTACTGCATCTTTGTACAGCTTCTGAAGTGTTTTGATAAATGCGGTAAGGCTCTCGCGGCTGTCGGTCTTGTGAGTGCAGAGCACGCAGCGAAAGCATTCCCTGCTGTCATATGGGATCCATGCAAACTGTCCGCTGTGGTCGTTTAAGAATCCGGGAGCAAGACAGATGCCTTTTCCGGATGCGATGTTTACAAGTGTAGAGTCGTGATCGGGACTGTTAAAATATTCGATTTTACCTGAAGAGATAAGCCTTTGCTGTACTGTTCTGAGTGCCGCCGGAGATCCTCCTCCAACCATGAGAGTGCGTCCGTAGATATCTTTATCTGTGATGATGTTCTTTTTCGCAAGGGGATCGTTTTTATCTGCGATAAGGTATATTCCCGAATCAAAGAGCTTGTGGACGTTGATCCCCGGGATATGTTTTGTCTGTTCGATCAGTGCGAATAGGACATCGGACTCATCCTTTAAAAAGCTTTCCACACCGTTATCGTACTGAAACAGAGGAGTGACCTGCACGCCGGGTTGCTCCTTTTCAAATATACGGATGGCCTCCGGCAGAAAGTATATAGCCTGTCTGACCATCATTGAGACAGAGATGTTGTCTGTATATCTGGCACTGAAGTTCTGTCCCTGCTCGATGGCCCTTTTCATGTCCTCGCGCATGCCCGACAGATAGGTAACAAACTGCTGCCCTGCCGGAGTGAGAGCAGCGCCTTTTCCGTTTCTGTCAAAAATCTTAAAACCCACTTCATCCTCTAAAAGCTTTATCTGATAGGAAAAAGTGGGCTGACTGACAAAAGAATTCTCTGCAGCGCGGCTGAAACTAAGCGTATGAGCAAGCTCTATGCAGTAATCTATCTGTTTGGTAGTCATATTAATGATTTCTCCAATAATTTGCTATTTAAAAATTAAATTAATTATAGGATGTTTGAATTGGATTTTTCAAGCGGTGAATGAAATAATTTAGTTACCGAAAAGAAATAAAAAGAAGACCGGAAACCGATCACAGAGACAATAACGGAGGATAACACGATGGCTAAAACATTGATCGCATTCTTTTCAAGAGCGGATGAGAACTATTTTGGCGGAGCGATGAGATATATAAAAGTCGGCAATACCGAAATTGTGGCAGACATTATGAAGGATATGATTGACGCGGATACCTTTAAGATTGAAATGAAGGATCCATACTCACCGGTGTACATGACCTGCATAGATGAAGCGAAGAAGGACAAGCAGAAGAACGCCCGCCCCGAGCTTGCAAATTACCTAAGCAGCATCGATGAGTATGACACCATCGTTCTCGGATACCCGAACTACTGGGGAACATTTCCTATGGCGGTTGCAACTTTCCTGGAAAGATATGATTTCACCGGAAAGACCATCCTTCCACTTTGCACCAATGAAGGAAGCGGAATGGGATCCAGTGAGAGTGATATTAAAAAGTCTGCCAAAGGAGCAACAGTAAAGA
>JAEEGH010016153.1_pt1 | contig 16090 bp, 13 predicted proteins | sample 9134181 | NCBI WGS metagenome assembly JAEEGH01 (sample SAMN16246544, study PRJNA631951) | gut metagenome | biome: gut microbiome; feature: rumen; material: DP-attached | host: Bos | place: Iran: Karaj | collected 2018-10
CCTGGATCGAAGTTCTGGTAGCTGCTCAGACTGATGCCCCACCCCTTACCTATCGGTGTGGAGAGGTTGGCATCGATGGCCTGACGACCGAACTGATTGAGGGTATAGTTCACACGCCCTTCGAACTTATCGCCTGCCAGGCGCGACTTGCTGTCTACGCTATAACTGATGATACCATACTTCAGCACCATGTCCTGCGGACTCATGGTGGCGGTGCTCTCGTGGCTCACGCCGCTATGCCAACTCTTATAGGGATAGATCTGGTAGTTGTAGTAAGATACAGGCAGACCGTCCTCGTAGATATAGGCATTGCCGCTGATGGGCAATCCGAGGGAGATCTGGCGTGGCTGACTGGCAGAGGCGGCATTCATCAGCAGATTGCGGTTGCTCCCCTCGCCTGCGGTCTTGGTGGTGTCACGACGTTGTTCCTGCGCCAAGAGATTGGTGCAAAGCATGAGGCTTACTGCCACAGCTGAAAGTCTGGTAAATGTGTTCATATCTATTCGCTAATTATTCCGCTGCAAAATTAGCACGTAAAGGATGCTTCTCTATTACCCAAAACACCGATAAGTTTATCTCTTTTACGGATTGATCTGAAAAAGCAACAAAAAAAAGGCTACACCGTCACCACGATGCAGCCTCTATCGTATGATAAAAAAGAACGAATTAATCATCCATCTTCAGGAGTTGTCCGTCCTTACTGAATGACATATCGATATCGTTCGACAGCTCTACCTCATAGCCCCTGCGACTGATCTCAATCTTATTGATCTTGGCATCTGGGAAGGTGGACTTCACATTGGTGGAAATAAAAGATGGAACGATAGCATCAGGCACAGCATCAAAGTTGCAATCCACCTTGGTCCAAGCGCCCTTCTTGTCGAATTCTATCTCAGAGCCATTGCTGAGTCTTGTCTCAAATACGGCCCCATCTTTCTCAGCATAAACGATCTTCAAGTTAGGGAAGTTGTTCTGAACGAATGCCTTTGCGTCAGCTGGCAATTGATCTACAGGAATAGGACGGCCATCTGCACATGACACGATGGGCACCATCATTAAGCACACCAGTGCTGCGAGAAATAATTTAATCTTCTTCATACTATTTTTATTTACTTAGTTATCGTTTTTCACAAAATATCCTTTATAAATACAAATGTAATTATTATTCCACTTACTGCTTACTCCCACACATGATTTAACTTCTATTAACCATTGCTTTTGCTTTCTACAACAAATAGAGGGCGATGGCGGCACAAGCTTCTGCATCGGCCAGGGCGTGGTGATGATGTTGCAAATCGTATCCACAGGCAGCAGCTACCGTATGCAGTTGGTGATTAGGCAGTTCTCTTCCAAACTCACGACGGGAGGCTGCGAGGGTATCGTAAAACAGATAGTCGGGATAGTCCATCTGATAGACCTTAAAGACAGCCTTCAGGCATCCTTCGTCGAAAGGTGCATTATGTGCCACAAAAGGGATGTTGGTGGCCTCAGGAAATACATCTGCTATGCGCTGCTCTATCTCCTGCCACACCACAGAGAATACAGGCGCATCTTCCGTATCCTCGGGCGTGATACCATGTACCTGTTGACAGAAGTAGCTGTAGTATTCAGGTTCCGGATGAATAAGACTATAGAAGGTATCCACCACCTTCCCTTGTCGCACCAGGACAATACCCACAGAACACACACTGCAAGGGTGTTCGTTGGCAGTCTCAAAGTCTATCGCTACAAAATTCCTAAGCATCGCTTTCTACCTGATTTATTGTCCGCAAAGATATATAATTTTCTCCTTTTTTGTATCTTTGCACACGATACATAATCATTAACAATAAATACACTAAAGAAATGAAAGAAGCAATCATGCAAGAAGTACAGGCATATCTGAAGGAGTGCGGCGCATTCTTCATTGCCACTGACGAAGAGAATCAACCACGTGTACGTCCTTTTGGCGTTTCAGAGATCATCGATGGCCGTCTTTACATCATGACAGGCAAAGTGAAGGACGTGTTTAAGCAGTTGGCCAAGAATGGCAAGTTCGAGATCTGTGCCATGAAATCCTCTGGTGCTGAGTGGCTGCGCCTGAGCGGTACATTGGTCAACGATGACACGCTGAGTGTCAAGGAAGAGTTCTTGAATCGCAACGAAGAATTGAAATCCATGTACAAGGCAGATGATGACAACATGGCCGTATTATACATCACCAATGCGACGGCCCGATTCTTCTCATTCACTGCACCAGTAAGGGAAGTGCAGTTCTGATCATCACCCTATTTTACCTATTTTTAGGTATTTCCGTTCCTCCATACTCCTACTATCTTTGCAACGCAAAAGAAAGTATCGAGTATGAAAAGGAACGTTTTTTTTATATTATTGTGCGGCCTCACGGCGCTTACCACTACAGTCAAAGCTCAGAATCCAGAAGCATACCAATCTGTCAACAAGGAGCAGATAACCTCTGAAGACAATTGGAAATTCCGTTTCGGAGGCTATGGTGAGATGCTGGCACGTCGCATGGATTACGGTCTGAACCGTTGGGGCACAGGCACCGCGACAGGCAATAAGAAAATAGACCATAACGACATCTCTCTCCCCCGCTTTGTCTTAGCACTCGACTATAAGTTCAATAAGAAATGGATGCTTGGAGCCGAGATCGAATTTGAATCTGGAGGCACGGGCGCTGCCTATGAACTGGAAGCTGGTACGGGCTCAGAGAACGGTGAGTACGAGCAGGAATTTGAAAAAGGCGGCGAAGTGGCCTTGGAGCAGTTCCACATCACTCGTCTGATCATCCCTGAGTTCAACGTACGTGTGGGACACATGGTGCTGCCCGTTGGTCTGACCAATACCCACCACGAACCTATCAATTTCTTCGGAACCTCTCGTCCTGAAGGTGAGACGGTCATCATCCCTTCCACTTGGCATGAGACTGGTATCGAGTTCTACGGTACCCTTGGCAAGGGCTATGGTACCTTCGACTATGAGGCGATGATCGTTTCTGGTCCTAATCCCAATGGTTTCAGCAAGTACGACTGGATCAAGGGTGGTCGTCAAGGTTTCTTCGAGAGCGACAACTTCACCTCTCCTGCTTATATCCTTCGTTTAGATTATAAGGGTATCCCCAACTTACGTGTGGGCGGCTCTTTCTATTTCTCTGCGAATGCCGCCAAGAATGCCGACAAGCTGACGACCTACGATCAGTTGGGAAAAATTCCTGTAAAGCTGTGGAACTTCGATGCGCAGTATAGCAATAAGTATCTCACGGCACGTGCCAACTATATCCGCGGACATGTGGCGCATGCTGCAGGGATCACATCCGTGAATAATTCCTACTCCAAGTTGTCCCCCTATGGACGCAAGGCTCCCTTTGCTTCAGAGGCGGTCACCTACAGCGCTGAAGTGGGTGTGATTTTGAAAGCCTTCATCCCGTTTGTGCACTATGAGTACTACAATCCACAGGAGAAAGGTGATGTGGGACAGACGATGGATGCTCGCTGCCAGGTGAGTATGTGGCGTGTGGGTTTCAACTGGAAGCCACTGCCCAACTTGGTGGTGAAAGCCGACTATACCACCCGACAGATTGGTACGCAGAAAGTATTCGGAACGGGTAGGTACAACAGCGAGAATGAGTTTGCTATCGGTATTGCCTATGCTGGATGGTTTTTCCAGAGATAGAGTTTACGGCTTCGCCGTGAAGTTCGGCTGCACCTCAGCATAGCTCAAGCAAGCTTGGCTTTGCATTCGGTTTGCACGAACTTTAGAGTTTAGAGTTTAGGGTTTAGAGTATAATTTATAACTAACATAATAGAATAAAGTAATGAAAAAGAATTTATTGTTATCAGGAATGCTGGCATTGGCCATGTCTTTCTCTTTCGTAGCTTGTAGTGACAATGATGATCCGTCACCAGGTCCTACTCCAGAACCAGTGGATGTCGCTTCTATCACGGAAGCCCAACTTACGGCTGCTGTGAACCAGTATGTCGATGCAGTGGTAGTACCTACTTATGCTGAATTGCAGACTAAGAATGTGGCGCTTCATAATGCCGTGACGGCCTTCCGTCAGGACCCTACCGATGCCAATTTCAAGGCAGCTTGCGAGGCATGGCTTTCTGCACGTGAGCCATGGGAATCCAGTGAGGCTTTCCTCTTCGGTCCGGTAGCCGACAAAGGTTTGGATCCTAACATGGACAGTTGGCCGCTCGACCAAGAAGCCATTGTGGCCATCCTGAACTCACAGGATTGGGCAGAGATGGAATGGGAAGGCGACTATGACGAGGACGATGAAGCGATCGCTTCCAAGCAGGAAGTGAGAGGTTTCCATACGCTGGAATACCTGATCTTCAAAGACGGTGAGGCTCGTAGCACAACTGCCAAGTCGGGCTCTAAAGATGCCATCGACTTGGAATATGCCGATGCGGATGCTGCCGCTTGGGGCAACTATATGGAGAATGTAGCTCGCTTGCTGAGAGCAGATGCCACTACCCTGTACGACGATTGGACAAAGTCTTACAATGGTGGCGACAGCTATGCTGCCATTTTCAAGGCCCACGATGGTCGTCAGGACTTCAGCAGTGCCTTGAACTGTGTGGAGCAACTCATCGATGGTTGCACCGACATTGCCAGTGAGGTGGGCTCTACCAAGATTGGCGATCCATACAACCTCTACACCAGTGGTGATACCGAAGGTGCACTCTACGCTGTAGAATCATGGTACAGTTGGCACTCTCGCGACGATTATGCCAACAACATCCGCTCTATCCGCAATGCCTACTTCGGCTCTCGCGATGGCAAGGTGAATGCCAACTCCCTTTCTGCCATCGTTGCAAAGCTGGATGCCGACCTTGACGCTAGAGTGAAGAATGCCATTCAGGGTACCATCGATGCGATCTTGGCCATTCCACAGCCTTTCCGCAACAACATCAACAGTGCCGAGGCGAAGGCTGCCATGGCTGCTTGTGGCGAACTGGAATCTATCCTGGACGAGGAACTGAAACCTTATATTCAGGACCATACGAAGTAAAGTCCACAAAGATTTTACAACCCTTACAAAGTAAAGCGAATGCTGAATGCCTGGTGCGTTCAGTTTTCACTTTACTTTTGACGTTTAAAAGATTTATGACGTAATTATGAATCATTCTATCAAACTTTTACTGCTTGTCGTTACGCTTGGAGCGTTGACTGCCTGTGATGAAACGGGTGATCAGATTGTGGCAGAAGAAATGACCATCCCCAAGGGATACGCCCTTTCTGCTGGCACATCTACGGTATTTTTCAACTCTGCCGTAGCTTATGACCAACCAGCGAAATGGGTGTCAGGCGTTTATGATACGCGTTTCACACGTGGTGACCAGTTGTACGACAACGTGAAGACAATCAACAATAATGGGCACATGGGAGGCTTGGGACCTGTCTATGCGGGATACTCCTGTGGCAGTTGCCACCGCAATGCGGGACGTACGGAACCTACCCTTTGGACACAAGGGGGCTCTGGTACCTATGGCTTTACCTCTGCCTTGATTTACGTCACCCGTAAGAATGGCGCCTTCTTCCAGGACTATGGCCGTGTGATACACGACAATGCCATCTATGGCGTGGAGCCCGAAGGCAAGCTCCGTGTGACTTGGGATTTCGAGAAGTTCCAGTTCCCTGATGGTGAAGCTTACGAACTGGCTAAACCCAACTTCGAGATATATGAATGGTATGCCGACAGTATCGCTCCCGAGGATCTGTTCTGCACCGTACGCATCCCTTTGCGTCATGTGGGTATGGGACAAATCATGGCCATCGATCGCCATGAGATCGAGCAGTTGGCTGCACGGAGCAACTATCCTGAATATGGCATCAGTGGCAAGGCCAACTACATCGTGGAGCGTGGCATAAGGCAGTTGGGCCTTTCGGGCAACAAGGCACAGCATGCCGACCTTACCGTGGAGTTGGGCTTCAGCAGTGACATGGGTATGACCAACAGCCGCTATCCCGAGGAAATCAGTGAGGGACAGTTGCAGATCAATCAAGGAAGCATGATGGGCTTGCTCTACGATCAGCTCGATGTCACTACCGAGGATATGGAGAACGTGGACCTCTATATGCAGGCATTGGGCGTACCTGCCCGTCGCAATGTGAACGATCCGCATGTGATCCGTGGCGAACAGATGTTCTACCAGGCCAAGTGCCACCTCTGTCATGTGACCACCCTCCATACCCAACCACGTGGCTCTACGCTGCTGGCAGGTACGGAGCTTCCATGGCTGGGCAGTCAGGTGATACATCCGTATTCCGACTTCCTGTTGCACGACATGGGCAGCGAGATCATGGGCGTGGGACTGAACGACAACTACGTCAGCGGTCTGGCTCGTGGCAACGAGTGGCGCACCACACCACTTTGGGGCGTGGGTTTGCAGCAGAAGGTCAACGGACATACCTACTTCCTGCATGACGGTCGTGCACGCAACTTCGTGGAAGCCATCATGTGGCACGGAGGCGAGGGAGAGGCTTCCAAGAACCTCTTCAAGAACATGTCGAAGACCGATCGAGACGATTTGATAGCATTCTTAAAATCCTTATAATAGACAACTAAAAACTGACAATATGAAAAAATATGTAATGATCACCCTGATGGCTTTGCTCCCTGTAGCTGCGATGGCACAATACGAGGAGGATACTGACAACGGTGTGGTGTCACTGGCTGGTCGCGAAGGTTTCTCCATCCAATCGAAGAAAGGAGACTTTGTGTTCAAACCCTACCTGTTGGTACAGACGGCAGGAAAGTTCAACTACTACGACGACGAGGGGCTTGACAAGGCTTACAATCAGGATAATGTAGCCAATTCGGGCTTCTCTATCCCTTATGCCGTATTGGGATTCACAGGAAAGGCCTTCGGAAAGGTGTCTTTCAACCTCTCCATCAACGCTGCTGGCAGTGGTGGCGCATTGTTGCAACAGGCGTGGTTCGATTATGCAGCGAGTGAGAAGTTCGCGGTGCGTTTGGGAAAATTCAAGACCCCTTACACCCATGCCTATCTCACCACATTGGGTGAGACTTTGCTCCCCGTGCTTCCTACCTCATTGACTTCCGCCGTCATCATGCCTTATTCGCTCAATGCCGTGACGCCCAACTTCGGAACGGGGTTTGATCTGGGTATCGAGATCCATGGTATGCTCAACAAGGTGGGCTATGAACTGGGTATCTTCAATGGCACAGGAGCTTCTGTGAATACAGCTGGAAAGACGTTCAGTGACGACTGGCACATTCCTTCCCTACTCTATGCAGGACGTCTCACTTACATGCCTAAGGGTGTGATGCCTCAGACGCAAGGTAATCCTAACCGTCTGCACGAGGATAAGATCCTCTTTGGCGTGTCTTCTTCCCTCAATGTGGAGAGCGAGAGCGAGAGTACCAACGACTTCCGTGCAGGTTTGGAGTTTGCCATGCTGAAGAACAAGCTTTACTTAGCCGCAGAGCTTTACTACATGAACGTGGGCTTCACCGATCGCATGAAGTTGGACAAGAGTTACAACTACTGGGGAGGCTATGTACAGGGAGGTTATTTCGTAGCTCCACGCCTGCAGGCAGCTGCCCGTTACGACTTCATGGACCGTAATGGTACCGACAAGAAGGGTCTGCTGAATATGCCTGCCGTGGGTGTGAATTATTTCTTCCCCAACAGCAATCTGAAGTTGCAGGCCATGTACCAGTACATCGGACGTACGGGCCACAACACCCAGCTCGATCGTGACATTGATGACTTAGGATTGGCTACCCATTCCGCTACCGTCATGCTGCAATATAGTTTCTAATAGGTGATAGACAATGAAAAAGTATGTATATATACTGCTAGGTCTCTGCCTGCTCGTCAGTCTGAATGCCTGCGATGACGGCCGTCTCTACGAAGAGGAGATTCCCATTTCCACAGAGGGACGCACCGTCAATCTGAAAGCAAGGCTCACAGGCATCAAGACCTGGCCACAGAGTTCCTTCTATGTGGCCATCGCAGGGTTCAATAATGAGAGCGACTATGCCTTGATTTCCAAGACCGTCCCTGCCCCTTCCGTCGAAGGTGGTGAGGTCACCATCACCCTCTCGGGCATCAAGGAAGAGGTGACCAGTGTCGAACTCTGCGTCATCAATCGTCTGCGCCAACGTGTACTGAGCTACTATACCGTTTCCGCTGCAGAGCTGGCTTCTGGCAACGAGATCAATGTCGATGCTGGCACCCTGAATGTGGGCATGTTCCCCACCATCCAGGAGCGCGTGTTCAACACCACCTGCGTAAACTGTCATGGCGCTGCCACCTCTGCCGCTGCAGGCCTCTATCTCACCGAAGGACGCAGTCATGCAGCCATGGTAGGCGTGCCTTCCAAGAAGATAGAAGGAATGAATATCGTAGAGCCAGGCAAGGCCAGTGAGAGTGCGCTGTATCAAGCCATAGCCACCGATATTTCGATAGAGAAGAGTTGGAGATACAATCATACCGCCGAAGTGGTCAACGATGACATGCTGGCACTGATCAGGACGTGGATCAACCAAGGCGCAGAAGAATGAGTTTTATGAACAACAGACAACATCAGTTATTTGAATTCGAGAAAGCCAACGTAGAAGTTAATAGTTTTAAAGTCGAAGGAGGCACTGCAGAACACCACCTGATGGTGCATGTCACCGACAGCCGCCTCCCCTTTGTGGAGCAGTTGGACGTCCTTTTCGAGGCCTATGATACCGTGCTGGAGCGGATGCCTAAAGGCACCTGTTCCGTTTTCAAGCGCTACTTCCTCAGCGATGCTGCCAATCAGGCCAACATCCTGCAAGGCATGGCTTCCGAAGGATCCGACTGTGCCATCTCCATCGTACAGCAGGCGCCTCTCAACGGTACCAAGGTAGCCCTGTGGTGTTACCTGATCGAAGGCGTCGCTGGCAAGATGCTCTCCGATGGCATGTACGAAGTGCCCCATGGCACCTACCGCGACCTTTGGTCCACGGGCAACCTCAACGGTGCTGCCAATTCCGAATACCAGACACGCCTGCTGCTGAGCGACTATGTCCTCAAGCTCAATGAGCAAGGCCTCAAGTTGGCCGACAACTGTGTGCGTACGTGGTTCTTTGTGCAGGACATCGACCGAAATTACGGCGGAGTGGTAAAGGCCCGCAATGAAGTCTTCAAGACGCAGGACCTCACCTCCGATACCCATTTCATTGCCAGTACGGGCATTGGTGGAGGCAATCCGCAGGTAGAGTCGCTGGTGCTCATGGATGCGTTGGCCATCGATGGTCTCAAGGACGGACAGATGCATTACCTCTATGCCCGCACCCACCTCAATCCTACGTATGAGTATGGCGTGAGTTTCGAGCGTGGCACCTACATCGATTTTGGCGATCGTCGCAAAGTCTATATCTCTGGGACGGCCAGCATCAATAATAAGGGCGAAATCCTCTACGAAGGCGATATCCGCAAGCAGACAGCCCGTATGATGGAGAACGTGGAGATGCTGCTCAAGGAAGCCGATTGCACCTATGGCGATGTCGATCAGATGGTGGTCTATCTGCGCGATCCTGCCGATTATCAGGTGGTAAAGGAAATCTATGAGCAACGCTTCCCTGTCCTTCCCAAGGTTTTTGTCAATGCCTTCGTCTGTCGCCCGGGATGGTTGATCGAGATGGAATGCATGGCCACCAAGAAAACCACTCATCCTACTTTCGCAAATTTCTAAGGTTAATGATATGAACAAATACAATCTATTGACAAAGTGTTTAACGGTCTTGATGGTAGCGCTGATCCTCCTTTTGGGGACAGCGACTTTCATCGAGCAGGCCAAGGGCACCTCCTTCGTCAGTCAGCACATCTACCACACCCTCTGGTTTTGTGGGTTTTGGGGCCTCATTGCCCTGTTGGCTACCATCGCCCTCATCCGTCGCACTATCTGGCGCAGACTGCCCCTCTTGTTTTTGCATGGCGCTTTCCTGATTATCCTGGGAGGTGCCTTGCTTACGTTTATCTGGGGCAGGCAAGGCGTGATGCACCTGCGTTCAGGTATGACAGTGGACAACTACCAACTGATGGAGACAGGCGAGATACATCCCTTGCCTTTCACGCTGAAGTTGGACACGTTCCTCATCGAGCACTACCCTGGCACCGATGCCCCCTCCGACTATATCAGTCGGGTGACCTACCAAACAGGCGAAAGCACCGTCCAAACCACCGTCTCCATGAACCATATCCTGAAGCTGCATGGCTACCGACTCTATCAGTCCTCCTTCGATGAAGACCAGCAAGGCAGTTGGCTGATGGTGAACTACGACCCTTGGGGCACGGGTGTCACCTACTTTGGGTATATCCTGCTGGGCCTCTCCATGATCTGGACCCTGCTTTCCAAGAAAGAAGAGTTCTACAAGCTGCTCCATCATCCGTTGCTGAAAAAGAGTGGCCTGTTTGTTTGGCTGCTAGCCAGTGTACTGACAGTCCAAGCACAGACACGCACCCTGCCCGTCTTGAACCGTAATCAAGCCGATTCCTTGAGTCGTGTACAGGTAGTCTATCAAGACAGGGTGGTTCCCTTCAATACCCTGGCACGCGATTTCGTTCAGAAAATCTATGGCCGTCCCTCCTACCACGGATTCACTGCAGAGCAGGTCGTGGGCGGCTGGCTCCTCAGTCCCGATGTCTGGAAGAAAGAGCCCTTCATCAAGGTAAAGAGCGCGGCGCTGCTCAAAGAACTGGGCCTTTCGGACAAGTACATCGCCCTGGAACAACTCTATGAGGGCGACACCTACCGCTTGCAAACCCTATGGACCTCCGTGCAGAACGAACCCCAAAACCAGTTGGCTAAAGGTATTCTGGAAGTCGATGAAAAAGTGGGACTTATAAAGATGCTCGAAAGTGGTACTTTAATTAAACCCGTGGCAGAGATGCCCCATGTGCAACCCATCAGCCACACCCGTTTGCTGGCAGAATTGGGGTACAATCACGTCCCCTTCACCAAGATTCTTTTCATGGCCTGCCTCACGCTGGGCTTCCTTTCTTTCTTCTGGATGCTGTATAAAGGAACCAAGAAATCCCCAACGGAGACCAGTCCCTCGAACGCCATCGAACCCCTCTTCCGCATCGCCCTCTGGATCGCCCTCCTCTTCCACTTGGCAGGCTATCTGCTGCGTTGGTACATAGGCGGACGCATCCCCCTCAGCAATGGCTACGAGACCATGCAGTTCATGGCACTCACCACCTTGGTGCTGGCCGTCCTGCTCCAACGCCGATTCCCGTTCACCATCACCTTCGGATTCCTCCTCACAGGCTTCACCTTACTGGTATCCTATCTGGGACAGATGAATCCGCAGATCACCCCTTTGATGCCCGTCTTGGCCTCCCCATTACTGAGCAGTCACGTGTCCGTCATCATGATCGCCTATGCCCTCTTGGCATTCACCCTCTTCAATGGCCTACTGGCCTTGGTGCACATTCGTCTGCATGGAGCGGACGATCCACGCGTGATGCAGCTCACCCTCTTCAGTCGCCTGTTGCTCTATCCCGCCGTCTTTTTCCTAGGCGCAGGCATCTTCCTGGGCGCCGTGTGGGCCAATGTCTCCTGGGGCAGCTACTGGTCGTGGGATCCCAAAGAAGTATGGGCCCTCATCACCTTCCTCATCTACAGCGCATCCTTCCACCGTCAAAGTCTGTCCTGGCTCCGTAATCCCAAGTGGTTTCACCTATACATGATTTTGGGATTCCTGGCCATCCTGATGACCTATTTTGGCGTAAATTATGTACTTGGAGGCATGCACAGCTACGCAGGATAAGGGCGTTTTTAACAAAAAAAGCGCAAAATACCTACTTTTAGTGATTGCACAGTTTTCAGAAACTCCCTATCTTTGCAGCGTAAGAATTAGTTAGTCATAATTACGTAACACACATTTAGGCTATACTCCTTGTTTCTGTCGATGGGAATCGCCAGACGCAGGGAGCCTAAGTAGTATAAAGATATATCTGCGTGGGATTCTGCGTCGCCTGTCTTAGTTACTAGGCCTTGCGAAAGCCTCAGATCGAGATAGGTGAACCTCCGTTTCCCACGCTTCCGTTATAAATCCCCTAGCATTGTTCTAAAAGAACAGAAAGGAACAGACAATGAAGAATCAGAAGATGTATGAATCCAGCGACCTGATGATTACGCTGATCAAGGATAATTACAGTGTGTTGCAAGCACTGGGCGCATTTGGCATTAATTTGGGATTTGGCGACAAGACCGTCAGAGAGACCTGCGAGATGAACGGGGTGGATACCTATACCTTTCTGGCCGTAGTCAACTATACCATCAATGGCTATATGAATTTCGAGGACGACGAGCAGATCAGCGTCCCCACCCTTCTGCACTACCTGAAGGCCAGTCACACCTATTACCTTGATTTCCAGTTGCCCTTCATACGTCGCGAACTGCAGGAAAGCATCAACGAGAAAGACCCCGTGGGCCTGCTCATCTTGAAAGGCTACGATGAATACGCCCAGGAGATCAAACGCCACATGAAGTACGAGGAGAAAACCCTCTTCCCCTATGTGGAATCCCTCCTCGACGGACAGCCCATCAGCAACTATGACATCGAGACGTTCTCGAAGCATCACGAGCAGACGGACCAGAAGTTGCGCGAACTGAAGCTGATGATCATCAAGTACCTGCCCAACGATACCCATCGCAACAACCAGCTCACAGCCACCCTCTACGATATCTACAACAATGAGGAATGGCTGCGCCAGCATGCCGAGGTGGAGGACCGCATCTTTACGCCTGCCATCAAGCGCCTGGAGCGACTGACGAGGCAGGACGACGTGTCCAAGAACATCTCCTCGATGGTCTTCAAGGGTGGACCCGATGCCACAGAAGCGTTGTCAGATCGCGAGCGCGAGGTCATCATTGGTGTGGTGCAAGGCCTGCAGAACAAAGAGATAGCCGACAGCCTCTGCATCTCCGTGAATACCGTCATCACCCATCGTCGCAACATTGCCCGCAAGCTGCAGATCCACTCCCCTGCTGGACTCACCATCTACGCCATTGTCAACGGACTGGTGGACATCAGCAGCGTCAAATTATAACTGTTTGGAAGACGTATGAAGAAATTGGTCATATTCGATTTAGACGGCACGCTGATAAATACCATTGCCGACTTGGCTCAGAGCACCAACCATGCCCTGCAGGCCTTGGGCTATCCCACCCATGAGCAAGACTCCTACAGGTTCCGCGTGGGCAATGGCATCAACAAGCTCTTCGAGCGTGCCCTGCCCGAAGGAGAGAAGACCGAGGAGAATGTGCTGCGTGTGCGTCAGGAATTCATTCCCTACTACAATGCCCACAACACCGACCTCAGTCGCCCCTATCCAGGCATGGAAGAGTTGTTGGCCTTCCTGCAGCAGCAAGGCATCCAGATGGCAGTCGCCTCGAACAAGTACCAGGAAGCCACGGCCAAGATCATCCCCTACTACTTCCCCGACATCACCTTCACAGCCATACTGGGACAGCGCGACGGTTGCCCCATCAAGCCCGATGCCGCCATTGCCGAAGAGATCATCCGCCTCGCAGGCGTAGAGAAAGCAGACGTCCTCTATGTAGGCGATTCAGGCGTGGATATGCAGACAGGGCGCAATGCAGACGTCGAAACCTGTGGCGTCACCTGGGGCTTCCGTCCACGTACCGAATTAGAACAATTTGCTCCGCAGCACATTGTCGATACTGCGGAGCAACTGAAAGCAATTATTCTGAGTTAAATCCTACTTACGAACTATCACCGTACCATTCGCCTGATGGGTAGCCAGAATCAGCACCTCGGCTATCTGCACATGCGCAGGCGCATTCGCCACATAGAGCGCCACATCCGCGATGTCATCCCCACAGAGTGGCTTGATGCCCTTATACACCGTGGCAGCCCTGTCCGTATTCCCATGGAAGCGGATATTGCTGAAATTCGTCTCCACCAATCCAGGCTTCAGGTTCGTCACACGCACGGCAGAGTGCGCCACATCGATGCGCAGACCGTCAGAAATGGCCTTTACAGCCGACTTGGTAGCACAATACACATTACCTCCAGCATAGGCCGCATCGCCAGCCACAGAGCCTATATTGATCACATGGCCCCTGTCACGCTCCACCATGCCAGGCACGATGAGACGCGTCATGGTGAGCAATCCCTTGATGTTCGTGTCGATCATGGTTTCCCAATCGTCCACGTTGCCCTCATATTCAGGCTCCAGACCCAGTGCCAAGCCCGCATTGTTGATCAGCACATCAATCTCCTTCCAGTCCTCAGGAAGCCCCTGTATCGCCTCCGTCGCAGCCTTACGGTCGCGCACGTCGAAGACCAGCGTCAGCACCTCCACGCCTTGAGCCTTCAGTTCCTCCGCAATCTCCCCCAAACGCTGCGCATTACGCGCCGTCAGTATCAGTCTATCCCCATTCTGCGCAAATTTCCTTGCACATCCCAATCCAATGCCACTGGTAGCTCCAGTGATTAATACGATTCTTTTCATAGTGTTATTTTAAATTTAAAATTTATTATTCATTCTTTTCCGCAGGGAAAAGAACGAATCAAGAAAAGCTGCCGACTGCACCTCCGCAGCTAAGATTACTTCGCTTTTCACTAAGCGCTGCAAGACGACCGCTTCGCGCTCTTATTTGTGCAGCGCTTTTAACGTGAAAACCTCGCAATCTCTTCACGCTGCTCCAGTGAGGTCGGGGTCTTTAGCTCTAAACCCTAAATTTCGTGCAAACCGAACGCAATAAAGCTTGCTTTAATTGCTGAGGTGCAGCCGAAATTCACGGCAAAGCCGTAAACTCTAAACCCTTAACTCTAAACTATTCACTCTAAACCCTAAACTATTCCCCCTCGTCCAGCCTTCCGCTCCACAAAAACTTCTTCGTCTCGCGTGCGGCCACGCCACTGAGCAACAGCAGACAGATAAGGTTCGGGATCGCCATGAGCGCATTCATACAGTCCGCAATGTTCCAGATGATGTCCAGACTGATGGCACTGCCCAGGAACAGCGCGATGATGAAACACACACGATAGATCATGCGGAACCTGCCACCCTTCAGATACTCCACGGCACTCTCCGCATAGTAGCTCCATCCCAAGATGGTAGTGAACGCAAACGTCAGGATACCAAACGTCAGCAAAGGCGCCCCGATATAAGGAATCTTACTGAACGCCACCTTCGTGAGCGCCGCCCCATCTGCATAACTGATGTCAGGATGCGCCAAGATGCTGCTCACCAATACCAAGCCCGTGAGCGCACAGATCACCACCGTATCCCAGAACGTGCCCGTGCTCGACACCAACGCCTGACGCACCGGATTGCGCGTCTGAGCTGCAGCCGCCACGATAGGCGCACTACCCATACCACTCTCGTTGCTGAACAATCCACGAGCGATACCATAGCGCGCAGCCATCATCACCGTCGCCCCCACCAGTCCGCCACCAGCAGCCGAAGGATGAAAAGCACTCTCCACGATCAGCTTCAAGGCAGGCCATACGAACGACCCGTTCATGCACAAGATGACGATACACCCCAGCACATAGAACACTGCCATGAAAGGCACCAGCACCGTACACACCCGCGCAATGATACGCACGCCCCCGATGATGACGATACCCACCAGGAAACACACCGCCAAGCCCGTGATCCACTGCGGAACACCAAACGTCTCATTCGTGAGCAAAGCGATGGAATTAGCCTGAACGGTACAGCCGATGCCAAAAGCCGCCAAAGCCGTAAATATAGAAAAGATGATAGCCAACCACTTCATGTGCAACCCCCGTTCCAGCGCATACATAGGTCCGCCAACCCACTGCCCGTTGGCCCCCTTGATGCGATACTTCACAGCCAGCAACCCCTCCGCATACTTCGTAGAAATGCCAAAGAGGCCCGTCAGCCAGCACCACATCACAGCCCCTGGGCCACCCAGCGCTACCGCCGTAGCCACCCCCACGATGTTACCCGTGCCGATGGTTGCCGCCAGCGCAGTAGCCAGCGCGCCGAACTGTGACACGTCGCCGGTCGAGCCCTTGTCCTTGCTGACCGTCAAGCGGAGGGCCGTCAACAACTTGCGTTGAGGCACGCCCAGCCTG
>JAEEGH010016154.1_pt1 | contig 16089 bp, 20 predicted proteins | sample 9134181 | NCBI WGS metagenome assembly JAEEGH01 (sample SAMN16246544, study PRJNA631951) | gut metagenome | biome: gut microbiome; feature: rumen; material: DP-attached | host: Bos | place: Iran: Karaj | collected 2018-10
CCGACCCCAAGAAATGCGGTGTGCGCTGGCAATACGACCGCTGTCTCCGCGACCTGCTGATTCACCTCTACGAGTGGCAGGTGTTGATGCGCGAGTTTGTGAACAACATCCGCGAAGGCCACCCGCGTGACTACCTGCCCGACGAGTACCGCAAGAACTACCATGAGATGGACAAGATGCTGGTGGAGAAGCACCAAAACACGCCTTTGGAAGAGGCCAAACGCCTGCTGCAGGAAACTCACGAGGAGATGCTCCGCCTCGCAGAGAGCTTCACCGAAGAGGAACTCTTCACCAAAGGCTACTACAAGAACACCTACACCACCTACATGGCGGCTTATTTCGTGAGCGTCACCTCAAGTCCCTACGGGCAGGCGGTGAAGCTGCTGAAGACGCATCAGAAAAACCTTAAAACGGCGAATTGAACGAATTAAACGAATTACTTATGACCGATACAGAACTGTATGAATTCGACGCCATCATCCTGCAAAACGAGGATATGGATGCCGCATACGTTGAGGTGCCTTTCGACATCAAAGCAATCTTCGGAAAAGGACGCTTGGCGGTTCACGCCACCTTCGACGGCGTGCCTTACGACGGGCAGATCGTCAAGATGGGAACGCCTTGCTTCATTATCGGTGTGCGGAAAGACATCCGCAAACAGATTGGCAAGAGCTTTGGCGACACAGTACATGTAACTTTTTGTGAACGAAAATATAACAGCAATAAAATGACTAAAACAACTATCATTATGGCACTGATTTGCACTTTAGGAATGGTTTCGTGCCAAGCACAAACACATCAACCCGCTCCACCTACGACCGAAGGTGAAGCCGCAACGGTTTATATGACCACCGACATCAGCCCAGAAGGGTTGGTGCGCATCTATGAAGCCTTGGGTGTGGAGGCTCAAGGTCGCGTGGCGGTGAAAATCTCCACAGGCGAATCACCAAAAAGCAACCACCTTCGCCCCGAGCTGATTAAAAATTTGGTGCAAAAGGTGAATGGCACCCTTGTGGAGTGCAACACAGCCTACGGCGGCAACCGTGGCAACACCGAAAAGCATCGCCAAGCTATTGCTGAACGCGGCTACAACGGCATCGCTACTGTCGACATCATGGACGAGGAGGGCGAAATCCAACTGCCCGTCAAGGACACCAAGCACCTGCAATACGACATCGTTGGTTCGCACTTACAGAACTACGACTTTATGATTAATCTGGCCCATTTCAAAGGTCACGCCATGGGCGGCTTTGGAGGCGTACTGAAAAACCAGTCGATAGGTGCGGCATCAAGTGCCGGAAAACTCTACATCCATTCCGCTGGCAAAAGTCAGACGCATTGGACGATTGCCAACCAAGATGCTTTCCTTGAGTCGATGGCTGCGGCGGCACAAGCCGTACACGACTATTTCAAGCAGGAAGGCAAGGACATCGTGTACATCAATGTGATGAATAATATGTCGGTGGACTGCGATTGCGACGGTCATCCTGCCGCACCGCGCATCAAAGACATCGGCATTCTGGCCTCCACCGACCCCGTGGCCCTTGACCAAGCCTGCCTCGACCTCGTGTTCAACCATGTCAGCAGCCAGGGAGACGACGCCAAGCCGCTGCAAGATCGCATCAACAAGAAACACGGCACTCATACCGTGGAATACGCCGAACAGATTGGACTTGGGACGCGGAAATATACCATCGTGAATATTGATGATAAGTAAACAATCAATATGAAATAACTGAAAGAAGGAAACTGCTGTATCGTTTCGAAGACACCATGTATGGCACGCAGGACCCCGTTAATTCGGAATATGACGACAGCTACACTGAAAGTGACTGGAATGAAGCGTACAAATCGCTGACTCAAAAATAACACTATGACGAATCTGGAAAAATGCAATGCTGGAATAGAGTATTCGTATGCCGATGAGGAACTGATTGCCCTCAAAACCGAAGCCATCCGACAATGCGAGATCTTCAATGCCATCGACGGGCGCGACTATATGGCACAGTACCGCCACCTGCAGCAGATGCTGGGTGGGGTGGGGGAGCGCGTGTGGATTGCCAAGACCTTCAATTGCGACCGTGGCAAGAACATCTTCGTCGGCGACGACTTCACCAGCAACCACAACCTCACCATCCTCGACATTCGCGAGGTCTATATCGGTAACCATGTGATGATTGGCCCGAACACGTTGATTACCACCGTCGGGCATCCGCTTTCGCCCAAAGGTCGCAGGGAGTATCACGCCTTGGCCAAGCCCGTGCGCATCGGCAACGACGTGTGGATTGGCGGCAACGTCACCATCCTTCCCGGTGTGACAATTGGCAACAACGTGGTGGTTGCTGCTGGCACCGTGATTAACAAAGACGTTCCTGACAACACTTTGGTCGGTGGCGTGCCAGCGAGGGTTATTAAGACAATTGAGGATGATCTTTGAATGGCACTTACCTCTGATGTAACGATATCCCCTCCACCTGGCCTTTACTGTTGAGAGTATAATATTTTGACGAAATTCCCTATCTTTGCATTTTCACAAATACCACATCATAAATGAAAAAAATCATCATCATCGACGGAGGTCCACGCGTCACTTTCAACACGGCCTCCATGCTTAAGAAATTCGCTGAAGGAGCCAGTTCCGTCAGCGACGAAATTGAGGTGAAGACCATTCGCCTTTATGCCCTCGACTACAAAGGCTGCATGTCGTGCATGGCCTGCAAGATCAAGGGCAAAGCCTCGAATGTATGTAAATTCAAGGATGCTTTGACTCCTGTCTTGGAGGAGGTTGCGCAAGCTGATGGCTTGGTATTAGGCTCGCCCAACTATTTCGGTGAAATCACTGGCCAAATGCGGGCTTTCTTGGAGCGTTTGGCCTTCCCTTGGCTCTCCTACAACGACTACAGCATCACCGCCCCGAAGCGTATGCCCGTGGTGCTGGTGGAGACGCAAAACGGTGGCGTGGGAGGCAGTAACTGCAACGGCTACGGCACGATGGAGCCTTGTATCGCCAAAGCCCTCGGACAACCGGAGAAACTGTTTGCCAACAACACCTACCAAGTGAAGAATTACGCCAATTTCGAGTTGGGAGGATTCTCGGAGGAAGTCAAACGCAAGTATCGCGAGGAGCACTGGGAAGAAGACCTGCAAAAGGCCTTCAATGCTGGAAAACGGATGGCGGAAACGATTATTAGGGCGTGATGAGAAAACTTTTACTGATATTAGCCTTGGCTTGTTCGTTCAGCCTCTTCGGGCAATCCATTGACACGATAGCGATGCGCTCGGCCATCGAGAGGCAGTTGGTGACCTATCCTGAATCCACCTTGCAGGACATCTACAAGAGTTTCTACCAAGAGCATTTCGGTCCGGGCCATATCATCAGCGACACGGCCTCGGCGCGACGCTATCTGATGCGTGAACTCTCGGAAATGGGCAAAACCCAATCGCCTTATTTTGAGCCTACGGGCAGCCAAGGCTATTACATTCGCGTCTATCTCTCCGCCGTCTCCGACAGCCTTATTACCGCCGAGCAACTCTTGGATGCCTTCGTCAGAAGTGCCAATTTGTGGCAAGAACCGACCTTCAGTTGGATGGAAAAATGGGAAGCCATCGTCAGTTTCATCCAAGCGAACAAGATTGAATTAGAAGGCTTTGAAACCGACCTTCCTTTGTTGACCGAAGCCGCCCGAAACAGCCAAGCCGTGCCCCACAGCCGCCATTACAACGAGGCCTATCACCCGCATTACCGCATCGTGGAACGCAGCATTTTTGAACAAGAATTAAAACCAACCTTACAATAGTATCAAATCTAATTATCAATTTATCAATTTATTATGAAACAACCCATTAAAGTAACAGAAGCCATCTTTCCGATGCCCGTTTTGCTCGTGGCCACCTACAACGAAGACGGCACTATTGACGTGATGAACGCCGCCTGGGGCACCATGCTCGACCGCGACCGCGTTGCCCTCAACCTGACCGAAACCCACAAGACTGTAGAGAACATCAAGCAACGCAAGGGCTTTGTCGTCCATATCGCCGATGCAGCCCATGTGGTGGAAGCCGACTATTTCGGTGTCGTTTCGGGCAAGACCGAAAAGGACAAGTTCGCCAAGAGTGGTCTCACTGCGACCAAATCCTCATTGGTGGACGCACCCATCATCAACGAGTTGCCTATCGCCATGGAGTGTGAGTTCATCGAATACCAAAGCGACGAAACGGGCCTTGGCGTCATCGGCAAAGTGCTGCAGACCTCCGTTGAGGCCACTAAGATGAAAGACGGAAAAGTGGACGTGGAAGCCCTGCAAGCCATCACTTTCGACCCCTACACGCACGGCTATTATCAGGTCTCGAAGCGTGTTGGTGATGCCTTCAAGGACGGCTTGAAACTGAAGTAATCAGCAGTCAGTAACTAAGCCAAACAACACCATGCGTAAAATCTTGATTGTTTTAGCCTTTATGACCCTTTCAGTATTGCCATCCTTGGCTCAAATCGACCTCCACAGCCACGCCATCACTAAGGGCTATCTCGATTATATTAAGGCCAATGGCGCCGAGATGGACGAAGGTTTCCCTATTCCCGCTTGGGATGCGGAACAGCATATCGCCTTTATGGACAAGGCTGGCATTCAGACCGCTGTGCTGACCATGCCTGCACCACAACCTTGGTTTGGCGACGCGGAGGCTTCAGCAGCGACGTGCCGCAGCTACAATGAAGAGTGCGCTGCCCTCAAGGCACGCTTTCCAGGGCGTTTCATGTTTTGTGCAGCCTTGCCTTTGCCCGATGTGCCACACGCATTGGAGGAGGCTCGCTATGCCTTGGAGGTCTTGGGAGCCGATGGCATCAAGTTAGCCACCAACAGCTACGGACAATACCTCGGTGACCCTGCTTTGGACACGCTGATGGCCTATCTCGACCAACAGAACGCTGTTGTCATTCTGCATCCACACAAGCCTTCAGCTGTCAATACACAACTGGTTGCCGATGTGCCGTTGGCCAGTTATGAATACTTGGCCGAGACCACGCGCACGGTGCTCAACATGGTAGCACATGATGTATTGGTGCGCTATCCACATTTGAAAGTCGTGGTGCCGCATTGTGGCTCGTTCCTGCCCAACGCCTTGCCGCGTTTCCGCTCGCTGCTGCCCGTAATGGTGAAACAAGGCATGATGCAACCTGTGGATGTCGATGCTAACCTATCACGCCTCTATTACGACCTTGCAGGTGCTCCCACCGACGAAGTCCTCGATGCCCTACTGACCATCACCACACCGGACCACATCCTCTATGGCAGCGACTATCCGTATGTGGCCGAACCCGTACTCATCAGCGGGAAGCAGGCCTTGGAGAACCGCCTTGCCTCGCACGGATTGAATCCGCAAGATGTATTCACAGACAACGCCCGACGTCTTTTTGGCGAGAGCCTACCATTGCGACAATACGGCGAACGCATCGTCCGTCTCGCTGAAATCGAAGTGGTGCCCGAGTATTTGGAGGAATATATGGCTTTTGCTAAGGAAGTAGGGGAGACCTCAGTAAAAGTGGAACCCAGCGTGCTGACCCTCTTCTCGATGCAAACCAAGGAAGACCCTTGCAAGATCTACATCTTGGAAATCTACGCCGACCAAGAGGCTTACCAAAGCCATATCCAGACCGCCCATTTCAAGAAATACAAGGAAGGCACGGCAAAGATGGTGAAGAGTCTGAAACTGATTGATGTCAACCCGCTGGCGGGGATGGTACGGTGATTTGTAGATTTTTTTTATTTTTGCAACCATGATTACAATGTAGATGAGCAAAACGAGTTTAATAAAAGGCAATAAAATTGGCTGTCAGCAGTCAGCCATCAGCAGTCAGCCATGGTGCAACCAAGCTGATAGCTGACGGCTGATAGCTTACAGCTAAGAAGTTTATTAATGCAGTAGTTATATAAAACAATGAAGAAATTAGCAATAACCCTTTTGTGTGCTTTGGCCTTTGCCGCCTGCACCAATAACCAACCTGAAGACAACAAAAACAATCAAAACGACACGAATATGGAAAACACAGCAAAAGTCTATCTAACTCGCGAAATCAGCCCTGAGGCTTTAGTAAAAATCTACAAGGCTTTGGGCGTGGAAGCTAAAGGCCGCGTGGCCGTGAAAATCTCGACAGGGGAGGGGAGTAACCCCAACTACCTGAAGCCCGAACTCATCAAAGAACTCGTTCACGAAGTTGACGGCACCATCGTGGAGTGCAACACCGCCTACGGCAACGGTCCTGGCGACGAGAAGGACGAACGCAACAACTCGGCCGTCCACTGGGAAGTGATCCGCAGACACGGCTTCACCGACTACTTCCCTGTTGATATTATGGACGAGTACGATGAAATCCGCATCCCTGTGAAGGACCAAAGGCACATTAAATACGACATCGTGGGTGGACATATCGCCAACTACGACTTCATGATTGCCCTCAACCACTTCAAGGGCCATCCGATGGGCGGTTACGGCGGTGCGCTGAAAAACCTCAGCATCGGCTGTGCCAGCAGTAACGGCAAGGCATACATCCACTCCTCGGGAAAGATGGAGAAACTCGACATGGCCAAGCTTTGGACGCCCGAATACATCGGCGACCAGGATGGCTTCCTTGAGAGCATGGCGGCAGCAGCCCAAGCAGTGACGAACTACTTCCAAAAGAGACAGGGCATCATCTACATCAGCGTGATGAACAACATGAGCATCGACTGCGACTGCGTTGACCATCCCGCCCCTGTGAAGCTTGAGGACTACGGCATCCTTGCCAGCACCGACCCCGTTGCCCTCGACCAAGCCTGCGTCGACATCATCAACAACCAGCAGGTGACCGCCACCAACGACCCCACCGACCTGCTCAGCCGCATCGACAAGCAACACGGCACCCACACCATTGAGCATGCTGAAGCCATCGGACTGGGAACCAGGAAATACACCATTGTCAGCATTGACAAATAAGTGAAGCCATCTGACCTTATCAAACAATTTGGACGGACCGCTCGTGGCGAACGCCTCGAACGCATCCGAAAGTCGCCTCATTTTGTGAACGATAAGTTCAAGAATGAGGAACCGACCACGCTGTTCACGGGTCAAGGTGGCATGCTGAAGAATCTTGGGAAGTTCCTCTTTGGGAAAAAGCCGAAGAACAGGATTCCAAAACTGGGTGAAATATCCGTTATCAAGACTGACTTGAATTGCTTGCCCGAATCTGGCGATTTCTATCTATGGTTCGGGCATAGCTCCTTTTTGCTTCGCTTGGACGGAAAGACCATCCTTGCCGACCCCGTGTTTTACAATGGATCGCCCGTTTCGTTCGTCAATCGGGCCTTCCCTGGGACGGACCTCTACAAACCCCATGACATGCCCAAGGAAATCGACTTTCTCCTCATCTCACACGACCATTGGGATCACTTGGATTACCAGACAGTCATCGAGCTGAAAGACCGAGTGAAGAAGGTGGTCTGTCCCTTGGGTGTGGGCGAGAACTTTGAATACTGGGGCTACGACAAGCACCAACTCATTGAATTGGATTGGAACGAGAGTGCCACCTTCGAGGGCTTGACCTTCCATTGTCTGCCCACTCAACATTTTTCTGGACGCGGCTTTTGGAAAGCCAAGACGATGCCAGCCTCATGGCTAATGGAATTATCGGGAAGGAAGGTCTTTTTCTCTGGCGACGGGGGCTATAGCAGCCGCTTCAAACGCTTCGGGGAGCAGTTTCCCGATATCGACCTCGCCATCATGGAGAACGGCCAATATGACACCAACTGGAACCAAATTCACACCATGCCCGAACAATTGGGGAAAGCAGTGTCTGAACTTGGAGCAAAGCGTTTCGTCACCGTCCACCACTCCAAGTTCTGCCTCTCGAACCATCCGTGGGACGAGCCTCGGAAAAACGAGCGCAAGGCGGCGGAGCAATACGGGCTTCAGTTGGTCACTTGCCAGATAGGCGAATTATTCCTTTTTGATTATAACTTTGCATCACCAAAAGATAGATAAATGACCTTTTTCATCGAATCCCTCATCGCGTGCGCCTTGTTCACGCTATTTGTGTTCCTGATGTCAAGAAACCCCATCAAGACCATTTTCAACTATCCTCCCGCCATCATCGAGCGATGCGACCAGTTGGGTTTGGTTGACGCCAGCAACCGTCCAGGAGGGGCGTCTTTCTACATCAAAAAGATTGTGGCCATGATGGCCTTTGGTGTTTTGTTGGGCTTGTTGGTGAGGTATATCAACGAATGTGAGACTTTTTGGTGCGGCGCCTTTATAGCTTATGCTTTATGGGTGGTGGTCAATTGGTTCGATGCGCTGGTGCTCGACTGTCTCTGGTTTTGCCACGACAAACATTTTGTTATTCCAGGCACAGAGGACATGACCGATGCCTACCATGACTATTGGTTCCACATCAAAGGAGCGCTTATCGGGATGCTGCTGGGCATTCCCGCCGCGCTGGTTGCAGGGGGAATTGTGACTTTATTATGATCTCTTTATCCGTTAGCATACAGGTCATTCATCACCAATCCGGCGAGTGTGAAGCCGAAGATGGCCGTGATATGGGCCGAGGTGCCATTTATTTGGGCCTTCGACGAGCACCACTCGTGATTGACGAGGTCAGGATTGCCAGCGGCGATGATGGCCTTGGGACACATGCAGGCACTTGTGCCACAGGTGCTTGCAGTGCCTTTGTTGGGTAGCACCTCAGGCGAGAACACGCAGAGGAACTTTTTCTTCGGAAAGGTTTTCGCTTTCCTGATTCGCTTGCGGATCATGCTTGCCAAAGGACAACCAATCACCTCCCAAAACTCGGCCACCTGTATCTTGGTCGGATCCATTTTGAGTGCAGCGCCCATGGCAGAGAACAACTTGCCTGGACATTCGGTGGCGTGCAAGATAAGGTGTATCTTGTCCTTGAGGCTGTCAATGGCATCGATGATGTAGTCGTAGGTCTCAAGTTGGAACATCTCGGCGTTCTCAGCAGAATAAATCTCCTGCATGGTGTTGATTTCGGCTTGAGGATTGATCTCCAAAAGACGTTCCTTCAGCACCTCCACCTTGACCATTCCCACTGTCTTGGTGGTGGCTTGCAACTGCCGGTTGACATTGGTGATACACACGCGGTCGCTGTCCACAATGGTAAGGTGACTTATACCGCTTCGCACCAAACTCTCGGCGCACCAACTGCCCACACCCCCCACGCCAAAGATGATGACGCGTTTATTCATGACACGCTCCATCGTCTCCTCTCCCAAAAGCAGGTTCAAACGGTTGAATATGGGGTTTTGTGCACTCATAATAGGATTATTGAGGCGGCAAAGATAGTGGTTTTAGGTGAATCTCCCCTTTTTGTGAAATTATTTCTGTTATTCTTACTTGTCCATTCTGTCCTTGGTTAGACCGCCTTAGTGACCGGTGCTTGTAATATTTAGTTCTATTCGAACGGAAAAACCAGTACTTTTGCATCCGAAACGAAATGAAAGAGTAATGAACATCAGATTAGAGCAACCGCAAGACTGGAGTGAGGTGGAAAACCTGACACGCGAGGCATTCTGGAACGTCTACCGCCCAGGATGCACAGAGCATTATGTGCTCAACCAATATAGATACAATCCCTACTTCATTCCAGAATTAGATTTCGTGATGGAAGAGGATGGCAAAATCATCGGCCATGTAATGTTTTCGAAAGCAGAGATTGTCCTTAATGACGGCAACCACTTCCCTTCATGGACCTTTGGCCCTATCAGTATTCACCCTGACTACAAACGCAAAGGCTATGGGTTGAAACTCCTAAACTATGCGTTGGAGAAGGCCCGTGAGATAGGCATCGGCATGCTACAAATGGAGGGCAACATTGACTTCTACCGTCACGCAGGCTTCGACCTCGCCAGCAAGCTTCACATCCATTACTATGATATGCCGCACGACGAAGAGGTACCTTTCTTCCTTGCCCAAGAACTGATTCCTGGCTATTGGGGCAATCGCGAGGGTACTTATTGTCCACCCAAAGGATATTTCGTGGCCGACGAGAACCCAGAAGCTTTCGAAGCCTACGAAAAGCATTTCCCAAAAAAGGTCAAGGCTTACAACGAGGGGCAGTTGCCGCCTTTCGCTGAAAAGGCAAAGTTGATGTTGCAAGACTTATCAGAGTGCTGATAATATTTATAAAGCAAATATAAAAAATGGAACAAAAATTCTGTCAAAGTTGCGGAATGCCGCTCACCGATGAAATTCGCGGCAATAATACCGATGGCAGCAAAAACGAAGATTATTGCATCTATTGTTACAAAGACGGCAAGTTCTTGCAAGACTGCACGATGGATGAGATGATCGAACACTGCGCACAGTTTGTGGACGATGTCAACAAAGGAATGTCACAACCCATTATTAAGGAAGAGTACATCGGCCAAATGAAGATGTATTTCCCACATTTGAAACGCTGGCGCAAAGAGATGACAATCAATGAAAACGCACCAGAAACCCCAGTCTTGATGGGTGTCTTTTCATACTTTTGAAGCAATAGAATAGTGTCATGACATGGAAACAAGAAAACAAATAGCGGCAGAGAAGTTGCAATGTGGTTCGCATAACTGTGCCCAAGCTATCGTGAGCACTTACGCCGACATTATCAGTATCGACGAAACGACTGCCAAAAACCTAGCCAGTGCCTTTGGCGGAGGCATGGGCACCATGGAAGGAACCTGTGGAGCTCTTGTTGGGGCAGGCATTGTCCTGGGGATGGTCACACAAGACAGGGCGAAAGCGAGAATGGGAATGAGGCAAATCATGACCCGCTTCCAGCAAAAGAACGGTGCCACCCAATGCAAACTGCTGAAAGGCGTGGGCACTCATGTCGTGTTGCGCGAGTGCTCAGGCTGTGTGGCTGATGCAGCAGAGTTTTTGGAAGAACAATTGAATAAAAAAGATGAATGACCTTTTTCATCGAATCCCTCATCGCGTGCGCTTTATTCACGCTGTTAGTGTTCCTATTGGGCCATCATAAAAATTGTAATGTTTACAATTATGGAGTACATTAGAATTACAAAAGACAATTTGAATAAGGAGCATATTTGCTGTGCCATTTCAAACAATAATGATGTCCAGGTGTCATCAAAAAAGTCGTGGCTTTTGGATAGGTTTGATGATGGACTGGTATTCTTGAAGAGTGCAGAACGAGGAAAGTGCTTTATAGAATACATCCCTGCGGAAAATGCGTGGAATCCTATTGCTGCTGAGGGTTATATGTACATCGACTGTTTGTGGGTTTCCGGTTCCCTGAAGGGGCACGGGTATTCAAACGATCTTTTGGATAAATGCATCCAAGATAGCAAAGCGAAAGGGAAAAAAGGCTTATGTATCCTTTCGTCTGCCAAGAAAAAGCCTTTTCTTTCGGATCCTAAGTTCCTTGCACATAAAGGATTCATGGTATGTGATGAAGCCGATAATGGTATCCAACTATGGTATCTGCCTTTTGTCAAAGGAACCGATGCTCCTACATTCAAGGAATGCGCCAGACATCCTCACATTGAAGAGAAGGGATATGTGCTATTTTACACCAACCAGTGTCCGTTCAATGGTAAGTATGTCCCCATCATCGAAGCTTTGGCAAAAGAAAACGGTATAACTTTCAAAGCCTATCATCTTCAGAGTAAGGAAAAAGCCCAAAATGCGCCAACTCCTGTTACTACTTATGCGGTTTTTCATGATGGCGAGTATATCACCAATGAACAGATGAATGACAAAAGATTCTTGAAGATGATAGGTAAATAGGTGCAGATTTCTATGCCATCACCCCTTAGGTTGCAGACTTCGCCGATATTCGCTGGGCGACTGACCAAGATGTTTGGTGCAGTAGCGGCTGAAATAGGATAACGAGGTGAAGTTCATGCGGTCGGCGATTTGGGTGAGCGAGAGGCGCTCGTCATCCAAAAAGCCTTTCAGGATGGGCACGGTGGCACGGTTGATGTAACTGCTGACACTGTGGCCCGTCACGCGTTTGACTGTGGCGGAGAGGTATTTCGGTGAGACGTTCAGCCGCTCGGCATAGTAGCTTACCTCACGCTCGGTGCGACTGATGCCGGTGGCAAGCAGGTCGGCCAGCTGACGGACGATATAGGCCGTTCGGTCGCTATGGGTGTCGGTGGCATCACGTTGTGCATGAGGCTCGAAGATGTCATACATCATCGTCAAGCAGAGACTTCCCATCAGTTCGTGATAGAACAGCAAATGGCGGTCGCCCATGCGGTCGCGGAGACGGTGGAAGTCGGCAAGCAAGATAGCTGCCTGCTCATCAGTGAGTTTGATGACAGGGTCTTGGTTGAGCGAGATGCTTCCACCAATACTGTAGTTGTTCGATGGCAGCAAGCCCGCAAGGAATTTGTTGTCGGCGGCGAACCACTCTACCTTCATTCCTGAAGTGGCGACAAGGCTCTTTGCGCGACTCGGATTTGGCATCACCACCAAATCGTTTTTTTCAATTTGGTAGCATTTCGCGTTAAACACAAAGCTGCCTTCGCCTTTCGTGCAGAGCAGATGCATACAAGTGTGGCTCAATCTAGGGTCATTCATCCCAAGGAAATCGGTGGAATAGAGGAAGTCAACTTTCATAGGGTGGCAGCTTTTACGTAATCTCCATAAAATCACTTAACGGTCTGATCTTCGCCCGAAAGGTGTTCTTGTCCTCATGCAAATCAGGACATTTTCTTATCTCCATTGGTTTGCTGGCATCAAAATGCAGCACAACGTAATAACTTGCACTGCGTGGCTCAAAGCCGTATTGTTGCAGCGTCTCGCGTGTCCAAATCTGAAAGTGCCCTTTCGTCTTTAGCTTAAACAACAGGCAGTTCTCACCATTAGTATGCAGCAACACATATTGCATACGTTCAAAGCCTGGTGTGACAAGTAACGAGCCTTTTGAATCGCCAGCCCGTAGATAGCAGATGCCTGTTTCAATCATTTTTCTGTATAAACCAGGACGAGCGTGGTTTACCATTACCATAGGAGCGTTATCTACAATTATTTGTTTCTTGTCCTCTTCCTCGAGTTCTTTTTTTACTTTTTCATCAAAAGTCTTCTTCTCACCAAAGTCTCTATCTGATGAGACTACTGCTTCATTAAGGCTATGAGAGTCTTTGAACTGATACGGAAGTCGTTTCAAAGATTCTGTGAGATCAAACTGCTTTGTATCGATCAAAAAAGCAAAGGTTACTCCAGGTCTTTTTCCTTTTGAAACCACTTTTTCATTATAAAAGAGGCGAAATCTCTCATTAATTTCATAGCCTACGGAATTTCTATCTAACTTTAAAGCAGCCAAAGCTGTTGTCCCACTTCCCATAAATGGGTCGCACACCAAATCTCCCACGAACGAGAACATTTTAATGAGACGTTGGGGTAATTCCTCAGGGAATACGGCGATATGACGGTCTTGACGAGCTCCACTAAAGATCCAATGAGATTTGAAATAAGTGTACCACTCTTCATCTGTCAGCTTTGATAGCTCCCTCTGCTCTTTTGTCGGACTCGGAGCTATACCCTGTTTCTTGAAAAGAAGAATGTGTTCAAAGTCTATTTTAACGTATCCGTTTATGGGGTAAGGATAACTGCCCATCACCTTCGCTCCACCAGAAGTGTGCATATTGGTCTCTTTTTGCCAAATAATACTACCGAGATAGTCAAAGCCTATTGTTTCGCAGAATCGTATGATTTCAGAGTGAATGGCAACGACTTTATATCGTCCATAATAAGCAGAGCGCGCAAATTGGTCGCCTATATTAATACACAAGCGCCTCCCCGGTTGCAATATGCGATAACATTCTGACCAGACGAGATTCAAGTGATTGATATAATCTTCGTAGCTTTGGTTGAATCCTATCTGTCGTTCTGCTCCATAATCTTTCAATTGCCAATAAGGAGGAGATGTCACAATAAGTCCTACAGATTCATTTTGAATCTGAGACATATAACGACTATCGCCATTAATCAGAATATGATGTGTTGGCATTTTTACAAGCTACGCAAACGATTGATTTCTTCGCGAATATTGTCTATCACATCCTTATTGGAAATTTCACCTTTCAAGCTATAGACAATAAACACCTTGCCACCATATTGCTCGGTAAAGTCGTTGAAACTGGCTTTCATGCGCTCACTCAATGAGTAGCCGCCGAAATTGGCATTCGCCGTGACAGGCTTGATTTGAATGCCAAACTGATACTTCCCAACTTCTGCAACATAATCAATATCGCCAGCATGGTCAAGTTCTGGATCGCTTTCTTTGAACGTGATGTCTGGGAACATCTTGGCAAGACCATCATTCACTACAGATTTTTCACGGATGTATCCGTCGTATGTCCTGTTGATAGTGAGATTGTAGATATAGTCTATGCAGTCTTGAAGCGTCAATTGTGAGAATGCCTCTTGCCAGTCTGGAATTACAAATGTCTGAATTTTCTCATAGAGACGTTCGCCTAACTCCGTCAAACTTTCTATTGACAACTTTATTGGCGTTTTCGTGGCTGTATAAGCATTTTCAAAATACCATTTCTTCCATTCTTCGTATGATGCAGGCTGACACTCGCGAATCAAAGCCATAACAGCTCCCACTTTCGCAGGACGCGATAATTGATACAGTTGGCAAGCATAGTTCAGAACATGCTCTTTTTTGCCAAATTCCATTGAATACTTTTCCATGTCATCAATCAAATTTCATTGTTAACAGATAAGGGATATTTTCATGTCAGAAACAGGTTCGTAATCTGCTTCGTAATAACCATCTTTTGTTTTATTGATGGCGGCGATGTAGTTAAAAGACATTTCTTCTTCCTGTTTTGTCATTACAGGAGAATCCAAATGCCTATTGAAGTGTTTTACTTCTTTGCCTTGTTTCTTTCGTTCTTCAATGAACGACTGATGACGGTCGAAACGTTGTTTGATAAAAGCATTACATTCATCTACATTCATTGAAGCAATACCATTCTCGATAAGACTCTTCAAAGCACTATCAAGTTCATAACCTTCGGAATTTCGTCCGCAAAGTAATGCTGCCTGCATTGTTGTCCCTGTGCCAAGGAATGGGTCTAATACAACATCACCTTTCTGCGAGAACATATTAATGAGACGGAATGGTATTTCAAATGGAAAAGCTGCACTACGTTCTCTACTACCTGATTGCTGCATTTTCTGTTTCGTTCCCTTTACGTCCCATACATCAGAAAACCAAACATTACGCTCTTCCCAAAAGAACGAACTATCCATTCTATTGTGCTTTTCTGTTTGAGTCTTATATTGTCTCTTGTCACCTTTACGGAACAGGAGAATCCATTCATGTTCAAGAGTAACATACGCTCCACATGGAAGCATTCCACTACCCATGAATTTATTTGGGGCATTGGTTTGCTTGCGCCAGATAATATTGGGTAGTGTAGTAAAACCTAATGAATTGCAGAAATCAGAAATACGAGTGTGATTGTTATACAACTTAAACTTCCCATTAATGGTGCGGGTAGCATCGCCTATATTTATACACATGAAACCACCTTCTTTCAACACGCGATAGCATTCTTTCCACACTTCATCCATCTGTTTGTGCATCAATTCAAAAGCTTTGTCTGGATCACATTCGATAGATTCCCTAATTGCAGGATCTTGAGCAGAAAAGCACTCATCCCACATTTGAATCATGGGATATGGTGGGGAGGTTACAACAATGTCAACGGAATCTGACTTTGTTTTACTCATAACTCTCGCATCACCGATATATGTTTTATGTACAGTGCACATTTATAATAATCTTAAATTTATCGTTGTTAGGTTGTTTGTAGTAGAAGAGACGCCATTCTATGCGGCTTTTGTGCGGCAAGAAATCCGCACCTCCTAAAACGTTGCAAAAATACGAAATCTTTTTATTGTAACGGGAAAAATTTTTGTGCAATTTGTGAAAACAATGATGCTTTTTATGAAACTTATTACCCATTAAGTTGCTGTATTTTTGTATCGTAATTCAAAACCTTACAACGATGCAAGAACAAAGAGTTGACCCCAGGCTGACCACAGCCGAAGAACATGCGGAAGGCGTGCGCC
>JAEEGH010016155.1_pt1 | contig 16089 bp, 12 predicted proteins | sample 9134181 | NCBI WGS metagenome assembly JAEEGH01 (sample SAMN16246544, study PRJNA631951) | gut metagenome | biome: gut microbiome; feature: rumen; material: DP-attached | host: Bos | place: Iran: Karaj | collected 2018-10
CAGAACCATTGCGGACATATTTCACCTGGCGGCCATCAGGCTGATTGGGGATGATTGCAGCCTTGCGCACGGCGGCACGCTTCTGGACCGAGGCCGAAGCGACATTTTCCTTGGCGCGTGAGGCGAAGATGGCGCGCGCTGTCTTCAGCCGATCCGCGTCAATCTGGCGCTGTGATGATTGTTTGTGGCCAATGTTCTTGCCGGACATCTTGACAAGTTCAGCCATCTTCTCTTTGGACAAGACGCGTTGGCCCTGAGCATAACTGCCGACCGTCACGAAGAGTGCGGCCAATATCAAATAGAATATCTTTTTCATAATCGGATTAATATTAAAAGTTCCTTTGCTTTTCAGCCCTTAATCTGTTATTTTATCGCACCAGGACCTTCTGCGTGAGGCTGGTACCATCGGCAAAAGAGGTCTTCCGTAAGAAGATGCCGTGGGCTGGTTGGCCAATGGAGCGTCCCTGGATGTCATAATAAGTCACCTCGCGGACAGCCTTGGCCGATGGCGTTGTCTGGCCGATGGCGTTCGTGCCGTAGCTGAACTTCAGCGTCACCTTGGGACCCAGTTCGGCCTCGACCCATTTCTGCGTAATCGGGTTCTGCTCGAAGGTCACCAGCTGATAGACGACGACGCAGGTGCCGTCCGACTCAGGCAGCCACTCTGTCTGCATGTCCTTCAGTTCGCCGGGTGCGAAAGCGGCGCTGCCGGTGTTGTACGTGCCGGTGCGGTGGTTCTGGACGCAGTTAACGGGGAAGCAGGTCTGCAATGTGCCATTGGCCAATGTCTCAATCTTATAGGCGCCGCCGCCCTGGACGGTCTCGCCCGAGACGTTCTTGACGTAGAGATGCGAGGGCACCTGGATGCCGCCGAAACCATCGTCCTCAACCTCGTTCAGGGTGAGGGTCGTGCCATCGGCCACAATCGTACCGTCACTGAGGGCGAACTGGAGCGGGAAGGCTGGAGCCGGCTCGCTCACAAGGGCCTTGGAGGCATTGGCGATGGTGCCGTCGGGAGCAACGAGCAGGGCAACGACATAGATCTGGCTGTAGTCGAGGGCAGACTGGAGCGTGGCCTTGGTGGGCAGCGTCAGGGTGTACTGGGACGTGGTCTTTCCGCTCTTGGCCAATGTGACATCGGCCACCTGGTTGATACCTTTCACATAGGAGCTGGCGATGGCCACGTCGTTGAACTTCCAGTCCGTGACATATTGCGAGCCGTTCTTGCCGCCGCTGCAGAAGTCGGCGAGATACTCATCGGCATAGGCCTGTTCGGTGGTCAGCTGGTAATAGTAGTTTGCCTGCGTCCACGCGCTGGTCGTTCCGCTCAAGCCATCGGCCACAAGCACGAACTCGAGCGAGAACTGCGAGTCGTCGAAGAGGGTCTCAATCTCGGCATTGGCCACAACCTGCGTCCTGTCGGCATTGTACTGGCCGCTCACCTTGACCGACGCGACGGCAGGACGGGCCAGTGCGGCGCGGAAGTCGTCACAGATGTCCTCGTCGAAACCGAAATACGGGTCCACGATCTCGCCACGGTCCAGGACGCATGACGGTGCGCTGCTGAAGCCGACGTTGGCATAATCATCATAGCCGATGAACATCGCGTCGCTATTGTTGTACTGGTGGACGCCGATGCCGACGAAGCGGTCACCGAAGGTCCTGCGCAGCCGCTCCATGCCGACCAGACCGCGTGGACACCAGCCGCAGCCCGTGCCCGTATATTCCTCGACGGCGACGTTGCGCTCAATCTCCTTGACGACGCTGTAGTGGGTGAAGGTCGCGCTGTTGTCGGCCGATGCATTGGCCACACCGTTCACTTTCGTGATGGCCAATGTCTTGACCTGACGCACCTGGGTGGCCTCGGCCGGGACGGCGAGATCGACGATGGCCGATGCGTTGAAGGCCAACTCTTTTTCGAGCGTGACCTGCTGTTCAAAGAGGGTGTTGCCCCCGGCCTCAATGGTATAGGTGAAGTCGGCCAATGGCTGGGTTCCGACATTCATCAGCGAGACGGTCGTCATGGCCGATGCGCCGGCCTTGCTGTAGGTGTCGCTGGCGGCATTGACCACAACGGCATTGGCCGAGAACTGACCTTCGAGCAGCAGCTGGAGGTAGAGCGAGCCATAGCCGGCGCCGTAGCAGTTGGTCCACTTGGACATCTTCTTCTCCGCGCGGAGAATGAGTCCGTAGGGCGTGTCGTCGCCACCCGTGGCGACAGGATAGGTATCGGCCTGAGAGAGCAGCCTCGTCACCGTAAACGTGTAGCCGACATAGAGACCATCGGCCGGGATGGCACAGGCATTGGCCAACTTCACGTCAGTATAGTCGCTGCCCAGGCTGCTTGCGGGGACATCGACATACTGGATGACACTCTCGCTGTTGATGGCCGATGGCAATGACGACGCAACCCAGACCTTGACGTTCTTCACGTTGGACGTCGGAATCGAGAGACGGACAGCCTGGATGCTCTTGCCGGCAGCCACGGCATGGTCGCCCGGGACGAAGATGGCGCAATGATAGGTATCGAGTGCATTGACTCCCAGGCCATACAGCTGGGCATCGACGGGGAGATAGCCCCACCAGACCTGGTTTTCGCCGGGCATGATTGTTTCACTCTGTTGTTGGCCGATGGCCAGCGGTGCAGCGGTCGGAGCGCGGTGCAATGTCTGGGCCGATGCATTGGCCACAAACAAAAGGGACGCCGCCGTAACGGAGCAGATAAGTGTAAATAGTTTTTTCATACGCAAAAAAATAAGTAAACGGTACCCTCATTTCACGAGGGATTCTTCAGTTGAACAATGGGTTGTAGATGTTTTGTTTTGATGATGTTTTGATTATTTTGATTTGGGATTCAATGGGTTCCGCTATGGGTCAGGGCCGCCTGCTCAACGCCCGCGTCGTTATAGAGGAAGGCGACAACGCTCACGAGACCGACGTTCCACGCCGGGGCTATGGCCTGCGAGAACTGCAACGTGCGCGTCTCTCCGGCTTCGAGCGAGATTTCATCGCCCCACGCGCCGTTGACGGCCGTGCGCAGGACGTGGTTGTGCATGTAGTTGAGATTGCGCGAGCCGTCGGGCATGACCTGCTGGGCCACGATGCCGTCCTCGAGTACCCAGACCTGCATCCAGCCCTGATAGGCATCGGCCGCAAGACGCTCGGCAGTGACGGTGATTTCAATCGCATCGGCCGTGACATTGGCCAAGACCTCCAGCCTCGTGCCGGCCTCGCGCTCCAGTTCCTCACGCACGGCGCGTGTCCAGTCGGTATAGTTGACGGGCTCGCCGCGGTTGATGAGGCCGACGGGCTGGAACTCCAGCTTCCAGTGGTCGTAGTAGGCGTCGCCCAGGTCGGTCGCGAGGCCCACGTAGCTGGCCGTGCCCTTGAAGCCGAGCGGTCCGCCGTGGATGCCCACGGGAATCAGCCGGTCGCCATAGGCCTCGTGCAGCTGGTCGATGATTTCGGTGCCCTTGGGGCAGTTGGAGCATTTCTGTCCCGTGAAATCCTCCAGCAGGACGTTGCGCTTGATGGCCGATGGTCCGACGGAATCCGGTTCATTGGCCAAGACCTCTATCAGCTGCTCGTCGGCCGCAATGGGATCACACGCGACAAGGAGCATTGGCCATAAAAATAACAGAAATATCTTGCGTTTCATCGTTGTCAGAAATTATAGTTGTACGACAGGGTGAAGCCGCGCGTAGCCGGAACGTAGCGACACACGCCGCCCGAACAGTTGAAGCCCGCACGCGTACGGCCGTAGCCTGCCTGGATGCGGTGGGAGCCGACGTTATAGGTGACAAGTCCCTGATAATAATGCAGATGCGTATTCTCCAGATGATAGTCCATGTCGCTGTCGCCACAGTTCCACATGTCGCTCACGGTAATCATCCAGTGTGGGGCCAATGAGAGTTCCATCAGCCCGAAGAGCCAGTCGCCCTGGTCGTCGCGCGTCGCAAGATACTGCACCTCGGCACGCAGCTTGGTCTTCGGCGCAAGCTGGTACATGCCATCGGCCACAAAGATATTCGAACGGACCATGCCGCCCTCGCCCTCAACGACGCTCTTGTTGTAGCGCTGGTTCATATACATGAAGTTGAGCTTGAAGTCTTTCGTCAGGCGGCGTGACAGCTGCACATCGAGGTCCTGATAATAGGTCTCGCGGCCCCACTGGAGCCAACCGTCGTTGATGGCCCGCACGTACGAATAGTTCAGCTTGAGGTTCATGCCATATTTTCCGCCGATGGCCGTGCGCCGCCGGAAGTTGTAGGCAGCCTCGGCCTGGTAGGCCCACTCGCCGCCCGCCAGCTGCGTAGCATAGGGATAGAGTGCGGCCAATGCATAGGTCTGGTCGAGCGTGAAGGCCGGCAGGTGGTTGATGAAGGCCGATGAGCCGTGGCGGCTGCGCTGGCTGCGGAACGACATGTTGTCCGACCGCTTGGCCTGCAGCAGGAGGCTCAGGCCGCTCTCTGAATACGAGACCGAGAGCATCGCCACGTGGCCGTCACCATAACTGTATCGGTTGTCGAACGAAGGGTCCTGCCCCTTCTGCGCATACTCGGCGAGCACGCCCCACGCGCCCCGGTTCAACCGGGCACGCACGTCCCACGCATTGACGAACTTCGGGAAATTGTAGCGGTGCGTCGGGTCGGCATAGACCACTTCATCCTCCTCATGCTTGTTGACCCACGATGCTCCCACGCCGATACGCGTGTCGCTCTCCTGCAGGCGCTGCGACCATTCGTCGATGGCCAATTCCGCATCCGCGCCCGAGACGAGCCCCGTGTCCCAGCTCCAGTAGCGGCGCTGCTTGCCCGAAAGGGCCTTGAGTGTCACACCGCGCATTGGCCGAAAAAACAACCTACCGCCCAGGAGCGAGTTGTCGATGCCCAGCGAACGCTCCTCGTAGGTGCGCAGGATGAAGCCCGAACCGAATTGCTCGTAGAACGTGCCCAGTGTGAGTTCGGCATTGGCCAATGTTCCCCTCACCCAGAAGTTCGGCACGCCCCAGCCCGCGAAATCGTTCTCGAATCCCGGCAGCGGATGCTCCAGATATTCCACACGCACGCCCGCCTCGACCCACTGGCTGTGCAGCTGCAGGTCGGCGTAGGTATTGGTCAGGAAATCCCCACTCTCCCGCGCACCGATCTGGTTGTCGCGCTGCGGCAGGAGGATGTCGCTCTGGATGCTTCCGGTGAGCGTCACGGGGCTTGGCTTTATGGCCGATGCGCTGTCCTGCTGGGCCCATGCACCCACGGCGCACGCCGCCCAGAGAGCCGTCAAAACAATCCGTCTCATCACTTCCTGATCAGTTCACGCACCTTGTCAATCAGTTCGCTCTCGGCGCCGTCGGTATAGCCGTTGTGCTTATAGACAATCTTGCCCGAGCCGTCCACGATGAGCACGTAGGGAATCATCTGCACCCCGAGGGCACGCTTCAGGTCGCTGTTCGGGTCGAGCAGCACCTCATATTCCCACCCGTGGCTGTCGGCCAACGGCTTTACCTTGTTCACGTTCTGCGCCTGGTCGATGCTCACGGCGACGAGCTTCACGCCCGTCTCCTGCTGCCAGTCCTCATAGACCTCGGCAATGGCGTCCAGCTCACGCAGGCAGGGCTTGCACCACGTGGCAAAAAGGTCGATGATGAAGGGTTTGCCGTCGTTCGACAGCGACTCGATGGATACGGATTTGCCGCTCGTGTCCTTCAGCGTCACTTTGGGCAACTGGGCGAATGCGCCTACCGCAAGAAAGGACAATACGGCCAATAATAATGTTTTTTTCATTGATGATGTTTGTTGTTGTTTCAAAAAAAGTGCCGCAAAATTAGTAATTTTTCCGCAAAGAATTTCTTTTTTCACTCCAAAAATGCAGCAGCACAGGCACATTGGCCAAAAATACCTCAGAAATAGTAAGTCCTCCTACCGCATTTGTGGTAGGAAACGCGTGATTATCTTGGCCAATGGACATCGGCCACAACCCTCGGAAACCGAACTGCGCCCCATCTTCCGACGGAGCGCAGCTTGTTTTTATGCGACTTGGATTATCGGATCCAGAGCAGCTCGCGGTATTTTGGCATTGGCCAAGTGTTGTCATCCACGATGCCCTCCAGACGGTCGATAGGCTTACGGATGCCGTTGAACGACTCGGCAATCTCATAATAGGCCATCGCCTTCTCGTACGGATCCTCGATGCGGTTGGCCACCTTGCGCTTCTCAACCATGGCATCGACCTTCGTCTTGATGTCGGCGTTGAAGCCGGCAATCTTCTTGATGATGGCGATTTCCGGAGCCGAGAGGTCCTCCCATTCGGTCGGGAAGAGCGACTTCATCATGGCTACGTTGCGCAGCAGGGTTGACTGATAGGTGGTCGAGGCAGGGATGATGTGGTTGATGGCCAAGTCTCCCAGCACGCGCGCCTCAATCTGCACGAGCTTGATGTAGGTCTCGAACTTCACCTCGTTGCGGGCGTGGAGCTCGGCTGCGGTGAATACACCCATCTTCTCGAACATCTCGACAGACTCGGGCTTGACATTCTCGAGGAACATCTTCGGCACGCAGCGCTCGGTGTCCAGGCCACGCTTCTGAGCCTCGGCGGCCCATTCCGGAGCATAGCCGTTACCATCGAAGCAGACGGTGTCGATGATGCGTGCGATGATCGGCTTCAGGGTCTTCATGCAGGCCACTTTGACACTTGCACCCTTGGCCATCTCAGCATCCACAGCAGCCTTGAAGTCGGAGAGCTGTTCGGCGACCATCGTGTTGAGTGTGGTCATGGCCGATGCGCAGTTGGCCTTCGAGCCGACGGCACGGAACTCAAAGCGGTTGCCCGTGAAGGCGAACGGCGAGGTGCGGTTGCGGTCGGTGTTGTCGATGAAAATCTGCGGAATTTCAACGAGGCCGACGTTGTATGCCTGTTTGCCGGCAATGACGATGTCGGTGTCATCGGCCACAGTCATCAACTTGCGGAGCACGTCGGTCATGGTCTTGCCGAGGAAGGCCGAGATGATGGCCGGAGGTGCCTCGTTGGCGCCCAGACGGTGTGCGTTTGTGGCCGATGCGATGCTCGCCTTGAGCAGGGCTCCGTGGCGGCGCAGGGCCTCAAGCGTGTTGACGAAGAAGGTGACGAACTGGAGGTTGCTCATCGGATCCTTGCCCGGAGCATAGAGGATGACGCCGGTGTTGGTCGAAAGCGACCAGTTGTTGTGCTTGCCCGAACCGTTGATGCCCTCGAAAGGCTTTTCGTGCAACAGGACGCGGAAACCGTGCTTGCGGGCGATCTTCTTCATCACACCCATGATGAGCATGTTCTGGTCAACGGCCAAGTTGCACTCGCCGAAGATTGGGGCAAACTCGAACTGGTTCGGTGCGACCTCGTTGTGGCGTGTCTTCATCGGGATACCCAGACGGTGGCCCATGATTTCAAGATCCTTCATGAAAGCCTGGACGCGGGTAGGAATCTGTCCGAAGTAGTGGTCGTCCATCTGCTGGTTCTTGCTGGCACCATGGCCCATCAGGGTGCGGCCGGTGGCCATCAGGTCGGGACGTGCGGCGTAGAGGTTGTCATCGACCAGGAAATACTCCTGCTCCCAGCCCAGATTGGCCGTAACCTTGGTCACATTCTTGTCAAACAGCTGGCAGACAGGCACAGCCGCATCGTTCACAGCCTTGAGCGACTTCTTGAGCGGAGCCTTGTAGTCGAGTGCCTCGCCGGTGTAGGAAATGAACACGGTGGGGATACACAGACAGTCATCCATGATGAAGACCGGGCTGGTCGGATCCCAAGCGGTGTAACCGCGAGCCTCAAATGTGGCGCGGATGCCGCCCGATGGGAATGACGAAGCGTCAGGCTCCTGCTGAACGAGCGACTTGCCCTCAAATTCCTCGATCATTCCTCCCTTCCAATCATATTCCATGAACGAGTCGTGTTTCTCGGCAGTAGTTTCTGTGAGTGGTTGGAACCAGTGGCAGCAGTGTGTGACGCCGTGCTCCATGGCCCACTGTTTCATGCCGGCAGCAACGCCATCGGCCACATTACGATCCAGTGGCTGGCCGTTGTCGATGCAGTCCAAGAGGGCATGCAGGGTCTTGGCGTCCAGATACTTCTGCATCTTTTCGCGATTGAAGACGAGTTCGCCGAAATACTCCGACGGACGTGATTTGGGGACTTCCACCTCTAGAGCGTGTTTCTTGAAAGCCAGTTCGATGGCATCAAATCTCAATTTGCTCATAACCTTAATTATTAAAAATGTGAAATATGATTTTGACGATTTTTTGTTCTATGCCGCCGCGGTTGTTGGCCAATGTCATTTTGCCACGTTTTCCCGTTTTGACGTTGCAAAGGTATTGACTTTTTGCAAATGCACCAAACTTTTTTCAAACTTTTTTCTTGAAAATATCAAAAATCAATCAATTTTGTCAATTTTTGAGCATTTTGCAACCAAATTCATCAATAATTCGACATAAAAATATCTTTTCTCGGTCAATGTTTCAAAATCATTGGCCATTTTCCAACAAAACACAAATAATACTTACAAAAAGAAAGACACAACACTGAAAATACAAACATTTTGTTAATCCAATCGACCTCATATTTAAAAGAGAGTCGGAACAGGTTCATTTTTGTGGCCGATGAACCCCATTGGCCAAGAACAAAATCCAGATGGTGGGCAGGCTTCGGCCGACGGGCAGGAACGATTTTTGCAAAACATCGGCCAAAAATTTGGAATCCTCGCAAATTGCGCGTATATTTGCCACGTCCAATGACGCAACGCCATTGGCCAAAAACAGAACATCCATGGAAAAGAACGTTCATATCACTGACATCGAAATCCGCTCCATGTGGGGCGAGACGACTCTCGTGTGGCATAACCTGGACCCGCAGATCAACATCATCGTGGGTCAGAACGGCTTCGGCAAGACGACGATGCTGAACCTTATCAAATCGGTCCTGACGAAAGACGACAAGTTCTGCAAACAGCTGAAAGCCACAGTAAAAATCACCACGAGTGTGGGCGAAATGCGCTTTGACGGACACCAGATGATCCACGAGCCGAAGTATGGCGGTTTCGAAAACTCGGCCTGCTTCCACTACGTCAACACGTTCGACGTGCCGGCCTCAAAGAAATCGACCCTTTCGCAACTCGGCATCTCGCTTGATTCGGTGCTCTACCAGCGCACACCGACGATTTACAGCTTCTCGGACTACCGACTCGGGATGCTGAAGGACCTGAAGACAGCGATGCAGAAACAGGAGAGAATCGACAAGTTCTTCGAGATGATCAACATGCTGTTTGAATCGACAGGCAAGAAAATCGACATCGACGACAGGAACCGTATCATCTTCCGCAAGGGACGGCTCACCATCGATATGGACAGGCTGTCGGCCGGCGAGAAGCAGATCCTGCTGCTGCTCTTCACGCTGTTCCTGATGGAAGACAAACCGAACGTCCTCCTGCTCGACGAACCGGAAATCTCGCTCCACGTCGAATGGCAGGACCGCCTCATCACCATGATGCACGATCTGAACCCGAACTGCCAGATCATCATGACGACGCACTCGCCCAACATCTTCGCCGACGGTTGGGAAGACAAGCTCGTCTTCATCAACGACTTGATCGAGAAGTGATTATGTGACAGTTTTTTGGCCAATGGCACATCTGCCGTGACTGTTCTTATGGCCGATGGGCATTGGCCACAACCCTCAATAAAATGAAGTTTATACCATGAATCTTGAGCCAAGACCCTTATATACAGATGAGGAGAAGCACAACTTCTACAAACTTGCAGCCAAGCGTTTCAAGGCCGAGCTGAAGCTCTACGGGGCGACGGCAGCTGTTCATCTGGAAAACAAGAGCGACGAGCATTTCTGGAAACACGTGCTCCGCGTGGCCTATCCCAACAAGAAATTCCGCTTCATCACCGCCTCACGCAGCATGGGCGGCAACGTTACGTGCGGCTGCACACAATGCCTGCACTACAAGGATTTTCTGGACAAGCAGTTCTGGATCGCCATCGACAGCGACTACCGTTACCTGAACCAGCAGCCCGAAATCGACGCCAACCACTACATCCTCCAGACCTACACCTACAGCTTTGAAAACCACTACTGTTTCGCCGAAAATGTCAATCGCGCGGAACTGGAATCATGCGGCCGGCTGAAAATCGACTTCACTCGGTTCCTCAAGGAATACAGCTATATCGTCTATCCGCTGCTCGTGTGGCAGCTGTACCTGCAAGGGGTCTCGCCCGAGGCCTTTCCGCAGCGCGTCTTCCACCGTCTTCTGACACTTACGGTCGGGGCCAAGGCGACAGAAAACAACGGAGCCGCCATCCTACAGCAGCTCAAGGAGCGCGTCCACAAACTGGAGACACACTTCCGCCGACAGTATCCCGAAGCCGACCCGACGTGGTACGAGGCACGCTGCCAGCATCTGGGCGTACACCGCAACAACTGCTACCTGTTCGTGCGCGGCCACCAACTGTATGACCTCATCAACAACCTGGGCCACCGCATCCGCCAAGAGCAAAAAAAAGAGCCCGACTTCAGAGCTTCCCGCAGCTTCGAGAGCTGTCTGACGGGAGACCTCTGTTTCGGGCAATACGACGAAATACGTCGTGTCGTAGAGGATGCCAGGAAATTACTTGGCGCAAGCTGAATCAGCGCAGCAAGCCTTAGCTGAATCAGCGCAGCAAGCCTTGGCTGAATCAGCGCAGCAAGAGTCACAAGCGGCGCTATCAGCGCAGCAAGCAGCAGCCGAATCGGCAACAACCTGCTCAACAGCAGCTTCAGGAGCAGCAGCAGGAGCCTCAGCCTTCTGACCACCACAAGCGACAAAACCAACACCTACGAAAGCAGCCATCATAACAACGGCCATAATACGAAGAGCCTTCATAATTCTTAAAATTTAGTTATTGTTTGAATTGTTTGTTTTTTAACGGGTGCAAATTTAGGCACTTTTCCCATTGGCCAAACAAAAACAATCCGATTTCTTAAAAAATCCTAAATCACGCAAAACGTTTTCTTTCAGATGCTTTCCACGCATGGCAATTTGACACTTATTTAGCCCATTTTCAAGCAATAAGTTTATCGGCCAATGCACCGGAAAGAGATCAATAACGTGCATCCGGGAAGACGCGCTGCGTCCCTTTCGGCACAATTTTCATCATATCGGCCTCCATGCGCAGCGTGACGGCACATCCATCGAAGACACGGAGCTGGAAATGGGTGGCGCCATCGCGTCGGACAACCTCGCCCAACATTCCCTCAAACGGACCGCTGATAATCTGCACCGTATCGCCCGGCTCAGGAGCCTGCATCGAAAGGTCACATGAGATGTCCGAGGTCTCGACAATGGAACGGAACGCCTCCATCGTGGCATCTGGAATCGAGGCCGGTTCACGCAAATCCTTACGGTACAAGAATTTACGGATATGGTCGCTGATATATAGGCGAGCCTTGTCCTTCAGGCGGATGCGCACAAAAATGATGCCCGGAGCCAGGCAGATGGGGACAACACGCGTGCGGTCGGACCACTTGTGACGCTCTTCGCGCATCGGCACGTATGCCTCAATAGGCGGATCAAGCACGGGCAACTTCTTGGCCAAGCTCGCTCCCGAACGGCTCTTACGCGCAGGCTTATAGGCATCGGGCTTGCCGGTGAATGCCTCCAGAATCTGCCGCTCATGCTGCGCCGTGACATAAAGTACGTACCATCGCAACGCATTGTAACGTTTTTCGCGCAGGAGTCTTTGTACCTCCTCGTCGTTCAAATCTGTTGTATTTTTCTGATTTTCTGACATTTATATTAAATTGAAATAGATGTTTCCAATTGTTTCATTCGATCGGCGTTCATCTCGACCGGATTATTCTGCAACTTCTGAAGGTTGACCTGCGACAGCAAATCGGCCAAATCGTGCGTTCCACAACCCGCGTAGTGAAGTCCGATGCCGTTCAGATACTGTCGCATCTGCGCCTCCAGCGAGGTGTTTTTGTCCAATGCCAAGCGTTCGACGAGCGGGTCATCGGCCGACAAATTCAATCCGAAGAAGTACGGGAAAGTGAGGGCGACCGCGTGGCCGTGCGGATAGTTGCACAGCGTCGTGAAAGCGTACGAGAAGGCGTGCGGCGCAGTCGTTTTCGTCACGTTGATGGCGCGTCCGGCCCAATAGGAACCTTCGCTCACGGCATCGGCCAAAACTGGCGTCGGCGACTTGACCAACGCAGGCAGATTTTTCCACAGCAAGTCGATGGCTTTCAACGCATAACCGCACGATTCGGCGTTGGCATTGCGGCTCCAATACGACTCAAACGAGTGGGCCAACGCATCAAATCCGGTGCAAGCGGCGAGGTAGCCCGACACGCCGTCGATGAACTGCGAATCGACAATGGCGAAATCCGGCAAAATATCTTCAGACTGGAGGCTCTGCTTGCTGCCGTCGCGACACACAATCGAATAGCGCGTCACCTCGGCACCAGTGCCTGCCGTGGTCGGAATTGCCACCAGAATCGCGTAGTAGCCCTCTTCGGCCGCAATGTGACGCATCAGTTTTGCCGCATCCATGATGCTACCGCCACCCACCGCAATGATGATGTGCGCGCCCGATTCCTTCAGCCGACGGACACCTTCGACCGCCTCGTCGAAGTGCGGATTGACCGAAATCGACGAAAATTCGGTGACGGCAACTGCCTCATCTTTAAATATAGCATCGAGCACGGCTTTCGCGCCACATGCCTCGTACGATTTTCCGCCGCGAGCCAGAAATACCTTCTTCTGCCCGAACTGCTGCAACAGCGGCCGCAACCTGTTCACCGACTGACGGCCAAGAAACGTAGTAGCCATAATATTCTATCGTTTTTAATTTACGTTCAATAATTTACGCGAAAAATCATCGGCCATAATGATGGAAAATACGTTCGCACATCTGCCATTTTTCATCACTTTTTGCCGACGGATCACATCCCTGATAGGCAGCGACGAAGGCCTCCCATTCGGCCTGTCGAGGCATTGCGGCCAATTGTGCCATCGCATTGTCCCAATCGAAATCGGCAACGGTCTCGACAATCATAACGAGGTGATTATCTTTGCGATAAATCTCCATTTCGAGGATTCCGACCTCGCGTTGCTGTTCGGCGATTTCCGGCCAAAAAGCCTCCTGCGAATGACAATGGCAATACTTGCGAATCAGTTCGGCATCGTTGGCAATGTCGAGAATCTGCACATAGCGCTTGGTCGGTTGGCCAAAATTTTTCACTGGAATGCCGTTCATATTTTAAAGGTATTTAATGGGAGTAAAAGTGAAGAGAAAATGGAGTGAAAGGGACGTTGCTTCGGGCTGTCGGAAAGTGCGCGACCCGTGTGCTCTACGGGGCGTGAGCGGGTCAATGCAATTCAGTCCGAAAGCGAGCGGATTACGCGCTCCAAATCCTTCAGATAGAGCATGTTCGGGCCATCGGACAAAGCCTTTTCGGGGTCGGGATGCACCTCGAAGAAGAAGCCGTTTGCACCGAATGCCTTTGCGGCCAATGCCATTGCCGGCACGAACTCGCGGTTGCCGCCCGTCTTTCCGCCCGCCGCACCCGGACGCTGCACGCTGTGGGTGCAATCCATGATGACCGTCGGCACGATTTTCAGCATATCGGGAATGTTGCGGAAATCAACGACCAAGTTATTGTAGCCGAACGAGTTACCGCGCTCGGTGAGCCACGTCTCTGTTTGGTTGGCCGATGCCTCTTGCACCTTCTGCACCGGATATTGCATATCCGCGCCGCTCAGGAATTGCGCCTTCTTGATGTTGACGATGCGTCCCGTCTTGGCAGCAGCGACGAGCAAGTCGGTCTGTCGGCAAAGGAAGGCCGGAATCTGCAGCACGTCGGCCACTTCGGCAGCCGGAGCCGCCTGCCAAGCCTCGTGGATGTCGGTCAGGATGCGCAAACCGTGTTTGGACTTCACATCGGCCAACATCTGCAAGCCACGCTCGATGCCGGGGCCGCGGAACGACGAAATCGACGTGCGGTTTGCCTTGTCGAACGACGATTTGAAAATGATTTCAACGTCCAATTTCTCTTGGATGCGCACCAGTTCGCGCGCCACCTCGTCGAGGCAGTCGGCCGATTCGATGACGCATGGGCCAGCAATGAATATCATAATTGTTTATTTTTTAACCACGAAATGCACGAAAAAAACGAAAAAATATTCGCCCTCCGTAGCCATCTACTCCCCTTCACTATTTAACGGGAAGGGGCACGGAGGATGGGTCTATACGCAAGCAAAATAGTCGATGATGCCAACGAAACGCTCCGCATCGTCAAGCACAATCAGTGCGTGGATGGAATTGGCCAACATGACATTGGCCGCCTCCGAAATCTTCGCGTCCTGATGGATTCGCTTCGGATTCTGCGACATGACATCGGCCACACGCAACGAGAAGAACCGCTCGCGATGACGTTCCATTGCGCGACGCATATCGCCGTCGGTGATGATGCCAACTACGTGATTTTCTTTCGGTTCGAGGGCAACGACGAGCCCTTTCTTACCCTCGCTGATCTGGATGATAACATCGGACAACATATCGTCGGGCGACACTTTCCACGTAGCGAGATGGTCGGTGGCCATGAAGTCGCGCACACGACCCAAAAGACGCTTGCCGAGCGAGCCGCCAGGATGGAACTGGGCGAAATCGGTCTCCTTGAAGTTGCGCAGACGAATCAGGGCGCAGGCCAGTGCGTCGCCCATGGCCAATGTCGCCGTCGTGCTCGATGTGGGCGCGAGGTTCAGCGGGTCGGCTTCGCGGTCAACGGCGATGTTGAGATGCACCGTCGAATAGCGCGCCAAAAGGCTGTCCGGATTGCCCGAAATGCCGATAATCGGGATTCGTCGGTCAAGGATGAGCGGCACGAAACGCAGCAGTTCGTCGGTGTTGCCGCTGTAGGAAATAGCCATCACGACATCGCCCTCAGCAATCATTCCGAGATCGCCGTGGTAGGCATCGAGCGGATTGAGATAGAACGACGGAGTGCCCGTTGAGGCCAATGTAGCGGCGATTTTACTGCCGATGTGCCCCGACTTGCCGACACCTGTCACAATCACCTTGCCCTTGCAGTCAAGAATCAGCCGCACGGCGCGCTCGAACTCATCGCCCATGCGCGGCACGAGTTGCAGAATCGACTCGGCCTCCTGTTGCAGACAATCAATGCCCGTTGCAATTATCTCGTTCATTTTCTGAATTTTGCAATGTTTTTATCGATGATATTATTCACCTGCGCCGAAATGTGGAACATATAGATCAGCACGACAGCGACCACGGCCAAAATGGAACTTCTGACTGCGCAATCGGCCACAGCGGAGAGCAATTCCTGTCCGTCGAAGATGACGTTCGGAATCAGCCAGTTCAGCCCGTAAAGGATGGCGACGACGGCCAATATCAGCAAATGACGCCACGTGAACGGATGGCAATGCATCTTCCACTGCACAAGAGCCTGCTGGAAAATGTAGCTCAGCGAAAGCGCAATCAACGTGGCCAATGCCGCTCCGTTCAAACCGTAAAGCGGAATGAAAAAGAGGTTGGTGCCGATGCTGAAGAAAATCAGTACGATGGTGATGACCAATGTCCAATAGTAATATTTCGAGAAGGAAATCAGCGTGTTGCCGAAGTTGAGCATTCCATACATGATGCGCGTCACGCCCAACAGCAACACCGCCCATTTGCCGACCGCATAAGTCTCGCCATTGGGAATCATCGCGAAAATGTTGTCCAGATTCACCCACACGAAAAGCAGCAGCACGGACGCGGCAAGCGTCTGATGTACACTGACTTGCTGATAAAGTTGCTTGATTTTCACCGAGTCATTGTCCTTGATGGCTTGGGCGGCAATCGGCGCAGAAATCGGCGTGATGCTACGCGACGGCATGTTGACGACCTCGGCCATATAGAGCACGATGGCATAGACACCCGTGTCGTACAGGCCTTTCATGCTCGTCAACATAATCAAGTCCAACTGCCCCAAGATGGTTCCGCTCACGGCCGATATGGTCAGGAATCCGGAATACTTCAGCACCTTCGAACGCAAGTCGGGCGTGATGAAACTCCAGTC
>JAEEGH010016157.1_pt1 | contig 16088 bp, 12 predicted proteins | sample 9134181 | NCBI WGS metagenome assembly JAEEGH01 (sample SAMN16246544, study PRJNA631951) | gut metagenome | biome: gut microbiome; feature: rumen; material: DP-attached | host: Bos | place: Iran: Karaj | collected 2018-10
GATTATGCCCTCGCGCTCCGCGACTTCGAAAAGTGTCCCACCATCCTCGATGGTCAGGGTGCCCGACGTGTGCTTTTGCAGGATCAAGCCTATACCTCGACCAACATGCCTATTTGGGACGGCTTCATCATCCAAAACGGCAGCATCGGCAGCGGTGCTGGCATATACTTGAACAACTACGTCACGCTGGACAACTGCACCATCATCAACAACACCGCTTCCATGTATGGTGGCGGCATCTACATCAACTCGACAGGCGGTACGGCCCATGTGACCCTCAACAACTGCGTCATCATGGACAACAACGCCTCGATGGGCGGCGGCGTGTGCGACCGCGTCGGCGCCGACTACAACAACTGCCGCATCAGCAACAATATCGCATCCACCAAAGGCGGCGGCATATACCTTTATAACAGTGCCGAGCCAACGCTCAAAAACTGCATCATCAGCAACAACACGGCCACCAGCGCTGGCGGCATGTACGCCCGCGGCCAGTTCACCGCTTACAACTGCAACTTCGTGATGAACCTCGCCACGGAGAGCATCGGCGGCATCTACCACGAAAACAACCACAACAAATACTACAACTGCATAGTATGGGGCAATGTGGCCAACGGCCTGCCTAACCAGTTTGCCGGCCTCAGCGATTTCGACCATTGCGCCGTCTGTGGCATCGTCAATGGATCGGACAACTACAACATTCCCAACGAGAACAAGGGTGATGAGCCTGGCATCTACGTCCGCTTCAACCATCCCGCATCCGGTGCAGGTGCGTCGCACCATCGCGACGACTGGAGCCTCAAGCCGCGCAGCATCTGTGTTAACGCTGGTAAGCCCAACACCACGGGCTTGGGCAACACCGATATTGCAGGCAACCCGCGCCTGCAGAAAGGCCGCATCGACATCGGTGCCTACGAGAGCTGCGCCTCGCTTACGCTGGTTGAAGACGCTCTTTTTGAGAGCGACATCCCCTACTGGTTCTTCAGCCGTCCCTTGACCGAGCCTGGCTACTATACTCATGTCCTCGAAGGTCAAGATTGCGACAGTGTCATTGGCCTCACTTTGATGGTTTTGGAAGGTGTGGAAGAAGACGGCCCTTCGACAGGCTCAGGGACCTTTGCGGTCTGGCCGAACCCCACAAAAGGCCTCTTGCAAATTGAGAGTGAGGACATCCTAAAGGTGGAACTTTACAACCTCATTGGACAACTGATGCTCCGCGAAGAAAACACCAATGACATCGATTTGAGCAATTTTGATGAAGGCATTTATTACCTCGTAATCAGCAATAAAAACGGAGCAAAATCCATCACCAAGGTAATCAAAGAATGACAATGAAAAAGGCCTATTTCTCAGCAGGATGCTTCTGGGGCGTGGAGTATTACTTCAAGCGTCTCAAGGGCGTGACAAAGACCGTCGTCGGATTCATGGGCGGCGACATGGAAAACCCGAGTTACAAACAAGTTAAGACCGGTACGACGGGGCACTTGGAGACCATCGAAGTGGAATACGACCCCGAGCAGGTTACTTACGAAGCCTTGGTGCACTATTTTTTTGAAATCCACAACTTCGAGCAAGTCGACGGCCAAGGCATTGATATTGGAACACAGTATCTTTCAGCCATTTGGTTCAACGACACCGAGGAGCGCGACACGGCCATCAAGGTCTTTGGCGAACTGATGCAGATGGGCTATCATCCCGCCACGCAAATACGCCAAGCCATGCCTTTCTACACTGCCGAAGACTATCATCAAGACTATCTGGACGAGCGCGGTGAGACGCCGGAATGCCATGTTTGGCGGAAAGTGTTTTAATCAGCAATTCCCAATAAAAACATTCAAACCGCTATCTTTGTATAAATTCGGTGGGTTAGAGTTTCTTTTTTTTCGCGGAAAATGCACTTTAATAGACAAGTTTTATCCTGTATTAGTCCGTTGTCGCTTTTGGCTTCGCAAAGCCCCAGTCGCCCCATTTTACCACGGCCTCAATCTCATTTTCGATTTGATCGTTCAATCCACAGAACAAATCCAAACCGATTATACTTTCCAATTCGTCAACTGTGCAAGCGTATGCATTAAGACTACCACCAAGATAGTCGTTGTTCATCAAGAAACCAATAGCTGAATAGCCTTCTCCTTTGGGCACAACACAAGCTTTGAAGAAAGCATCTGGTATGGCCACTTTGTCCGTTCCTAAAGTTTCGTATTGATTGTTTGTAAAAACAGGGCCCGTTATCACATACACTCGTCCATATTTCCTAGCCCAGCTTCTAACGTTTTTTTCTAAGCTGTTCCATATTCCTCCGTTGAAATCTCTGTTTTGTGGGCAGCAATTTGTAAAGTAGAAGCACTCATCCATCGCTTCAACGCTCCATTTCATATCAGCAGCTGGAGCCAAATGCCCTTTGTCCCAGCCTGTATTATTATAGTCATAATAATTCGGCTGTTTTCCTTTGAAACGAGGGTCTTGCACAAAATTCCTACCATTTCGTGATGTAATGTTTCCCTCAGCCTCCTCTTTGGTAAGCTCATATGCAACCCATTCAGGGTTTAGTGTGCTGCTATTATATGAAACGGTAAAGGCACTATAGTGAATGATTTTATCAGATTGAACAAAAAAAGGAAGTTCAAACAGCAAAGGCTCTTCAAGCTGGACTAAAAGAGGCGCTCGGCTTGAATGCTTTTTGTTGGGACGGTTGTCCGCATAACGAGTGCTGCAGCAGCTCAAGATTGAAACTATTGCCAAAAGCACCAACCAAACTCTTTTAATTAGAAAGCTTGACATACTTTTTCAGCACATTAATATCAATAGCAAAATTGAGATTTGCACCAGAATTGTCAAAACCAGCACTGGTTATTCCTATAGCTTCTCCCTTTGCGTTAAGTAGAACCCCTCCACTACTTCCGTGGTCTATCGGCACATTAATTTGTAGAATGTTGCCGCCTCTAATCTGCGAAACCTCTCCAGACGAAAACGTGTTTTCTAATCCTCTTGGGCTTCCTATGGCGTAGGCTTTTTCTCCCACCCTGGGTGTCTGCTTTGCAATCGGAATGCAATTGAACAGCTTGCTCTTGCCCTCAACCTTAAAAACGATAATATCATCCTCACTACTTTTGGCAATGACTTCTTGAACTTTACATTTGCTCCCATCAGATAACAATATTTGTTCATAGCCGATGCCTGTCCCTTGAAAGACATGGTAATTGCTAACCGCAACACCGTCTTTCGAAATGAAAAAGCCCGAGCCTTGATAGTCATTCCATCCATCGGAAGTGTATATCATAAACACTGCGGAGTTGTATTTCTCAAATAGGTCTGCACCCGTCATTTCTCCATTATTCGCTTCGACAGTCTGTATCGTACTTGAACCGCCACGCCTAATATCATTAGAAGAACTTCTAGAAGGACGAGTATTGCTATTTCTGCTTATTTGTCTACTTGAACTTTGTCCAGGCCCTCTTCCAGCCTTTCTTTCACAGGCACAGCAAACCAGCAACAATGATAATATGATGACAAGTACTCTTTTCATCGCTTCATTTATTCTTTTGGGGTTTCATCATGAATCAAACCAGGCTTAGGCAAAATACGTATTAAAAACCGTTGGTTATCTCTTTCTCTCTTTGAACTCTCTCTTGGTTTACCTTCCATAGCTCCTGCACCAGCAATAACAACTTCACACGGAAGATTGAAGAACTTCAAATTTGTTTCTTTTTCGTTTGGGAACCAAAATTGAAACAATGATAGTGCTCTTTGATAACTTAATACATTATTCCCTTTCCATCCGTCTTGCGAAGCTTGACCTTCTATGATAAGCAAATATGAAGCGTCTTTGTTGTTCTGTGCAAACGACTCCAAAGAGTCTTTTAAGAGGTCTCTAACAACAAGCAATTCTTGTTGAACTTCATCAGGTAATAATTCAATCTTGTATTCTCCTGTTGGGAAAAACACTTTAGTCTTTAATATGTGAGTTTTATACTCATTGTCATACCCAAAATATATCGTATCAATATTCTTGATGGAGTTTTCAAGTTCTGTTATTTTTTCCAATTGTGCCTTTGTCGCTGCTTCTCCTCTTTGAGCTTGCACCATCCTCTTGTGTAACAAGATAATGGTCAAAATAAAAAGCAACAACATAACAAAGAATAGGCTAGTCATCAAATCTGAATAGCTTGTCCAAAAAAACGATTCCTTTTTATTCTTTGCCATTACGATACACAGATTTAGGATAACAATACAGAAACTAAAGCTATTACCTTAGGCACTAAATAGGCCAAACATGTTATCCCCACAATAGCTGAAACAATAATCAACGACCATTTAGCCCAGCTGGGAAAATGGATTTTTCCGCTACCCACATTACCGCCACTTGATTTTGCATTAGCAAGTTCACGAATGCTTGCTGCCAAATCTTCAATCCTTCTATTTTGTTCTTTAGTGGCACTTTCAAATTTCGAGATTGAATCCTTTATAGGCGCAAGTTTCTTCAACTCATCAGAGATATAATCCAATTGGGCGACCTTCTCACCCAACTTGCTTTCAAGTTGCCTTTGCTGTTCGTCAATCGCCCTTTCAAACTCTTGTCGTCTTTGTTCATTATGTATGGCCATCTCTGTATAATTCGCCGTCGCACTGTCTTTAAAGCCGGCCACCGCATTCTTCAAATTAGCATCCGCTTCACCAATTGAACTAGAAATTAAACCCTTCATCGCTTCAAGATTACTACGCTCATCTCTAAAATAACGCCCCATTTCTTCAATGGCACGAACCCTATCATCTACTTCGCCCATTTTTGTACTTAGCGTGTCTATCTTTGCAATGAAATCGTCTAAGGAGGTAATATAATGCGCAAATCTACCTAGTTCATCCGTACAATTCTTCAGCTTCTCATATACCTGAATATTGGCACTTGCAAATTGTACAACATTCAAATTCTCAAGAGAATGAAGCATACCAGTCATACCCGATATGGCTTGGTTGATATCCTTTAATGTAGCATTCAGTTTGGTAGTGTTTTCGGCAAATGATGCATTGGATTCTTTGATATTATCAGTGATTCTTCCAATTTCAGCATCCACTCCCGTCTTTAATTTAGGCAATAATTCTTGTTGGAGCCAACTCAAAAAATCTTGTTTTCCTTGTTCAACTTGAACTTTAACTGATTTTGCTCTCCATGAGCCTAACGTGGTCAATATAATACCAATAAAACTGGCCAGCATTGCAAGAGCAATACCACCTAGCACCGCTTCGATTCCGTCTGCACCTGATGTTACGGCTTGTTCGCTAGTTTTCGTAATGGCATTGGCCACTTGCTCAGTTTTATCAGTGCTTAATAATTCTTTTAAGCCTCCACTCAGCCACAAATAACCAACGCCAACAATTACTCCAGACATTGTTCCAGCCAATCCTGCATACAAAGGCATAGGCATTTGGGCTTGAATTTCATCTTCTATGGCATCGCAGTTTCTGTCAACAATGTCCTTCATCAAATGGTAATCAACCGAATTGCCCTTGTTCTTTTCCAAATACACATTGATGGATTCAATGATAATCTTCAATGCAGGATTTGAAGCAAAATGCTTCGTATTCAGCTCGGCAAGATCCTTGACCGCAACGTCAATTTTTCTACTCAATTCTGCAATTTCAAGGTTTACACTAGCGAGTTCTGAAGCAGTTTCTTCAGATGAGAAGATATCAGACACATGTCTGGATGTGGTCTCTAACGTAGACCGTTCCTTTTCTTTTTTCTTTTTCTCAGCAACAAGACTTTTCAATTTCTGGTTTGCGTCTTGTGTCGCTTTTAACACAATTTGATTATAGCCCCCTGCGTTGACTATTGCCCAATCTATTTCGAAATCCTCATCAAACACACGTTTGAAAACTTTCAAACGGCGTTTGGTTCGCAAATAGACGGAAATCTGAAACACTAAAATGACGGCAATTATAATGCCTATAAGTATCCAGTGCATATTATTCAAATCTAACTTTTGCTTGTTCTTTAACTACCCATTCACCATTTTTGCAGTATGTCAAACCTGGTTCAATAGTTCTAACTATTGTCGTTGTGTTCATTCCAGGGTTTTCTATAGTACAGCCGTCTCTAAGATAACCTTGTTCTCCGATTACTTTTTTGAAAACCTTGTCATAAACGGTGAATGTGGCTTCGTTCTCATCCTCGGGATTAAGTTCTAGAACAAAGATGCTATCTTTATCAGGAAATCTTGTTACTGAATAAAAACTGCGTTTTTTCTCATCCACACAAGAGGCGTACAAGAAGGCAGAGTTCGGTTTAGTTACTTCTTCTACGGGCTTTGCCTCGTCTGCAACGGGTTGGATAAATTCGTCGACTTGCTTCTTTTGAAAGCCTTCCAAGGCTTTGTCCACTTGCTTTTGAACTATTCTTTCAATCTCTGCCTGAGTTGGTGATTGATTTGAATGGCTCCGACTAGATAAATGATTCATAATGTCATAATCATCAAGAATCATTTTCCTTATAGCTTCATGAACACTTCCACTTGGTTCCTTGATAGAGCTATTGATGATTATTTTTATATCTTTATCCGTCCTTTTTGTTGCAAAATAATACCACACAAAGGCGATCAACAAAAAAAGGCACAAGAAACCCACAATTAAAGCAACTATTAGTCCGTTCTTAATAGTGAAAAATGGCCCAGAAAACAGGGATAATAATATCATCTGTTCCATAATTATTTCTCCCTTAATTTGCTGATTTCTCTAGCCAATTCGTTGAGCAATCCAATGAAAGGATAGAAGAACAAAGTCTCGTCTATGGAGTCTTGCGCGCTCATATTTGCAAGCTCTTGACTCTTCCTGTCAATGCCTTCTTTCAAAAACTCTTTTACCTTTTCCGGCGTAAAAAGTTCGTCGATAAGGTTTTCTATAGAAGCATCTACATCAAACTTGTTCCGATAGTAATCATCTTTATTGAAGTCTTTGGTGAAAGCAACGAATCGAAGCACTTCGTTAACGATTTGTTCTTTGGTCGTTTCTCCGATGCCCGATAATGTTTTATGCTCAATTGTTGTACTTGAATCACAACCCAACAGGTCAAATTTGATGTCATCCCTTAACTCAGCAGCTTGGGCATCCGTCCTAAGAATACCTCCCTTACATGTCGCTTTCTTAGGCTGCTTTTCAAGAATAACATCGATCGCAACCGCATTGCCTCCATACACCTTGCTGAAAATTCCCCCAAAGAAATCTGCTAAAGTCTTATCATTTGAAGAAAGTATGGCCAATGTTCTGGAACCATTACCACTGAAAGCAATTGTTGAAGGCACTTGGAGCCCTCTGGCTTTCATTGTGCAGGCAACATGGTATACAATTGAAGCATAAAACAGAACGAAGACATACTTCAGTTGTTTGTTGTCAGATAGTTTCTGTAAAAAGTTCAGTGAGTTTACATTCAAGTTGGTCACTTGCTTATTGCCAGCAAGCGAGAAGAAGAATGCGATGATATCAGAGGATTTCTTTTTGTCAAGAATGCCAGCAAAAGCATTGTCCAAATCGACTAGATTATTGGTTCGAAGAATGCTTTGAATCTCATCCTTATACAGCTTCACAAAACCATTGTTATCGGCATCCCAGTTATAGCCGTCGCCAAATACAGCGTTTGAAGCAAATCTGAATGAGGTTAGCATCATGGGAATGTTATTCTCAACTGCATAGATATCGGTAGTTTCTCCACCCACGTCTATCGTGATCGCATTGGATTTTGCTCCTTGCTTATTCCTGTAGTAATAGTAAGGAGCAATAGACTCCGACATGGGCGTCACATTGACGGCAGCATTGTTGCCAAAGTATTTCTCGTATAAACTATTCCAAATAGATTGTAGCTGATTTTTCTGAGCTTCTGTCATGCTTGCCGGATAGAACCACACAATCTTGGTATTTGAGAGCCTACCACCATTGAGAAGGACTTTGTTGCGCATCATGAAAATCAGATTTTCAATGAACAATCTTATCCTGTCTCTTTGTGTTGACGACCATTTCAGATCTGTTCTTACCACGTTGTACGGAGGTATCACATCCTTTTCATATTTGAAAGGAATGTTACCGCTAGCCAGGGCATATACAGATTTATTATAGTCAATGTCTTTGTGCTCTGCAAATGCGGTTCTAATTGGGAACTCGTATTCTCTCCCTTCTGCAATGATCTGCGGCACAAAGTTATTGTCAAACGAATCGCGAATGTCTCTGTCAGTCCTATAGTCAACATGCAACCTTTGCATTTGGCACTCGTTTTCCGTAATGTCAAACGGCTTAGATGGATTGCCATCAACACTATATTCAATGTAAGTGTTAGTGGTACCAAAATCAACGGCAAAGGTATAAGCAGCTTGTCCTGATTCAGGTTTAAACTTGGGGACAATTACTGCTTGGCATCCACGCACATTCGCAACTATCCTGTCGAAATCTTCATGTTCAAGCACATAGGTTTCAACACTACAGTTCTCATGGCATTCTCTTCGCATAACCCTGTCAACCTGCACGTCGTTGTTTCCTTTAAAGAAGTCCAAATAAACATCATTATTGGTCTTGTCAAACAACGCCACCCTGAAATGTGATTGAGCTTCCTGTTGGCATCTGACAAGTGGGAAAACACCAAGACCAAAGCTCTTTTCAATAATGCCCCCCTTGTTCTCGCTATTATTACCCGTGGTGTTTATGAAGTAATTCCTTTGATATTCTACAATTCCTTTTTTGATAGGAATACGTAAGATAACCTCCACGCCTGTAGACAACTTTTTCATCTCAAACATCTTCTTTTGCTTACCGCTCTCGGTGTCAACCATGCCTTTCAAATTATCAACGGTATAATAGTCAAAGAAGGTCTTTGTAAGCGGAAGCAAGTAGCAGTTTGTTCCTATATCATCTATGCCACCGTCAAAAAACGCATCATTGTTCATTTCGTATGGCATCCTAATGATAGTATCTGCCAAGAAATCACTAATGGTCAGGTACGGGAACCTTGAACCTTCAAAGGGCAGCACTCGGTCTGTTAATGCCTTTGAATCGAAATAAGGAGCTTTATTCTGTGTGCCCCATGTTGATTGCGTGTAAAGCTTGTTGGCATATTCGTTTCCACTCTCAATAGGCAGTACCAATGGCTTAACCGCTCCACGATAGACTGTTGTATTGATTTCAAAGTCGCTGCTCGGTTTAATATCTGGTCTCTTATGGTAATTGTATCCTAAAATCTCCACGAAGTCATTGCCCAAATTGAGTTTGTCATAATCATTGACACTAACGTTTGATTGTGCCAAGATAGCATCCTTCAAATCCTCGCGAAGCCGCTTGTGGCATTCATCAAGATATGAATTTACCTCTGGGAACAAACTGGCAAATTGTGGTACCGACTTCTGGAAAGCATACAAATACTTGATAAACTCATCATCCCTGTTATAAAGGGGCTGGAACCCCTTATCAAAAGGCATGTCTTGTCCAAAATGAATGTTCGGAGAAACATAGGACAAGTCGTCGCCTTTTTCGTTTTGCTCATTGGCCACACTGAAGAAAAGGGTAACAGGTGAAGTCGCTCCAATGATGTTCATCTGTTTTGGTCGGTCAGGTCCGATATAGTTCAAAATGTATATGCGATTGAGCTTATCAAAATGGAAAGAGTCAGAATCTCTATTGATGAATTTTTCAAGAGTCCTACCCATGACAGGTTGGCTTTGAATCATCTGGGCCAAATCGGTTGTCTTATCCCATACGATAATCTCAACCTTATCCCTTAGCTTGTCGTAATTGAAAAAGATTTCAGCCACATCCAATGTGTCCGACACAATCTTTTGGTACATATTGGCTGCGCCATCCAAATCCTTTGCAACATTGCCAAAGGCCGTTCTAGCCAAATCCATTCTGGCAAAAGGTGATGGTATCGAGGTGGGGGCCACTGTTGTTGCGGTATTTGAACTCTCAATGGTTGAAATGCGGTTTTCATCGTACATCACGGAATCATCCCAATGCTTTAAGCTGCCAGAAAGATCCGTGCCGTCTTGTAGTCTGAAAATGATATATTCTTTTTTATCCATAGCTGCCTTAGATTAAAGTGTTCACAAATGATTCAGTTGCTCTGTAAAACAGTTCGATGAAAGCCTCTGTTTTCGAAAGGGTCTTTGATATTTTGTTGCTTTGCTTGTTTAATTCATTGTCCATCCAAGCCCACCTTCCATATCGACGGCTTCTGTCTGAACTTGAATATCTAACAAACTCTAAAGCATCCGACTTCTTGACATCAAAGCTAAATGGGTGAAATTTTCGTGTCTGTTTGCTGTTCATTTCATCCAACCACTGATAATAAGTGTCAAGGAACTCATTAAGAGTAACCATGTCATCGGACTTCATATACACATTATCGAAATTCTTGTCCTTTTTCCAAGGATAATTGTGCGACCACGGCTGATGCGTGTTTTGCTCTGAAAAAACCTCTCTGAGATATTTTCTGAACATAAACAGTTGCGCCATCGGTTTCTTAATCAACACATTTGTTTCATCAGCCATATCCGCAAACGACAATTCATTACAATCATTGATAATGGTTGCGCCATTTGCCTGTGTCAATTTACTTGGCTTAATGCCGAACTCCTTGTATGTTGTGGTAGGTTTATTGGCATCACGAACAATGGATGAGTTGGCAAAATCCAATATCGACATGGCTGCGGCCATTTCAACGAAATGAGCTGGGTTTGCTTGTTCAGAACCTCCCTTGTGATGCTCGTAGGTGGTCTTCTTGTTGTCGGCAATGTAATACAATGCCTCCAACTCTTTGTCTATTGTTTTATAGTATGACAGAGCCGCCTTGGCTTTGTCAACAAAGGTGTCTGATTTGACCCTGCTTTCAGTATCTTCAGTTTTGCTCACCTCAAAGTATGGCATCACTGAGATGGCTCCAATAGCAGCCTTATTGACCAGCGACCAATTGTTTAATGCAGCATTCTCCATCCTCAAAGTCTTCAACAGCAGGGGAAAACCGCTTGCTCCTGTGCCTCCAAAGATGGAACTGATGATAAAGATCTTGTCTCCAGCTGCAAAGTTCTGCGCAAAGGTTTGAAAGATTGGCGCATCTTCAAACTGATTAAGGACTACGCTTCCAATGTTGGGGACTCCCTGAAAGCCGACAGTCATATTCATAGACTGCGCGTCTTTTGAGAACAAAGCGTCAATCAAAGCCATATTGCTCTTCGACATTTCGTCTCTTTGAATGTATTCTTTGAATACCTGTGCGCCATCCTTTAACTGCATACAAAGCTTTCCATTCAGCAGAATCATAGGCGTGTTGAAGAAATGATTTCTGTTCTCTTCATTTGCCTTAGGGGCTTTATCATTCAGTTTAATATAGTTGTCAATAATGCTTTTAGTCTTGGTCAAATCAGCATTGGCCATGTCTCTATCAATGATGATAGGGATGATGGTGTCAGCATCACATTTCACACCAGCTGCGAGAAGCATGGTCAGCGATTTCATCACACGGCATCCAGTTCCTCCGATGCCAAATATATACAACTTGCTCATTTTCTTGTTCTGGTTTTAGGATTAAACAATTATAAGAATGGCGAATGCTTGCAGTTTCTGCTTCCCCACTTGATAATAAAGGAGAAGACAAAGAAGAAAAACAGTGTTAATGCACCTGCAACTACACAAAATGGCAAAAACACCTCTATTCCGTATGGCATAACCATCTCTGCTTGCTCGTATAGCTTCACCAACATGCTGTCCGCCATAACCCATGCAGTGATTGAATTCGCAACAGCCAAAAGTAAACCTATTAAAAGCCACCAGAACCACCTGTTCCATCGTGGATGATTGATAACATAATAATACAACACGCCTACAACGATAATTGAAGCAAACATGACAATTCCTATTGGAACGTAAAAGCTGTTTTCACCATTTTGATACATGTCCTGCGAAAAATCGCCAAGAAATGTTAATCCAAACAGTTCATAAAGATTTGCAAAAAAGGCATCCATGGTTTATTAGTGTTTAATTTTAATATTCATAGTAAAATAACTATCCCTTTCATAAGCTGCTGCCGCTCCATTGATAAAATAGGAAATGCCAAAGGTCTTACTTAACTCTTCCTCATTATCTTTGCTGATTTCAGTATCATTGGTAGATGTGAACTGGTTAACCCATTCGGCAATGGTCGGTTTTATCTTGATAGAAAAATCAGACGGATACCCATTAGACGAAACAACTAATAAATGTGTGCAACCATTTGTTACAACATTGTTTTTCTCATTCGGAGAAAATAGAGTATTGTTTCCAATAGGTTCTATTTTTACAAGGTTGAAATCACCCTCAACAACATAGTTGTCCATATTCGACTTTTCTTCTTCAGTCATAGGAAAACCATCAAGATTGATTGCAATTGCAAACTGTATGTCACTCGACCGTCTTTGTTTAATTGTGAAATTATTTTCAATTGAAAATGCTCCTGAATTATATGGTTTGCTAACGACCGTATAAAAAGTGTTGGAATAGTCCTTGCCACTCAAATAATACTGTTGACCATAGCCCTTCAAATCTTCCATGCGGATTTTGCTATTAAGTTCTTTTATATTACTGTCACTACCGACAACACAAATAAAATAGGGCCGATTACAATCCATTAACTGTTGCGATGCTTTGCCTGAGGGATGTAAATAGTCCCAATACCCTCCATTAAAATTCGATACCATCCTAATAAACAAAATGGATAAATCATAGAAATCTTTCAACTTCTCCTGAAAAACATCCATTGTACCATTTTGGCACCCCTCCAATCTAGTGGTTGTTGTACTTTTATCATTTTTGATTGAATAAATACAATCCGAAACAAAAAATGTTAATGAGTTTTCATCGGTATTGCCGAGAACCAGTTTAATAAGATTATTCAAATCAGTTGTGCTTGTTAGACCAGCACTGGTAAAATTACTCTTAACAAGCATCTTATTCATAAGCTGATAAGGATCCTCACCATGTTGCGGTACAACATTGGCGTTGATGAATCCCAGATTGAGATTATCCTTACCATACCTATTCTTAAGTTTCGATGTGAGAGCGAGCATCGCGTTTTGAAAACCTGATGCGTTATTAATAAACCCATTCATACTGGCCGAGTTCTCAATGAAAATATTGATTTTAGGAGTGACCTGCTTAATTTCAGTTTGGCCCAAAGCAACTGTTTGCTCAGTATTTTCAACCACGACCGGTTCGTCAAGTTTTTCATTAGTTCCTCCTCCTTGTCTAGCACAGCCAGACTGGAAGAGCATTAGTCCCAACAAAACCAATAATGTGAGTTCTCTGTAATCTGCTTTTTTCATAATTACAATTTTTTATCCGTTTTATAACGCTTCGTCGCATTTCTTATTTTGTTATGTTTCTATTAATTGACGCAAATATAGAATAAAAAACACTTGTAACATTGAGTACGAACAAAAAAATTAAAAACAAATTCCATTGTCTTTATTATTAAGATCATGCAAAATCTGTTCCAAGGCTGCCTCAGAAGTCACTTTAACCTCACGCGACTTACTACCCGTAAAAGGCCCAACTATATCTGCCGCTTCCAACTGATCAATTAGTCGGCCTGCGCGATTATATCCAAGCTTCAATTTGCGTTGAATCATAGACGTTGACCCCTGTTGGGTGAGCACTACAATGCGGGCGGCCTCTTCAAACAAAGGATCAAACTCATCGTCATCACTACCTGCATCTGCAAGTTCATCATACTCCAAATCTTTCAAAACAAATGATTCATAATAACCTTTTTGAGTTCCTATAAAACTAGTTACAAAATCAATCTCCTTGCTCGTAACAATCGCTCCGTTAACTCTTGTTGGTGCGTTTCCAGGTAACAACACCATCATTTCACCACATTCACCCAAAACATTGGCCCCTACGGCATCAAACAAAGCTCTTGATTCAGATGCTGTATTTACCCTAAAAGCAACACGTGCAGGAATACATGCCTTCATTTGAGCAGTGAAGACATCGTTTGTCAGCCTTGAAGTTCCAATGATGGTATGAATGCCAACAGCTTTCCCAGCTTCCAAGATTCTCATCAAAGACGAACATGCTTCTTTGCCAGTCTGATTAACCAGCAGTGAATAATCATCTATTACAACTACAATAAACGGAAGATAACAATGTCCTTCCGTTGGCCTTAATTGTCGAGCCTTGTGTTTTTCGTTATACTCAATTACATTACGGCATCCAGCTTCTCTTAAAAAGCCTATTCGCTTCTCTAATTCAATTACAATCGCATTGAATGTGCGAACCGCCTTATGTTCATCTGTCAAGACAGCTTCTGCAATATCTGGTATTTTTGCCAAATAATGATTATCTATGCGATTGTAGTAATTGAATTCCAACCCTTTCAAATCTACCAACACAAGCTTTAAGTCTTCAGGAAGCTTTTTCAACAGAAGAGAAATAATCATCGTGTGACATAACGTAGATTTGCCCGTTCCCATCGTGCCAGCAATGAGGACATTAGATACTCTCCCAAGGTCAAAACTACAAATGTCACCATCCTCAGTCTTTCCAACAACACAAGGAAGAGCATACACGGAGTTTTTATATTGATCACTCGCAAATAACTCATTCAAATGAATATACCCATCTTGTATTTGACCAGGTTCATCAAACAAATCCAGCTCCGGCAATTTATACGCAGGTATTTCATATCTTCGACCCGCGCTTGTGTTAGTCAATTCCTTTACATTAGAACCACCTTGCTCAATCATCAAGACTTCATCTATTTGTGTCTCGGTTTCACCGAGTAGATAATCAGGATTAGCTGCCGTCAACTGTTTTTTTCCGTCATCAGAAAGGCTAAAGCTTACATTAATTGGGCTGTCGAACTTTGGCTCTTCAGGCTCATTTGAACCATTCTTGTGTTTTTTGTTAGAAAACAATTTTGAAAACAGGCTCATTATTTCTCAATTCTATTATTAATAGGTATGTTTGAATCGCAAAAATAATGATTATTATTAATTTATAGATATTGTTATTCATTATCATTGTTTTTATCTTGTCAAATCAAATGCACAATTCAATTGAGATAAAAATAATTATTTGAGCACCCACACCGTCCAATACACCCCCTCAAAAAAGACCCGGGTCTGACTACCAAAAATACCCGGGTTTCAATCGCGGCAGACCCGGGTCTCACGAGAAGCAGACCTGGGTGTTTTCAGTAGGCAAAGGTAGGGTACTTCAGCGGAATCTCCGCATCTTTCAGATGATAGCAGGCAAAACTCTCATAATCCCTTGTGAAAGGCATCTTTCAGATAACCCAGATATTTTGGTGTTATTTCACCACAAATTTTTGCGTAACACCATCAATGGCAATGAAATACATGCCTTGGGGCAAGGTCGATACATCAATTTGTTGGGTTTCTCCTGTGATTTGTCCCGTCATCAAGGTTTGACCCATGGTGTTGGTAATGCGATATGTGTTGGTTTGAGACGCGATGAATCGCGTCTCTACAAAGAGGATACCATGGGTAGGATTGGGATACACCATGATGTCATCATTCAATTCCACCACGCCATCGGTTTGCACGGTAACATAGTCATGGATGCCGTCAACGGACATGGCTGGCTCCGATTCGCAGGTGCCACCTACAATCGTGTTGATGGCTGTCACCTGATAATAGAAATTCGGGGCGCTGGTGTCGTGATCCTCGTAACACGTCGCATTGCCATTGGCATATCCAATTAACTCATAATCAGTTCCATTTGTAGAACGGTAGACATGATAATGAACTGTCTCGCTTATTGTACCCGCCCACACGGCATTGGTGACTGTGATATTGTCAATCACCAAAGAATAATTCGACACATGGGTGAAATGGCGGAAACCGAGGTAAATCTCTTGCCCAACATAAGCCGAAAGGTCGACAGTATAGGCCTGATACGGGTTGCTGGAATCCCATTCGGCAATGGTGGTGATGTTCAGCCCGTCACTTGAAGCTACGGCCACTCCAAAGTGTTCCGTCGGATACGAGGGATCATAACCTGCAGCATAGAAGGTCATCGACGCATTCTCCATCACCTTCACTTTGGGCATGAAAGCGTAG
>JAEEGH010016159.1_pt1 | contig 16087 bp, 17 predicted proteins | sample 9134181 | NCBI WGS metagenome assembly JAEEGH01 (sample SAMN16246544, study PRJNA631951) | gut metagenome | biome: gut microbiome; feature: rumen; material: DP-attached | host: Bos | place: Iran: Karaj | collected 2018-10
GATTCATTCTGCTGGTTATTTTAGTGACGAAGAATACACCTCTCTTGATTCCGACAACAAAGAACTACTTCGAATGTTAGCATCAATAGTAAAGAATTCAAAGAAAGAAGATTAACTTTTAACTTTTAATTTTTAACTTTTAACTGAAAGGTTCTTCCATCATATATCTCTTATTACATCATCCATCATCCATAAAACATCAAACATCTTCTGATTGCACAGGTGGTCGCATAGGTGATGCTGTTCGATACTGCCAGTCAGAACAAATTATTAGAATTAGATTCATTAGGTCGATTTCCAAATGCCAGTTACACCACAAAGATTAGACCGAGTAGTCTTTCATAAACTGAAAGGTTTAAGCAATCTTGACATCAGTTTTGATGACAAGAATGTTACAGGCATCTTTGGCGTTAATGGTAGTGGAAAGTCTACTGTCCTTCATGCAATAGCTTGCTTCTACAAAGGGCATTCTCATGGAGCAGAAACAAACTACTTCACCAGGTTTTTCAAACGAGTTGATGGATCGAAATGGGTTGGTAGTAAGATGACGGCCTATATGACGATAGCAGGCAACAGTCGTCCTGTTGAATATAAGAAAGCGGCAGACCGATGGACTCCGAGAATTGATCAACGACCTATACGTGACACCTATTACATAGGTATAGACAGTTGTGTTCCTGCCATAGAACAAGAGTCTTTGACAAGGACAAGTTATTACATGACTCCATTGGCAGAAGCTGTTGCTAACTGTGAGCAAATACTTCGTTCTGCTGCACAGATCTTGGGACGGCCATATGATGAGTATTCAAAGACCATTTGTGGTAGTCGTCGATATAAGAAGGTAAGGCAACAAAACGGTGAAACGTACACATCTCTGTCAATGGGTGCTGGTGAACAGCGTCTTTTTACTATACTCGAACGGCTATACAATCTTCCTCCTTATTCGATACTCCTAATCGATGAGCTGGATTTAACGCTACATACTACGGCACTTAACCGTTTGGTCAACATTATGGTTTCGATTGCCGCAAATCGTCATTTGCAAATAGTATTCACTTCGCACAGAGAGGAACTTACGATACGTAATGACATAAACATACGACATATATGGACGCCAATAGGTGGTGAACAGTCCTTCTGTTTAAATCATACCACTCCAGATTGTCTATATCGACTTTCAGGACATATGGAGAAACCATATGAAATATATGTTGAGGATGATTTGGCTTCAGCTATCGTGCGCGAAGAAATGCGAGATACTGGCATGATGGATTATGTGACACTTCGTCAATTTGGAGATGCCGCAAATGCCTTTGTAGTAGCAGCAGGATTAGAAATACAAGGGCAATTATCGGAAAATCAACTGTTGCTTACCGATGGAGATGTCTATCGAACGGATTTAGAGCGTGAGGATATAATGAATAAGCGCTACAGTGGAAATGAGGCAGATAAACCTGCTCATCGACAAAATGCACTTAGGCATATAAAGCAGTTTAATTTGCCAGAGAACGGTCATCCTGAGTCGTTTATTTGGTCACTTTTGAAGACAAAGACTGGCAAACTTGCTGATTTTGCCAACGAGATAGCTCCCTTTCCAGATGACAAACACTCCTATCTATATGATATACAGCAGAGGCAAGGTGACACTCGGGAGAACTTCTTGCGAGACGTAATAGCTCTTGTCAAGACAGATGCAGCTTGGCCAAATTATGTGAGTGAACTTCGCACATGGTTGAATGCAAAAAGGGTAGAATTAGGAATTTAGCGAATTACTTGTAAGCATTTTTGCAATGAAACTACAAATCGAAGACATAACAAACAACCCATATTCAATGATAGAGCCGAAAGACATTTATGAGTCTTTATGGCGATGCAGGGACTTTGAACTGAGTCATTTATGGCAACGCTCGGTATTCTTGACTGCATTTATCCTAATGGTTTATACAGGCTATGGCGCTGTTATGCTTAATGTTTTAAATAACGATAGCTTATCATCTGATCGTTCAAAGATTCTCCTTTTTGTAGGCTTCGTTATCCTGCTTTTAGGCATATTGCTTTCCCTGCTCTGGATTTTAATGGCTAAAGGATCTAAGGCATGGTATGAAATGTATGAGCAAGCCATATATAAGATAGAACACTCAGAGAAGTATGCAAGTAAAGTTGTTGTCAACGATATGTCAAGCGACGCGGTAGTACATGGCGATATAGAGAACCCTAAAGAAATAAATAATTGTTTGTCAAGTACGAAAGCAGGAGCCTATTCTCCTTCAAAGATAAATGTGATGATAGGACAGTTGTCTTTTGGAGTGTTATTGATTGCATATCTTGCACAAACTGTATTTATGGCATGTGTGGTAGAATACAATATAATTAATAGCCTATCTACTGTGTTGATTGTTATCATCCCCTTGTTGGTAGTCTTATGTTTTTCTTGTTGTTTTGTGAAGGCTAGAGTTAAGAGCTCCTATATGTCTTACAAATGAAGTAGTTGCAAAAGTATGAACTCTCATTATGCCTAAACAACTATACTTTATAGAAAGCATACATACCACTTCAAATCTTGAAAATCCAGTGGATGTTGTTATGATACCTACAGTGGGAGATGAGGTTAATCAACCCGAATTCTTCTCCTTCAGTAGGCAACAGTTCAGAATTGTGGAGTATGGTGATATACACGAGGGACAATATGTCTTTTATAATGATAGACCAGATGATGGAGCGACCATGTTTTCTGATGGAACTCATACCCTATATGCACAGCGGGAAATAGCTCTTTCAAATTATCTTCGAACTACCCTTCTCATGCTTGCATCACAAAGCGGACAAGGAATTCTAGAAGATGATAAGACTACCTCGTATGACTATGCTATAGTTAACTCTTGTCATGTTAATGTGGGGCATGGTAATTGTAGTATTATTCTAATAAGACAGGGAGATAGTCATCAGATATGGATGGTGGACTGTGCTTTGTATGAAGCACCCAACCTGGTCGTATCATGGACTAATCATGAGGCTACTTTTGAAAGTTGTTTGGATGATATAGCCTCAGAGTTGAACATGAATAGGCAATCATTATTTATAGATCATTTCCTTCTTACTCACATGCACAATGATCATTATAATGGTTTGAAGTATCTAATAAATAAAGGCTTGGTCAATCGCAGGACAATATATTATATGAATCTCCATTATCAGATGCCATCAAAGAATCTGAATGAAATACTTCAGTTGATGGTTGACAAGAGTTTCAATCATATTGTTGAACCACTTTCTTGTAATAGTACATCTTGCATTCGCATTCTACATCCTGACTGTAGAATCTACCGAGACCAAAATTCAATATTGATATCGGCATCTCGATATAGATTAGAATCAAATCCAAATAATTCCTCTGCTGTGTATGCGATTTTACTTGCAGGTAAAATAATGATTTTTCCTGGGGATCTTGAGATGGAAGGTTTCGACAAAATGACTGCTTCTGCAAATTGTAATCCCGTTTGGAATCATATCGATTTCTTTGTTGTTTCCCATCATGGCAGTAAGAATGGCATACCTTACAAGCAGTGTAAATCACGAAACAAATTCAGAACACCACTTCTTTGCTTTAGAAGAAACCTGATGATTTCTGTTCTTATGGGTCGTGATGGAGCTTTCAGAGGCATCTATAGTAAAAGAGCTTGCTATACTTATGACATTCTTTCTCATAGAGGATTATATTATTCGGAGAAAGATTCAAATGGTTCGTGTTTGCGATATTTGTCCATAGACTGGAATAATGGACAGATGTATCAATGCATATAATGAAGGAATTTAATATAATGGCAAAATTTAAAGAGAATGGGAACCGATGGAGCAGTGAGAGGAAAACTATGCTTTCCCATCAAATGATATGTTCTTCTTGTGGCAAGCCAATTTTCTCTGATGTCACGGATGAGAATTGTAGAAAAGTGTCCTAAGGACTTGATGAAGACAGGAAACCAGATACCCCAGATAAACATTGTGCTTTGGGAGGTCATATCTTAATAGAGCAATACAGTATTGAAAAATACTTTATTACTCCTCTATGCCCACATTGTAATAATAAGCATGAAAAAACTATTCCTCTTAGGAAAGGTTCATTACTTGTTAAGGAAGAAAAGGCGGAAATACAGTAAACTTTCTTATAAACCTGTAGTTTTTCTATGCCATTAATTACTACTCCAATCAAGAACATCAAAGAGGTGACAGAACCATTGAAGGAAGAGATTCTTAATGGTCATGTTCATACGATAGATGAGATGAAGGCTTGGCTGCAGGCTTTTGGATATAGCGATGCAATAAAAGATGTGACGATTAATGCTATCCTGCGTGAGTTCGTGATGAGCAAGGTGTCTTGTGATGAAATTAAGCATGTTTTTTAAAAACAAAAAATATATGAGCGAATTATTACCAACAAGCAATCCTTTTAGTAATGAGTTGCTAAATTTGGCAGCAAGTATGGGCTGCTATACCCCACAGTTGGAGAAAAAAAGCATTCCTGTAGATGATGATTTATCTCAACGTGTACAAGCAAGAATATCACAGCGGGAGAAGAATCGTCAGAAAAATATTGATGACATACTTCATGCTGCTTACTCAAATCTGGAAGCTAGGACAAATCTTCCTACACAGGCTTCTTGTCTAGATATTGACTGGTTCAACAGACTCATACTTAACGCACAGGATGTATCAAATGAAGAAATGAAGATGATGTGGAGCAAGATTTTGGCGGGAGAAATAGTTCACCCTAAATCTTTCTCATTACGGACATTGGGCGTGTTACGAGATATGACAAAAGATGATGCACGGCTAATCAGTAGCATAGCACCCTATGTGTTGCATGATAATGATGGAAATACGTTCATTTTCCGTGAAGAAGAGATGGAATTAACAATTCCATATAGTGATATATTATATTTGATGGAATTACGCATTTTGGATTCAAGTACAGAAATGGTAATTTATGAACAATTTGATAGTGTGGTAGAAGATTATTCGAACATATGCAGGTACAGGACGCAAAATGTAGGTATTGTAATAGGTTAAAACTCAAATATTTTCAGTTTTCCTGCATACGGCTTTACGTCTGTAGGAAAGCAGATACTCTCATTGATAGATAATGTAACCCCTAATGTCGATTTTTTCAAAAAGCAGCTAAAAAAGATTACGCATGATGAAAAATGTAGATGTGGATACATATCAGATTCAGATGAACATCCATTTAAAATAGGAAAAATCATATTTGAATTATAAAATGACAGCGAAATTTGTAGATTTCCTTTCTAAAAAAGGAGTAGAGGACCTTAAGCAGGAAGAAGGTTTTGTCTTCTTTAAATATAATAAATTCTCATATATGTATCAATATGATGAGAAGGATGATCCATATTATTTTCGTATTATGCTTCCAAATATAGAAAGTCCGGTTACTGATGAGATTCGAAAAAAAATGGTAACCTTATCAACAAAATTTAAGGTTGTCAAATTAACGGAAATGAATAATCAAGTATGGATTACAATGGAACAATTTGTCTATTGTTTTGATAATTTGGATAAACTCTTTGAAAGAATGATAGAAGTTTTAGAAACAGCAATAAAAGAATATCGAAAATAATATAGCTATGAATCCAAAGACTATAAATTTATATTGGATAATTGGAATATTGATCTTTCCTGTCATATCATTAATCGTTTTTGTGGCGGGGGTCGTATGGACAAAACACATCTATATGGCTAGTACTTTGGAAAATTTCGTTTCTGTAGTAGCGACAACACTTTCTATTCTTTTGTCAATATTGGCCATTATTTATTCTTTCTATTCAATAGTAGAAACGTCAAGACAACTAGGGCAGGTAAATACTGCGGTGGCAGAAATCAAGACTACAAATGCCACTATAGCAAATAATAATGCGACCCTTCTAAATACAATAGTCAATGTTTTAAGTAAAGTAAGTGCAATAGAGGCGAGACAGACACATTCAAATAATAATAACACAAGTGTCTCGAATATAACAGAAGTACAAAATATAAATAATAATGCTGACGCTTAATGTATATATCGTAAAGTATAAACATCGGGGCAGGCTCTTTTCAGGTTGTTCCTACAAGGCCTGTCAATCCTGCCCTTTATTAAGTCGTCAGATATCAGCGACATGTCGCAAGGCAGGTATATAAAAAATCGTTATTAGGAGTGGAATCCCAACGGGATTCTCTCATAAGAAAAGGTTCAATAAGATTCCGTTGGCCCACTCTTTAAAACAGAACAAATATGAGTAGCATAGCTGATGCAATCCAAGACAAATGCTTGGCATTTGGAGATAGAGTAATCAAGTTGAATGATTACCTTCTCAAAGAGGCTGCAAATACTAAGCCTACTTACAAGATAGTCAAGGGCAAACGAGTGTATGAGAAAGCTGTACCCGTGTACCTCCAGTCAGTCTCAAATCTGTGCAATCAGTTATTAAGAGCTGGCACCTCAATCGGAGCTAATAATGCTGAAGCTACCAATGCAGTAAGCAAACAGGATTTCCGATCAAAAAGCTATATAGCTCTAAAAGAGGCTCGCGAAAGCCTTTATTGGATAGAATTATTAAAACGTAACAATTATATAGACGAGAGGCAGTATCAGAGTATTTATGCTGACAGTGAGGAACTAGTAAAGATACTGGTGGCTCGATGTAAAAAACTAGATGCTGAACTCAATGCGGGCAAGTAAAAACTCAGCCTTAAGCCTTCATACTTCAGCCCTCGTTTCAGCCCTCAAACATCAGCCTTCGTTCAGCGGACTATGGCGTTCCTTCATACATAGATATCTAGATAATTAAAAATTCAAACATAACATTTAATATTGATCAATATGTTAAACGGTAAGACAGTTTTAATTACTGGTGGAACAGGTTCCTTCGGTAACAAGTTTGTAGAGACGATTCTCCGTGACTATCCCAATGTGAAGAAGATTATCATTTTCTCTCGTGGAGAGTTAAAACAGTACAATATGCAGCAGAAATATCCTAAGAAAGAATATCCGATGCTGCGATACCTGATAGGTGATGTACGTGATGGAGAACGTCTTAAGATGGCATGTGAGGGCGTGGATGTTATCATACATGCTGCCGCCATCAAACAAGTAGATACAGCAGAGTACAATCCTCGTGAGTGTATTAAGACGAATGTTAATGGTGCTATAAATGTAATCAATGCTGCTTTAGAGTGTGGAGTGAAGGATGTTGTGGCCTTATCCACAGATAAGGCTTGTGCGCCAATCAATCTTTATGGTGCAACAAAATTAACTTCAGACAAACTCTTTACTGCGGCCAACAATATAAAGGGCTCTAAGGACATTCGTTTCTCTGTGGTTCGCTATGGTAATGTAATGGGGTCTCGCGGCTCTGTTATCCCATTCTTTATTAAGTTGAGGGATGAAGGCGCAAAGGAGCTGCCTATCACTGATATGCGTATGACCCGTTTCAACATCTCCTTGCAGGAGGGTGTTGACTTGGTAATGTGGGCTCTTGGACACCATTTAGGTGGTGAGATCTTCATTCCAAAGATTCCTTCCTATAAGATTACCGATGTTGCAAAGGCCATTGCTCCAAACTTGCCCATGAAAGAAGTAGGCATCCGCCCGGGTGAGAAACTCCACGAAGAAATGATTACTGCAACCGACTCTTTGAGTACTATAGATATTGGTAAGTATTACGCAATTCTGCCTTCTGTCTCATTCTGTTGGAAAACAGAAGACTATTTGAAGCACTATAATGCTAAGTTCGTTGAGCAAGGTTTCTACTTTGCTTCTGATAATAACAAAGATTGGGATACCGTTGAGACGCTTCGTGAAAAGTTTGCAAAGGTTATCCCCGGTTTTGAGGTGAAATAATTGTGGAGGTATAATTATGATTACCAAACCAATTCCTTACGGTCATCAATATATCAATGAAGATGATGTGAAGGCCATTCTGGCTGCTTTACAGTCAGACTACATGACCCAAGGCCCCCTTATTGGCGAATTCGAGAAGAACTTTGCCAACTACCTTGGTTGTAAATATGCATGTGTGGTGAGCAACGGTACTGCCGCTCTTCACCTGTGCGCTATGGCTCTGGATATTAAACCTGGAGATAAGATTATCACCACTCCTATCACCTTTGTAGCCTCTGCTAACGGATTCCGTTATCAGGGTGCTGAGGTGGTTTTCTGCGATATTGACCCCAAGACATTCCTGATGGACTTGGACAAGCTGGAACAGATTCTGAAAGCTTCACCTAAGGGAACTTATAAAGCTGTTGTTCCTGTTGACTTTGCCGGTTACCCCATTGATGAGGAAAAACTCCGCAAGCTGGCAGATGAATATGACTTTGCCATTGTTGTTGACGCTTGTCATGCCCCTGGCGGTAGTTTCATTGATAGCAAGGGAGAGAAACAGATGATTGGTAATTGCAAATATGCAGACCTGACTGTTTTCTCGTTCCATCCTGTGAAACATATTGCTACAGGTGAAGGTGGTGCTGTTACCACCAACCGCAAAGACTTGTATGACAAGGTGGTTCTCTTCCGTACTCATGGTATCACTAAAGATCCCGCTCTTTTGAATAAGAACGATGGTGGTTGGTATTACGAGATGCAGGAGTTGGGTTACAACTACCGTATCACTGAGATGCAGGCCGCACTTGGTATTAGTCAGTTAAAGCGTTTGGATTGGAGCATTGAGCGCAGAAATGAGATTGCCAAGAAGTATGATGAAGCCTTCAAGGGAACTGCTGTAAAGACTCCTTTCCGTGCAGAAGGATTGGTTCATGCCTTCCATCTGTACATCATTCAGGTGGATCCTGCAAAGCGTAAGGGCCTGTATGACTTCCTTCGTGCGAATAATGTATTCTCTCAGGTGCTTTATATTCCTGCTCACACCATGCCTTATTACAAGCAGTTTGGTTGGAAGGAAGGTGATATGCCAGTAGCAGAGGACTACTACACCAAGTGTCTTGCATTGCCAATGTTCCCGACTTTGACGGAAGAGGAACAGGATTGGATTATTAACGAGGTTAAAGATTTTATAGGATAATGAGTTGCGCCGGGAAGTTAGTTTTAGGAACTGTTCAGTTCGGTTGCCAATATGGGATTAATTCATCTGGACGCCCGGATGCCTTTGCGGTGGAGCAAATACTCGATACAGCTGTAAGAAGTGGTATTACGATGCTTGACACATCAAGTGCCTATGGCAATGCAGAGGAAATTCTTGGCAGTATTGGCACAGAGCAGTTCAAGGTAGTATCAAAGTTCCCAAGAGGAGCAGCTACTGTAAAAGAGAAATTTTCACATACCCTATCACAGTTGGGCAGAAATAAGCTGTATGGCTATCTTCTCCATCATTTCGAAGTGTACAAGAACAATTCTGCTATATGGGATGAGTTCAAGAGACTTCGCGACCAAGGGCATGTTGAGCGCATAGGCTTTTCTCTTTACGAGCCCTCTGAATTGGAACTGCTAATAAAGAATCATGTTGATTTCAGTCTATTGCAGATACCCTATAATCTTTTTGACCGGAAATTTGAACCATATCTTGAATCTCTACATCAGCTTGGGGTAGAGGTACATGTTAGAAGCACTTTTCTACAGGGTCTATTTTTTAAAGAAAGAGAGACCCTTCCCCAAAAGCTAATACCGCTGAGACCTTACTTAGAAGAACTTGACAAGTATTCGGGTGAAAGCGGACTCACCATCTCACAGCTTGCACTGAATTTCAACTTGCAGAATCCTTGCATTGATGGTGTCTTAATAGGTGTGGATAATGTGAACCAACTGAAAGAAAATGTAATTTCGGTAAGAGATGTGCCGCCTATCACACTTGATATCCATGTAAAGGAGAAAGAATTGTTAAGCCCTGTAAACTGGAATTAAGATGAATGTATTAGAATTGTTTTCTTTAGAAGGCAAAGTTGCCGTTGTAACCGGCGGAGCAGGTCATTTAGGTTCCGCTATGACCGACGGTTTAACTGAGGCCGGAGCTAAGGTGGTGGTGTTTGCGCGAAGCCGTGAAAAGTATGATTTCAAGTACCATAATCGTACTGACGTAGCCTTTTTTGAAGGCGATATAGGCAGCACCGAGAGCGTGCAGTCTTGCTATCGCTACGCAGTGGAGCAGTTTGGTCATATTGACATATTGGTCAATGATGCTGTCTTCCTGAAGGGCGGCGGCAAATTGCCCGAAGATATTGACGATGACATCCTGTCGTATAGTTCAGATGGAATTTTCGCAAGCAGCTATCGTTGTATCCGTGAGGTCATCCCGTATATGGAAGGTCGTGGAGGCAAGATAGTTAATATTGCCTCCATGTACGGTGTTGTGGCTCCGAATCTCTCAATGTATAGCGATGTGTGTAGTGCCTACCTAAACCCAATCCACTATGGCGCGTTAAAGGCAGCCGTGTTGCAAATGACCAAGTATTTTGGAGCCTACCTCATCCAAAAAGGCATTAACGTCAATGCTGTAACACCAGGTACTTATCCATCTCCCAAAGTTCAGCAAAATGAAGAGTTTGTACGCCGTTTAAGCGAGAAAAATCCCGCAGGTCGAATTGGCGTACCAGAAGATTTAAAGGGTGCTGTGGTCTATCTATCATCTAAGGCATCGGACTATGTTGTAGGGCAAAATATTATTGTCGACGGAGGGTGGACGTTATGGTAAAGAATTTATGTATTGTTCAGGCACGGCTTACATCTACACGTCTGCCTAATAAAATTCTTCAGTTACTAGGAAACTCAGGAAAGAGTATTCTGGAACATGTCTATGAACGGCTTAATGCCGCCTGTCTTGTGGACAAAGTTGTATTTGCAATCCCAGATACGGCCTCAAATGATGTATTAGCAAGATTCTTGGACGAGAAAGGACTGGATTATTTTAGAGGAGACGAGAACGATGTCTTGTCACGTTTTATGATTGTCGCTAATCATTTTTCTCCCCAAGTGATTATTCGCGCGACTTGTGATAACCCTTTTGTTGATTGGCAGCTTGTTGATGATAAAATAATGGCTCTTGGAGATAATGATTATGTAAAAAGTGAAGGAGCGCCTATAGGTACTTCAGATGAGGTCTTCAAATATTCTGCGCTCGTAGAAGCATCGCTCAATGCAAAAACTGAAGCAGAACATGAACATGTAACTCCATATATTTATCGAAATCCTGACAAGTTTAAGATAGTAACAATTCCTTACTATCTAAAGGTTAATTGTAATTATCGCTTGACTGTTGATACTCCGGAAGATTTTCAATTGGCCAATATGTTATATACATCACTTTACCAGGGAGAACCGATTCCTAATTCGAAGGTCTATACTTATTTGGAAGCTCATCCTGAGATGAAGGCTGTCAATTCATGCATTGAACAGAAGAAGGTATGAAGAAAAAGGTGCTATTCCGAGCCGATGCAAGTCGTAAAATTGGTTATGGACATTTCATACGCTCATTGGCTTTGGCTGATATGTTGAAAGAGGATTTTGAGTGCATTTTTTATACTCAGAGCCCAACACCTTATCAGTATCAGCAAGTGGCAGATGTTTGTCCGTTGGTTGAACTACCTGCCGATGAAACAAAATTTCCTTTGTTTCTAGATGTGCTTAGTGGTGATGAAATTGTTGTACTTGATAACTTTTTCTATTCTTTAGAATACCAGCAGCAAATCAAAGACATGGGATGTAAAGTAGTTTGTATGGGCGGTCCAGACCGTCATTATGCAGCAGACCTTATTCTTAGTCAGGCCACTACAGATGCCTCGCTGTTTCATGCATTGCCGCATACGCAATACTGTCTTGGACTAGAATGGGCATTATTACGCAGACCATTTACGCAGTATATGCCCAAAATGCGTGAGAAAGTAAAACCTCGCTCTGCCGTGGTGTGTTTTGGTGGAACAGACTTTCATAATCTGACCGGACAGACTGTGGATACTCTATGTGAAGAAAACCTTATTGATAGTCTCGACATTATTGTGGGTGATGCCTATGAAGGTTATATAAACGATGTCCGTTCCTCAAAAGTAACATTTCATCATAATCTAAGTGCACAGCAAATAGTTGATCTTTTTGACAAGAACGATGTTGCTATCCTGTCTTCTAGTTCCATTTGTATTGAGGCCATGGCGTGTGGTATTCCAATTATTGCTGGTTGGTGGGTTGACAACCAGGATGCTTTTTATCATCTGCTGGAGAAAAGAAAATGCATTCTTGGGCTAGGTTTCCTTTTAACAGAATCCTTCAAGTCGAATTTGAAAAATGCATTACGAAATTGCACTTCCTTCAATTATGTTAATCCTATTGGTAGTGCGAATCAGATACCGTCACGTTTTGTGCAAGTATTCAAAAATCTATAAATTATGATATTTAATTCTTTAGAGTTTGTTTTGTTTTTGGGGGTCACCTTCAGTCTGTACTGGGCATCGTTCGGTAAAAATGCACGTTGGCAGAACATCTTTATCATAGTTGCATCCTATGTTTTTTATGGATGGCTTGATTGGCGTTTTCTCCTGCTCATTGCTTTTACGACGATAAGCACATTTTTAGTAGGTGCAGGCATTGACAGACAATTACCAAAGGGTGAAGAAGGCAGAAGAAAAGCCCGTATACTATCTGCTTTAAATATCATATTAAATGTAGGAATTTTGTTAGTCTTTAAGTATTTTAACTTTTTTATAGACAGCTTTGTAGATGCTTTCTCCCTTATGGGATATAATATCCAGATAGCCCCTTTGAAACTTATATTACCGATAGGTATTTCATTTTATACATTCCAAGCTCTGACGTACTCTATAGACATTTTTCAGCAGAAGATAAAGCCAACTAAAGATTTCGTCTCTTTTGTCGCATTTGTGTCTTTCTTTCCGCAGCTTTTAGCTGGACCTATTGGCCGGGCATCTAAGCTGATTCCACAATTTGAGAAGAGAAGGATATTCGATTACAATGAAGCTGTAGATAGCCTGCGCCAGATGCTATGGGGATTCTTTAAAAAGGTTGCCGTAGCTGATACATGTGCAATATATGTTAATAAGGTATTTAATGATTATGCAAACCAACCTTCGCTTGCACTTATTATCGGTGCTGTTCTTTTTACCATTCAGATTTATGCAGACTTCTCTGGTTATTCGGATATAGCCATTGGTGTTGGTAGGTTGTTTGGCATCAAATTGATGAGAAACTTCAATGTTCCATATTTCAGTAGAAATGTTGCAGAATTTTGGCACAGATGGCATATCTCGTTAACATCATGGTTTACTGAATATATCTATATACCACTTGGTGGAAATCGTGTGCCTAAGTGGAAAGTCGTTACCAATACTATAATAGTGTTTCTTGTCAGCGGCTTATGGCATGGGGCTAATTGGACCTTTGTCGTATGGGGAGCTTATCATGCCATATTGTTCATCCCAGGTATCCTTTTGTTCAAACGGACAAAATATAAGGAAGTTGTAGCTGTGGGGGGGGGGATTTCTTGTAAAGAGGTGTTCAGTATTATTTGGACATTCATCCTTGTTACAATTGGATGGGTTATCTTTAAGTCAGATTCTATAACCGATGCATACAACTACTTATCAGGGGTTTTTACACATAGTTGGAGTGATCATTTTAGTTTCAATATTGAAAACAAGTTCTATGTCCTGCTTGCTTGTGTAATGTTTATTGTAGAGTGGATGAACAGGAAAAAAGAACATGGGCTTGAAATTAGCAATATTAAGTCTCCAGTGATAAGATTAACAATCTACTATTTCCTTTTCCTTCTTGTTTGGTGTCTTTGGGGTGGAGAACAACAATTTATTTACTTTCAATTCTGACCTACGATGAAAAGATTTATTTTGAAGTTATTTTGTGTTTTATTTCCATTATTCATTTTTATTGGAATGATGGAAGCAGTTATTCGGCATATTCCAAACGATTACTCTATCAAGAATGAAGTGATGGCGACAAGGGGTAAAGACCTGAAAGTGTTATTCCTTGGTAATAGCCAGACATATTATGGTGTTGATCCACAGTATATCGACATGCCAGCATATAACTGTGCCCATGTATCACAACAACTACATGTTGACAATTTTATATTCAACAAGTTTATCGACTCACTTGATAGTCTAGAATATCTTTTTTTGAACATTTCTTATTTTTCTCACCTCCAGTCTTTTTTTGATGGGCAGGAAGCATGGCGTGCTAAGTATTATTATCTTTATTATGACTACCCGAAGAAGGATATACCTTTCAAATATCAATTTGAATTTTACAATCTTAACTTCTCCTCTCTGACAAATATTATGAAGGGACTCGCGGGCAAGCCACTGTATCATATTGACAATAATGGCTTTGGAACGAAATATAGATTAGAAAAGAAACCCACAGACTGGGAGGATTGTGAGTTTATAGCTCGTCTAGTTCATACAATAACCCCAGATAGCGAGATACTAAAGCATAACTATGAATGTTTAGAAAACATATCTATCAAGTGTAAAAAGAGAGGAATACGCCTGATACTGTTTACGACACCTTGCTGGCATACATATACAGAGATTGTTGATTCTGCACAATTATCATCAAGTGTGGAGTTTGCAAAGCATTTTGCTGAGAAATATGAAAATGTTGACTATCAAAACTATTTCACAGATAATCGTTTCGTTGCAGATGATTTTTATGATGCTTATCATTTAAGTAATATAGGTGCAAAGAAAATGACCTTAATCCTTAATGATTATATTAAAACTCAAAATACAAAATGATTGTTGACAAGAACAAAGACTATAGCATTGGCACTTACCTCTTTCGCAACTTTGTATCATTGTCCTTGGAAGAGAAAGAAATGGTGTTGTCATGGCGCAATCATGACAAGATTCGCTGCTGGATGAACAACCAGAAAGTGATACTTTTAGAGAATCATCTTAAGTATATAGAATCACTTAAAGTACGTGATGACGTATATTATTGGTTGGTGTATAAGGAAGGTAAACCAATTGGAGTGGTTGATATTTTAAATGCTGATCACGATAACGATTTGGCAGAAACTGGGTATTATCTTAACCCAGATTTGTTAGAAGCAGGATTAGGTTTTGAATTTTACTACTATTTCAAATTGTTCTTCCACGATTACCTGATGATAAACCATACCATAGGTGAACTGTTAGTAGGTAATGCAAACTCTTATATGTTGATTACATATTTCGGGGGACATGCGGTTAAAGTGAGCAGACAAGACGACAATACATTCCTTACTATGGCGACATCTAAAAGCGATTTTGATGCCATCAAAGAAGGTTCTAATGATTTGTTGCGTTTTGCTCGTTTTATAAGAAGAAACAAACCCAATTGGGATAAAATAATTGATAACATTAAACAATAAGATTTAAAAGAATTGAGATGAAAGCATTTTTATTTCCTGGACAGGGAACTCAGAAAGAGGGAATGGGTAAGGACCTTTACGCTCAGTTCCCCAAAGCGAAAGCTATTTTTGAACATGCCAATGACATTCTTGGCGAAAGGTTCACTGATACGTTGTTTACGGCTTCAGAGGAATTTCTGATGGATACCCGCTATACGCAGATGGGTATATTCATCTACGAGTGTGCTTTAGCTCTGGGACAAGACGAATTTAAAGCAGATTGTGTGGCTGGTCATTCTCTGGGCGAGTATGCCGCATTGGTGGTTTCTGGTGTGTTAACATTTGAAGAGGCAGTTCCTTTTATCAAGAAACGCGGACAGGTGTTTTATGAGGCTTTCCAGAAGCATCCTAGTGCAATGGGTGCAGTGATTGGCATTCCTGAAGAGCAAGTCCTTGCTGTATTGAAGCAGGTTTCCGATGAAGACGGTGAAAGTCTTTATATAGCCAACTATAACGGACCTGGTCAGCTTGTAGTAACAGGTGGAACTAAGTCAGTAAAGAAAGCCTGCAAGATATTGAAAGAGATGGGCGCCAAGCGAGCATTGGTGCTTCCCCAGAAAGGTGTGGGTCACTCACCCAACTCTGCAGAAGAAGGCCGTATTCTTGGAGAGGAGCTGAAAACGTTGGCGTTACATGAAGCACGTATTCCTATCTATCAGAATGCAGATGGC
>JAEEGH010016160.1_pt1 | contig 16086 bp, 16 predicted proteins | sample 9134181 | NCBI WGS metagenome assembly JAEEGH01 (sample SAMN16246544, study PRJNA631951) | gut metagenome | biome: gut microbiome; feature: rumen; material: DP-attached | host: Bos | place: Iran: Karaj | collected 2018-10
TAGCCGTCCTGAAACTGTCCGAGGCCGTAGAGGTATTCGTCCTGGGGCGAGTCAAAGGTCAGCGTGGCTTCAAAGAAACCTGGGTTCTTGGAATACGTAGATGAATTGAATCGCCTCAGCATGTGCGTGGTGGCTGTGAAAACCACCTTGCCCGTCTTGTCCTTGATGCGGAGAACATGGTTGACGGTATCGTTTTCTACAGTCACGTCGCAGTTCTTCACCTCGTCATGCTTCACATAGAGCCAGTCGGGTAATTGACTTACCAGATTTTTCTTCTTTCCTTTTGGAATGTACTGGATTCTGACGGCATTCTTGGCGACGGGCTTGACAACCAGATCACCAGGCGTGTAAGTGGTAGCATCTCTGAGGGCTTGAGCCTGGACATTCAGACTCATGGCTACAAACAGCAGCAGGCTGATGGCAGATAGAATAGTTCTCTTCATTTTACGGCTTGGTTTTAGTAATTATTTCGTTCATCGGATGCAAAGATACACATTATTTCTTGAATAGAAAAGTTTTGTCCTAAAAAAATTCATTTTTAATAGAGTAGACCTACTATCCAGAGGGGTAGTTTCTTGCCAACGGGAAATTCCATCGAGTCTGCAAGAATGTATGAGTTGGGTATGTCAGCAATCTGGTCGAACGACTTATCCTGGCCGCCCACTTCTACCGTAACCTTGCCGTCAATCAAGAAGTCGCCTTGCGTCTTGCCATATTCTACGGTATGACCCACTGGTTAGACAAGCTGGTATCTAAAAAAGCAAATGAAGCAGTGTCGCTGCGTCGCTGCGTGAAAACGCAAATGGCACGATGGCACGTTGGCACGATTAAGACAGACCAGCTATATTCGAGGTAGGATTCACTTTCCCTTCTGAAAATTTGGAAATCTCAAAAATAGTTCGTATCTTTGCAAACTAGATAATATGATATGGGTGTAACATTCAACGATACAGAGAAAAAGTTTGTGTTCGATTTCGAGCACGATGGAGTTGAGGATATTGTCAGTCTGACAGGCGATGGCTATCAGGTAGAGGCATTCGGAAAGTGCTTCTACTATGGTTATGAGTTCTCTGAGCAGGTGGAAAGTTCTGTACGTACCGCTTTTATCAAATATGTGAAATTCACTGAGGCGTTACAAGAAACACCTGATCTGACGAATTTCATTAAGAAAGCCATTGATAATCTCGACAAGCATATCAATCTGTTCAATTATGATCTGGTCGTTATGCCAGAATCGTTGAGCATGGTGAATCAATATATGTTGCGCTATATCTATAGGTTTGCACAGCCTACCCTGAGAAAGATGGAATTGGTGAAAGCACTACCGTCAAACATATCGTTTGACATGGATGGTTTTGAACAGCAGTATTTAGATGTTAAGTTAGAGAATGGTCGGCCTCGCTATACTGAAACTCAGAAGAAAGAAGTTAGGCAGTCTATCAACAGTATGCTTGAGCTCATTCACCAAAAGGACTATTTCACAATAGCAAAAGACGTCAAGAAGAGCCGTTTCCGTCCTTTCATGATAGAATTTCTGAAGTTTGAATCAGATGCTGATAAAGAACTTTATGCAACTATCCGGAAACAGAACGTATTGGTGATTGACGATGTGACCACCAGCGGCTCAACGCTTAACGAGATCCTTCGTTCCCTTCGAATAGTCAATGATGACAACAGCATCACCATTTTCAGTCTTATTGGTCGTAAGGATCTGATGGCAGATTCTTTCTAATCTTCACTCGAATACAGACCTGGTCACGTGTGGTCAGATAGTCGACTCATACCAAATTTTGATTTCATTCGAAGTTTCTCATTTCTCTATTCATCTATTCATTTTCGCATCTAAAGCGATTATATTCAGAGTGTTATATAATGAATGGCACTCTTAGACTATTCATTAACTATTCATTATTTATCATTCAGATATCATCTTTCATTATGTAAAATGTAATTAAGCATCTGAAAAACAGTAAGTCACACTATAGTAACTCAATTAGTAACACTTTGTAACTGACGTTGTAACAAAGTGTCACAGCCTTTGTGACAAAGTGTTACCATTGTTTTTACAATAGCGTGACACTCATTTTTCTTGAACCAATAATTGCAGATTGATAACGAAAATGGCTAAATGATGAATAGTCGCATCACTATTCATAGCCACTATTCATTATATAACCAATTGATTATCTTAATGTTATACGGAATAATGAATAGTGAATAGTGTTTTTGTCATTTTGAATCATAATTTATTTTGCGATAGATAGACTTGCAATTTTGCAGTAATGGCCATCGAGGCTAGTGCAAAGAAGGCGCATCTTTCTGGTAAGGAGATGCACGATCGTCTGAAGCGTCAGGGCTTAATCCATAAACGCCTATTGCGTCACTATGAGCAATTGCATACCCAAAGTCTCGACTGGGTCGTTGATGACACCCTTGAAACACTGCATAATTGGGAACAAGAAGAAAAGGAGAACGGAGCATGTTGACATTGTATCATGGTTCACAAGTGTCAGTTCCTCAGCCGAATGCGAAGGCTGGCAGGAAGAACCTGGACTTCGGCCCTGGATTCTACCTGACGAAGATAAGAAAGCAGGCTGAGGATTGGGCTGTCGTAATGGCTGGTCGAAAGAGTCGAAATGCGGAGGCTGTGTTAAACACTTTTCAATTCGATATGGATCAGGCTGTAGCTGATGACGTTCGAATCAAGTCGTTTCCTACTTATGATTTAGAGTGGCTAGACTATGTCGTTGCTTGTCGTCGAGGCAAAGATTATTCTGACGAATACGATGTTGTTGAAGGTGGTGTTGCCAATGACAATGTAATCGACACAGTTGAAGACTACGAAAAAGGTATTATTACGGCAGACCAAGCGCTGGGACAACTCAGATTTAAGAAGGTAAACCACCAGCTATGCATTCTTAACCAGGAAGTGATTGATAAATACCTGACGTTTGTTGAGAGTGTTGTTTTGAAGTCAGAGGAGGGCGAACTATGAGAGATGCAGTACTTTGGAGGAAACAGAGCCATATTATTATGTTGCTGGCCGAAGTTCTTAATATTGAAGCCGAGCAAGCATTAGATCTGTTCTATTCAACAAGGACCTATCAGTTGTTGTCAAATCCGAAATACGGTTTGCAACTTATGAGCGATCAGTATATTGTCGATGATGTCCTAAAGGAGTTGAAGTAACATTTTGCGCTTGGATTAAAGAAAAATAGTATGATAAAACAATATTTCATCCTTGATGTCTCGTAATGTTTAACCGAGTGGCGCAGCAAGAGACTGCGACCTCTCATAACATTTGAATGTTGGAATATTGGTTTATTTCTCTAAATGACCCCCGTTTTTTACATTCTTCAGTTGACAGTTTCCAAAATCTGAAATTCAAGGGATAGGATTTACTTTTCCCCCTGAAAATTTGGAACTTTCGAATAATGTTTGTATCTTTGCAACGTGAAAGGAGAAACCGAGTAGAGCCACGATGTGTGGAACGGTGGTATCTGTGTGATGATGAGCAATTCGACCTTGCCGCTTGGTTTCCTTCACTCAAATACAGAGCTGGTCACGTGTGGCCAGCTTTTTCTATTTTGATTCTATATACTTTATGATTTCCACAAGCCTTGCGGAAGGTTAGGGAGCTTGCTTAATCAGAAAAATATCGTATCTTTGCACCAACTAATTAAGAGAAAGAAGATATGATATACAAAACTCCAAAGCGGAATACCCCTATTGCCACGCTCATTAAGAACTACGTCAACAAGAAAAGTGGCAAAGTTGCTGAATCCAGGAAAGAAATTCAGAGGCGATTCGAGCATCTCGATTGGAAAGATCAGAAGAAAATCATTATGGCTTATCTTGATTCTTGCAAAACTGATAGGCAATGGATATATTCGAAACTTCTCTATCATTGGGACAAGTCGTTTGAGACGAAGGTCAAAGAAGTGTGGGATAAGTATCATGAGCAAATGTGTTCGTGGTCCATTATCCGATACTTCCCTATTTCTTATATTAAGGAGAATATGGCGTCATTTACAGAGGAAAGAGACTATTATTTCATTTGTCTTAGGTTGGCAGAGGATCCTGATTATGTCATCGATAGATTCAAATTAAGGACCATTGACTATTTGTCTGTACTCTATCATTCTGGTAGAACGCTTTCGGACGAGGAGGCTCAAGACATATTATATGGAATAGTACACGATTTCTGTGTTTCAGGGACACTGTTTTATGGTTTAAATGAAAAAAACTCCAACCAATGTCCATTTGACTTGTCAAACTATCGAAACTTTGATCTTGCCAGATTCTATCTCACTGAAATGGACAAATATGAAGTATGGTGGTCTTTTGTCAGCTGGAATTGGAAAGTTCGTCAAACCATAGATGATAGTCCTGATTATTTTTTAATTGAGAATCTGGACTCTTCATCATTCGAGGCAAAGATGAGATACATTTCCGTTCTTAAGAAATATACTTATATCGCACTTGACGACAAATATAAATCGCCATCGGATCCGCCTATGAATAATCTGCTGGCAATAGAAAATCTCAATCCATTCACTAGCCTTGAAAATTTACCCAATCAGGAAGATGTGCCTATGCCTCCATCCGATCGGTCGTTTTTGGAGGAAATAAAGCAATCCAATACTGAAGTCAAGAAATTAGTGGACGATTTTGAATTGGAACTCTTTGATGGAGATCCTCCGTTCTAGACGTTTTTACATTCCACAAGTCTTGTGGAATTACTTTTTTTGCTTGAAATCCTTTTTCTTTTAGAAAATAATAGTATATTTGCAAAGTAATCTGTATGTAAGAAAAGATAGGTATGATTTTTAATAGATTCGAAACAAATCTTGAACTCGTTAAATTGGCATTTTACGAGAATGACATCAAATATTGTAATCCTGAGGATTATAATGTTACAGAAGAAGAATGTCTAAGGTATATAGAAGATATAAAAAATGGACAAAAGAAAAAAAAGGAATGGAATATAAGGCACAATAAAAGAAAAATCATATATGTTATTGTATTAGGTACAATATTGACGCTATCTATTCCTACCGTAATATTTTTATGGTTTGATAAGCAAGAGTCTTCATTGGCCTATCCTGCTTGTGTAATTTCCACTTGGATTATTATCGGCACCTTTGCATGGCTATTTAATACAATAGAAAAAAATAATAGAAATGTGACATTTTTCTTAGATCATTTTTTCCCTCCTGCGAATCCTAAGATAGACAAGTTATTTAATGATTATCTATTGAAGCGTGATTTGGAAAAAGAGTCTGCGAAAATGAATGAAGAAGAAAGGAAAAGGACTAGAGAAAGGATTGCACAGATGAGTCATCCATATCTGAATCATTTCAGAGAGATAATAGAACATGAGTTGGAGAATCCTTCTGAGATATATGTAATAGGTGACCTTAAATTTGGAATGAGTCTGAAGCAGATTTATGATACAGATATATTTAAAGGTGTGAAATATGATAACAAGGAAGAAATCCGTTTAGGATTTAGAGGAGTGGCTCTAGGCCATTATTTTGGACTCCCTGAGGTGGATGTGTCATTTCATTTTGAGCAGAATCGGCTTCAAATGTTAACATTAACATCTTCTTTATATGGTGATTACCTAGAACCTTTTATTAATTGCTGTAGGAAACTCAATGAGATATATGGAAACCCATGTAATCTTTTTACTAAACTTTGTTCAGACAAAATGGAGATAATTCCAGATGATAAAGCAGAATTCCGTGTGGGGAGGAAATGTATTCTGTTATTCATTCAAGATAAATACAAATACCCCAAATTAAAGCTACAGTTCTCGCAATCCTCTTTACCAAACCTACCGCAATCTGCGAAAAACCTTCCTTTTGATGAAAACTGGTTTGCTCATATTAAGGAATATCATAATGAAAATACAACATATACACCTTTTTAATGATTCATGTATTTCTATGTGGCCATTTGGAAGATCATCATAATAATACACTGAGCTTTATGCTACTTTGTGGCTACTTCAACTGGATATTCAGACTTTAAGAAAAGTCAAAAGGAGGGCTATAGATGAGATGTTAAATTTTGCCACATTACTTTTTTATCCTTTCACCTCTACAGGAACGGGTGAACATCTTATAACGTTCTTCTTTAAGACTGCTATTGATCGTATGAAGAGCGAGTTGGCCAAGAAAAACGGAAGAACACTTTGCCAACGATGTTCTTTTAAATAAAATGTTGGTACGAACTTATAAGTTTTACTTATTAATTGGATTTCATTAGCCTAAATTAAGTAGTTGTTCGGAATCTAAACAACCACTCTAATTCAAGTTTGCAAAAAGGCTAGATTAAAGCACTCGATTCAAACGATCGAATCATTCGACTCAAATGATCGTTTTAACCGAGTGAAACGATTTATTCACTCGAGTGCCTGAGGAAGTAAAAAATACGAGGATAATCTTTTCTTCTAATATTACCAAACTATGGATGATAATTTTACGGTTTATGAGGACCAAAGAGTCTTTTCAGCCCCTTCACAAGCCTTGTGGAACACTTTTTTTGTTTAGATCAGACTTTTTTTCAAGAAAATAATGTATCTTTGTAGCGTCCAATGATTGAAGTATATGAATTACTATCTGATTATATGATGATGCTTGATGTCCTTTCTGCAAATCACCTATATATGATGGCGTTTGTATGTAAGATATTTTTTGTTACTGTAAATCAATGTATATGGATTTAAAGTTGTTCAAAGATTATGGCATTGACAATCTGATTTCTCAAGAGGAGTTGGATAACATAATTAATTACATGATAAAAACGTATGATGAGAGCTCTGTATTTTATGAACAGGGTGATGCGATATCCATTTTATCAGAATTTATTAACGACTATAATAGTGTATTCTCTATTCTAAATAATAAAGAAAATGAGATTTGTGAAAGAAGAAAGTTGGAGAAAGAAATAAGAAGACAAGAGAGAGAAAAAACATGTCAAGATGCAACATTTACAAATGAAGAGTTTTTTGCGCTACTAACTGATGAGTATAATGATTCTATTAATGTATTTGAAGATGAATATGAGTGGCAAAAATCTGAAGGCATATATGGTGAGATCATAAGGTCTCTTGTTCCTATTGCACGAAAAAGGATGGAAGATCGGATTAATCATCGATTTAAGATTGGAACTAAAATCGAAATTTGTAATTTCAAATATGAGAAATATGGTGATCAATTTGAATTTTACCATGATGGTGGATGGGGCGTAACTGATCAAGATGGCATTGTTACAATAAGTAATCATTTGGTTACCCAACCCTCCAAAAGCAGGCCGTTATTTTACCCTTTAATCAGTAGCTACGTAAATAATCAGTTGTATAAAACACAGGATAGAGATACAAATCTTTTTGGTGTGATTTGTTTAAACCCACTTATAGAATTGCTTCCTTGTGAATTTGATCAAATAGAGTCCATGGTGTTTTCTCAAAACAATTATAAATTTGCTTTAAAGGTTCAGAATAAAGATGGCTTATGGGGATGTTATAATGATTATTGCAATCTTATTGCGGATTGTAAGTACGATATAATAGACTTTAATGGGGGATTCATTGAATGTGGAAGAGATGGTGAATTCCGTTACTCTGATAATCGTAATGATGACGGTTATACAATGGTCTATGATGGAAAAAAGGATTTATACGATATTACTGGTAAATTAATTCTGGGTGGCTTTACAGAATTTAAGTATGACAAAAATAAGGATTGGCTTTTATTTTATTTTGAAACTTTCAAGGTGTTAAATCCTTTTTATGATAGATGGTACGATATAACCCGATATGAATATGTTACATGTTATCAATATGCAAAATGCTTTATCTTAAATATAAATTATCAACCAGCATTGATAAGTGGTTACTCAATTCCAAACCCTTTTGGAAGTGTAATAGAGAAAATTGAGGATATACAGCCCTCATTATTAATTTATGGCCATGTGGAAGATATTGATAGAGAATTTATTTTCTCAAAAAAACAATGTGGGGATTATTTTGTATTCTCGGAATATGTAAAATCTAATCAGCAAGATCAACGAATCTCACTGAAACTTAACAATTCGTCTAAAAATACAGTGGTTGAAATAGAATCCCCAAAGAATTCTGAATTGGAAAAATGGGAATGGGTCGATGATTATATAGAGAGAGATTTAGTATTTATAACACATTTCAAAGAAGATGGATTAATCGATTGGAGAACTACTGTCAATGAGTATTGGAATAATTATGCTGCATTATTAGTTAGAATAGGTAGTAAGGTTGGTCTATTGATGTCACAAGGTGTGCGTATGTCATCTTTTGATGCTATAAGTACAGAATTTGATTTGATTGACAAAAGATATGTTGCTAAAATTGTAGAAACGCCAGAGCAATTTACACATGATGAAGATAGAAATCCAAATTATTCAGTACACCATGGTTGTTTTATACAGTTCTTTAAAGTGGATAAGGATGGATGGCCTATCCGTTTAGAAGATGATTGGGATGTTTTCAATCCTACTTTAATTGATTGGTTTCCTCACAACTTTTTAGAATTATTGGAAATTTATCCAAGTTGCGATGAAAGATCAGTGGGTGATATTGTTTTATAGACTCATATATTTTTTTACTCTAATAGCTTCAAATTGAAAAAAATGATACTTAAAGATTATTATTCATACTTAAGAATATCGGCTGATGCTGGATAATACAACCATCAATAATGCATACAAATCAATGGTTGAAAAATTGGGAGAGAGTTCACGTTATAGTAATAATTCTCAATATGAGTCTCGACTTAATGTTGAGGAGGCATATCGAATCTTAGGAATCTCTAGTACATTAAAAGAACTATATGATGAGGAGTATAATAATTCAATCGCGTTAGGCAATTATGAATATGAGATTCAAGATGATTGGCTTTTGTCTAGAATCATATGCGAACACAACTATGTGGTTAATCAGATTCTTATTCCTAATACTGTTTATACTATTGAAAAAAAAGTGTGGAGTATGAAAATTATAGGATGTATAGGTAAAGCTTTTGGCATATTTTTATTGTTACTATTATTTGTAAGTATAAAGCATAGTTGTAGAAAACAGATGAGAGAAACTTATAATGAAACAATTCCAACTGCAGAAACATCTTTAACAGAAACACCAGTTGATGCACACTCTTTTTATAAAAACTTACCAAAGAGTATAGATATGAATGTAACTGACGCTGAGAAAAAACTAAAAAAGACAGTAGAAGACGTTAATAATGAACTCCCGAGAAGAATAGATGATAATGTCACGCATGTTAAGGTGCTTCTTACTGCAACAGAAATAATATATAGGTATAAAGTTGATGATGAGTATTTTTCATCAGTAGTGGATTTGGTAACATCTAAGTCATACCAGAATGATTCAATAAAGGCCGTTTATTCAGAAATGAAGCCTATGATTAACTTATTGGTAGAAACTCGCCGGGGAATATCGTATGAATATGTATGCAGAGATTCAAAAAGGAGTGAAAAGATATCCATTCCTTATGAGGAATTAAAAGACTTATAAGTAATCACTTTGGAGAAGATTTGTCTATATGAGGTCATTGTTGTCTACATATCTTTTGATGTATATTTTCTTGTGGTCAGTTGAATTATAGTTTATAATTGATAAGAATGAAGAAATTGTTATTCATATTAGGAGTGATATTTTGCTTCATCAAGCCGTTGTATAGCTTGTTAGGTAAGAATGAATACTTGGATATTGCCATTATTGTATCCATTTTTGTTATTGTAGTGATGATAATCAATGAGATGATGAAACCTAGAGTGGTAGAAGAAGATGTGCAACCATTTGTGCAAGAAGATGAACAGTCGTTATTGGACGATAACTCGTTCTTGGTAGAGCTCAACCAGAATATAGAATTGTCGCCAGACGAAATGGTTTATGTGGCGAATGAAGAGGATAAAGTTCTGACAAATCTTTTGTAGAGTCATCCAGAGGTTCTGGAGGCGTGGGCACAAACGATAGGTTTTCAAATAATATATCTGCCAATTCTAATCAAACGTCTCAAAGAGAAACGAACGTTTCAATATCATGCCCCCTATCTGAATGATGCAGAGGTTGAAAAAATAGATCTCTGTAATGATTTCCTTTTACAGTACTTTTCAAATCCAGCTGATAAGAACCGAGTAAAACAAGGTTTTATTCGAGTGGATGATGTCCATAGGGCTGGTAATGACAGCGACAAACCTGTCGTCCGTTTCTATCCGTTGTCTGCAAAAGGAAGCGAGTCATTACCAGATCAACTAGATAAAATCAGTAAACAGATAGTGAATGAGCGAAGTCTACAGGACTTCCATATTGAAAACACAAATGTTAATAGTGAGAGAACCCAAATAGGTTTTGATAATAACCCCCAAGAGAATTTGGTTCTTCAACATAATAATGATGATACAAACGACTTGATAGAAGAGGTAAGGGAGCGGATAGCCCTATTACGGCGGAGGGGAATTTCTCAATTCATCCTTGAGCAGTTGATTCATCCTGATGACAGGCTGAGTAGGTTGGTGATAACGAAAGATTATAGGTTGTTGCTGCCGGACTACAACGATATGGAAATCAAGATGGAGCCGCTGGTGAAGGCTGTATATCTACTTTTCTTGAAACATCCGGAGGGAATCCTGTTTAAGTGTCTGCCTGATTATCGTGAGGAGTTGGCTCAGATTTATGTCAAGCTGAAGCCTTTTGGTATGAGTGACAGGGTGATTCAGAGCATTGAGGATGTTACCAATCCGCTGCTGAACTCTATCAATGAGAAGTGTGCCAGGATTCGTGGGGCATTCGTTGGTCAGTTTGATAACCACATGGCCAGACATTATTATATCGATGGCTTACGTGGCGAGGCCAAGAAGATTGACTTGCCACGAAACTTGGTCGTGTGGGAGGATACAAAATAATGAAAATATCGTACATGAGGCAAATGTTCAGTTTCCTTAATGGAATGGTGGACAAAAAAGAAATTGGTGCGGCATGCAGTATCAGTTGTGTAGTATGGGCCTTTATCTTATTATTATTTGTTCTGCCACCTTTAATCAAATATAATACTAATACATCATTTGTTGGTGGTTTCTTTTTGACATTATTGACAATTGTTTTTTGGTGTATAACAATAACTATTACTTTTGGTGTTGTAGGGGGAATTCTAGGATTTCTTATATCATTGTTTAAAAATGAGATTAAAACATTGTATATCGTCATCTTAAGTTTAATTTCTGACATAGCATTCTTTTATGGGTTGGCTTTTCTGTCAACGATAATACCCGACTATTAAGTTTAAAAATGAATAATCCACAAGCCTTGTGGGGCGAAATTGCTTGGTTGCAAAGAGGGAAAATCCTAATTTTGCAACCAAGTTTTTAATAGTTGTGAATATGACAGATTACGAGTACATTGTAAATCAGGCAAAAAAGTTCTATTACACCAAATGGGACGATGGGAAGTTGCGGAAGTGTGTGGATATGCTGCATGCACTTGAACACGATGAACTAGTGGCGTTGTACCATTGCAAATGGATTAAGAAGGTTATGCATGAAGCAATCTTTAATATCTTGTATATGGACAAAATTGGGGAACGGGAAGAGACCATTAAAGAAATGTCGACAAATGAGCTTATCAATGAGTTTGAAGACAGAAGCAGTGGAAACGTATCGCTTATCAGAGAAGAACTAAGACACAGATACAAAGAGGATCTTGGAGATGACAGAATTAAGATTGCTGCAGTCTTTAGGAATGGTACAAAGGGTGATCAGCAATGGATTCAATTGCAGATGCGCAGAGATTGTAAGTAATCCTCGATACAAAGACAACTATAACACATTAATTGAGAATAACAAGATGGGACAGGTAAAAATGTTAGGGGCACTGGTAGGCGATATTATCGGCTCAGTGTATGAGTTTCGTAACACGAAGTCTACTGATTTCGAATTGTTTTGTGGTGCAAGTGATTTCACGGATGATTCCGTGATGACACTGGCTGTGGCGAAATGGCTGCTGGAGGATGAAGCACATACCATACATTATTTAATATATTGTATGCAGGAACTTGGCGACCATTATCCTTATGCCGGGTATGGAGAAAGGTTTTCTGGATGGCTCTGTGAGGACAATCCACAACCTTATAACAGCTGGGGTAATGGTGCTGGCATGCGGGTTAGTCCTGTGGTACTGTTTGCCAAGACCCTCGATGAAGCTTTGGCTCTGGCTGCTAATACGGCATCGGTGAGTCATAATCATCTAGAGGGTGTGAAGGGCGCACAGGCAATTGCTACGAGTGTATTTCTTTGCAAGCAAGGAAAATCGAAACAGGAAATCAAAGAATTTGTAGAAAAGACATTTGGATATAATCTGAATCGAACGATTGACGAGATCCGTCCAAGATACGGATTTGACGTATCATGCCAGGGCAGTGCACCTGAAGCAATAATAGCTTTTTTAGAGGGGAATACGTTCGAAGAGGTAATTCGCCTGGCGATTTCCCTTGGAGGTGATTCTGATACCATTGGTGCTATGGCTGGTGCTATCGCTGCATGTATGTATCCCATTCCTCACGACATTGCAGAACGCTGTGACAGGATTCTGACTGATGACCTAAGAGATATCAAAGATAATTTCATTAGGATGATAGAGGGTAGATAGACTGTCTAGAGGATTGAAGATGGATATTAAGGTACTGAGAAAAGTGAGGGAATTCGCCATAAAGCATGCGCGAAAAGATGAGTTTTCTATACACGGGATAGATCATTGGGATAGAGTGGCTAATTATGGATTGAGCGTTGCTTCTCCTGAGGCAGATTTGGATGTAGTGTTGTGTTTTGCTTACCTTCACGATGTTGAAAGACAAGATGATGGCTATGATGAAGAGCATGGTCCAAGAGCTGCTGCATTAGTTGATCAGATCAGGGATTCAGTCTTAGCTTTTCTTGATGATAAGCAGATAGGTTTGCTAAAAGAGGCATGCGCTCTACATACTATATGCCACAAAACTGGTAATCCTACCATTGATGCATGTTTCGATTCAGATCGTTTGGATTTATCAAGAGTTGGTATTACTCCTGATCCAGATAAAATGGCTACAAAGAAAGGAGCAGAAAAAGCAAGGGCATTTAATGATTACAGGAAAAGGGATTAGGATGCAAAGAAGAAAAATTAAACAGGTGATGATAATAATCTTATTTGCCATCACACTTCTCATTGTGGTAAAGGTTTTATGGGTAGGATGCGCCACTGGCGGGCTTGGATCTTTTGATAGTGAGAAGAAAGGGATCATCTTAAGAGCGAACTACCTGACGTCAAAGGTGGCGACTTCACCACAAGGGTTGCTTGATGAAATGACGAATGGCATTGGGGCGCAGTTTCAGGGAGAGTGGGCATTATACTCCTGTTCTATGACTACTGCTGCATTGGCAAATATCGCCATCCTTTATCCTCAGAATAAAGAGCTGTCCATCAAATATATTGGGCAAATCATTGATATTGCTCTGTCGCCAGAGATTCATGAGTATGATGCTTATAGTTGGATGGAGGACCCGATGGAGGGTATCTATGGCGATCTGAGTCACATTTCTTATTATAGCCATATCGCATGGATGATTAGTAGATTTAAGCAGATAGGTGGAGATAACAGGTATGATGACATTTATCACTCGCTATGTAAGGCTATGAATCGCAGGATTCGTAAGAGTCCATATTTGAATCTGCCAACGTATCCTGATGGTTATATCTATATCCCTGATATGCTGGTGGCGATTGTGGCTCTGCATAATTATTCGTGCCAATATGATGGGAAATACTCAACGACAGTGAATATGTGGATTGAAAAAGCTAAGACGGACTGGATAGACAAAGAAACGGGTTTGGTTGCATCGATTTTGTTAGAAGATAATGGGCAAATAGTAATGCCTATTAGAGGTTCGTATTCTGCCTTGAATTGTTATTATCTGTCGCAGATAGATTCAGAGTTCGCCAAGGAACAGTATGATTGTTTGATAAAGCACTTTAAACAAAGCGTACTCATTGATGGTATTAAGGAATACCATAATACGACTTGTTTGATGGGATTCGATATAGATGCTGGTCCGATTATCTTTAATCTAAGCCCGTCTGGAACAGCCTTTGCCATTGGTTGTGCGACGAGTCTTGATGATATGGCGTATAGGCGGCAATTGTTGAAAACTGCGGAAATAGCGGGTAGTACAGTCACGTGGTTTGGCAAGAGCCATTATTTGTTGGCAAACTGGGCTTTGGTAGGTGAGGCCATTACCCTTGCCATGAGAACATCAGCGCCACAAACTCGAATGTGTTATTAAATGATGAGAATATGAAGAAGATTTTGTTTGGTGTGATTATTGTGATTGTGGCGTTGAGTTCGTGTTTTTCTCATGAGCAGAAGAAACAGAGCAATCGTTGGTGGGTGCCTGAGAAGAAAGATGTGATCTCGTGGGAGAAACTGGATACGATCGTTGTGGGTGAAGGACTCTTTAAGCTGGAGTATCCTGACTGTTTCGAACTGAGTGAAGAGTCTGATGACAGCAGTGTGTTGGTGACTTATAAGGAAATATCTGGGTTTTTTCTGACGGCGAACGCGGAAAAGAATCCATATCACTGGAATGCTGATACTTTGGCGGATCTTATTGTTAAAGAGAGAAAGGCTGAGGATAGAGACTCCATCATCATGCAGGACATGCACGATGGATATTTCTACTTGAAGGGAATCATGGGGGCCAACGGATACTGCTTCTACGAACAATATGTTGTTTTCCATGATTATATTTTCACGCTCACTTTAGTGTATCCGTCGAATATAGAGACCAAGATGGAGAATCTGTTTCATCTGGTACACGATTGGCATCCTGAAACCAATGTGGTGCTTGCTACAATGAAGTCGGATGACATGAAGGAGCGTATGTCTGTACTTAAAAAGCGGGGTGGGATGCATAACTATCGTGAGTTTTATATCGAGGAAAGTGACAATGGGTATCATTTTATGGTTTATGACTCATGTCATCATAATCGCCAGGAGATAGTCTTTGATGCGGATGATTATTTGAACGGAGGGGTTCCTGGTATGTATGCATTTGTAAGTCCAGATAAGAAGTACGTTTATGTGGTAGGTGATATTCTGGCTAATAGTACAGGATGGGTGTCTACCTTTATCATCTATCAGGTGAACACGGAAACGCTCAAGGCTAAGTTGGTGAATGCTGTTGCAGCCATCAAACTGGAAAAGACGGGATTTACTGTCGCCTCCATGACTCGATGCGTCACTCCTGATACTTATATCTCTTCAGCGATGGACTTTGCCTTTGAGGATATTACCTATGGTTTTAATGGGAAGATTAAGCGTAAGAGTAAGGAATATGCCTCAAAAGAAATTAAAAAACGCTATGGTAAACTATGCAATATTAATGGATTGGGTTTAAAAAGAGAAGATATTTGATTCGTCAGAAGGATTATTTCACCATTGCCAAGGATGTGTTGTGGTATGAAAATGTTTGGTGGCAAAGATGTAACGTATCTTTGCCACCAAATAGTTTAATAGCTTCTGGCGATGATGACGCGGGCCTTCGAGGGCTTGCCGCTCACCATATCCACACCAGGTGTCTGTTCCACACCGAAGGGTACGCAGCGGATCGTGGCCTGGGTCTCTTCCTTGATCTTTGCCTCCGTCTCGGCTGTGCCGTCCCAATGGCAGAGGAAGAAACCACCGTCCTTCACACGCTCCTTGAACTCCTCGTAGTTGTCGCACTCATAAATGCGGCTATCGCGATAGGCCTTTGCCTTCTCGAAGATGTTCTTCTGGATGTCGTCCAGCAACTGCTCCACATAGTCGACGATACCTTCCAGAGGGCGTGTTTCCTTTTCGAGCGTGTCGCGACGCATCACCTCGATGGTGCCGTTCTCCAGGTCGCGGGCACCGAGCACCAGACGTACGGGCACGCCCTTCAGCTCGTAGTCGGCAAACTTGAAGCCAGGACGTTTGTTGTCGGCATCGTCGAATTTCACTGAGATACCCTTTGCAC
>JAEEGH010016161.1_pt1 | contig 16086 bp, 5 predicted proteins | sample 9134181 | NCBI WGS metagenome assembly JAEEGH01 (sample SAMN16246544, study PRJNA631951) | gut metagenome | biome: gut microbiome; feature: rumen; material: DP-attached | host: Bos | place: Iran: Karaj | collected 2018-10
GATAGAGCTGCCGGTCAATAAAGGTCTTAATGCTTCCATAGGGGGACTGGATCAGATCTACGAAAAGCAGGGAACAAATAACTGCTTCTGCTGCGCCGGCACTACCATGTTAAACCAGTTCATCAGAAATAAAAAAGGAGAAAAGACCGCAAAGAGACGCTATTCCCAATATGACATGAGAAACTTTTCTCCCCGTGTAAAAAAGTACAGTAAGGATTTTGACTTCTTTGCTGACGAGGAGCAGTATAAAGAGCGTGTTACGGAGCTTTCCTTTTTTGCAGGCAAGGGAAAGACCGCGGTAGGAAACATATTTGAGCTTGGTGATTTCTTCTATGATGAGCTTTCTAAGAATAATGCCATGCTCAATAAAATGATATTTATTATGCCGGGACTTGCCGGGAAAGATAAAAAGAATGACAACATAATGGCTAATAATGCCAAAGAAGCATTCAAGAGTAAGATAGCAGAGGTTATCGGCACCGGCAATGTGGTAGGCTTCCTTGATTCAAGCACGGATTCGGGACACTATGTTACCATTACCGGCATACACGGGGATGAGATCGAGTATCTGGATTCCAATATAAAGGACTACAACAAAACACAGCGCAGATCCGTGGATCAATTCCTTTACCGCAACGATTCGCATGCCTCCAAGCAGTTTGAGATCGAGTGGATCAGCGAGATGAAAAAGCCGCAGGAGATGAAGCAGGAGTATTCCGACCTCGAATATGATGAGAAGACCGGATACTCTGTAAAGAGACTCTCTGACGAGAATGTGTTAAATGTGGCGCATACAAAGGGACTTACTGTCAGAAAGGCATTGGGAGATCTTACTCCCGGAGTGTCTTCCGAGGTGGCGTATATCCCAAATCCGAAGATGTCCGTAGAGACCGCTCCCATGCAGGATTATGTCATCCCTCAGGAGGAGCTCATCCGAAGAGCCAAGGAGAAGGCGGCGCAGAAAGCGGCACAGAAAGCAAAAAATAAGGCGGCTGATAAAGCGGCAAAGACAGAGACAAAGCAGGAGACAAGGAAGGAAACCAAGCTTAAGCTCACTGCGGAGGAGTCAAAGGAAAAGACAAAAGAAGAGCCCCGGGAAAAGGAATCCAAGGAGCAAAAAAGCATAAAGAAGACATCGAAGACCAAAGAAAGAAATCTGGTCAAGAAGCCTGTAAAAGAGCTTGAACTGCTTCCTGATGCGGACAGATACAGGCTCGATGTATACAAACGCATAGATAATAAACAGTTTGACCGAACCTTAGAAACGATAATGGGCAAGGCAGTCCGTACCGGCTTTACCATAAAGCATAATCTGATCGGACCGGCAAGGGAGATTTATAACCTTGATAATACCCTTACGGATGTAAATACCATAAAGGCTCTGATCAATTCCTTAGAGGATAATAGCTATGTAAGGGCGGATCGGGAGCTTACCATAGCCAGACTTTCCGCTGTTCAGGGGCGTAATCTCTCCCACCTTATGCTTAATGACAAAAAGCTCTTCGGTGATTCCAGCGTAATGAAGAAGGTAAAGGGGGCGGTAGGTAAGCTTGAGAAGCTTCTTACCGAAGAAAAGAAACACGCCCTTACCGATAAGGAGATGGATGAGATAGCAAAGCTTTACCGTACTGCCATGGATGAATGCCAGAAATACTGTGATGAGAAAAACTCCACCCGAAAGACCGGTATGCGTCGAAAGGCAATGGTGGAGGCTACTCTGAATCGTCTTACCAGAGAGGCAGAGCTTTTTGAACTGGGAAGGCAGGCTCTGAAAGCCGACGGTGACGAGGCAGGTGAAGTAAAAAGCGGAATGGCACTTTTATCCTACGGAGCCCTTTCGGATTATACCTTCAGGTTGAAGAATACCAACAGCCTCAGGGAAGCCGAGACAGAGAGGGACGATCTGAAGAAGGAGGTCGAATTAAAGCAGGCGGCATATGACACAGTTGAGAAAGAGTACAACGAGCTTTATAAAAAGAAGGAGGAGGAATACGGTTTTCTCGCAAAGATCCGCATTCCTTTTGACGGTGAGATAAATGAATTAAAAGAAAGGCTTGATGCATGCTCATCGGATCTGGAGGAGATAAATAAAAAGCTTGAAAATATGCCCGATGTAAAAGAGGAGCTTATTAAAAAGCAGGAGGAAAGGGAGAAAAGAAGAAAAGCCGATGCAGAGGAGATAAAGAGCAAGGAAGTCAGCGAAATCCATAATAATGTAGTAAAGCTGCCGGCTGATCTGCAGCTTCTGGCTTATGCGTTGGATATGGGTGAGGGACCGACCTATCTGTTTATGGATAAGGAAAAGCCTACCTCGGCAGAGAAAAAGACCATGAGGGATCTACTGAAAGCAAGAAGGGCACTTCTTTCCTTGGAGCCGGGCAGCCCGAAGGCTGTCACAGTGCGTCTTAACGGACATTTTGTGCGTTTTATCAGTGACAAATTCGGAAATCTTGTGATGCAGGCAGAGGGTCAATCCGTACACCTTTCCATCAGGGGTGATCAGATAGCCGACAATATCTCAAAGGATGTGTTCGATAACCAGGGGCTCTATGGAGAGGAGGATATAAAGGACATCATCGAGGATCAGAAAACCGATCTTTCCGCAATGAACAGAGGTGAGCTTTTGCGCACAAGAGAATATTGTGCAAGGGTGCTCAATCAGAAAACCGGGATCGCCATGAATCTCCTGAATAATGTTCCGGTCAGCGAATTAAAGAATGCGGCGCTTATCGCACTGGATAAGAATACGGATAAAAAGCAGCTTATCAAAACCTTTAAGGCATATGTAGACAGGCAGAACAGCAGACACCGCGATGTACATATAAATACCGTGCTTAACCAGGAGCTTCAGAATGTGGGCATGGAGTTCTCGGACAGCGTAAAGCTTTTGTATGAGAATAAGGAAGAGGATTCCGGCTGGAACGAGGAGGAGGAGCTTGTCAGGGATCTTGCTGCTGATCTGCTTTTCTCTGAGGATACATGGGTTTCGGACGGAATGAAAAAGGAACCTGCTCTGCGTATGAGAAGCCTCCTTATGAGACACTCAAGGGCTATTGCGCTGATCATCAGTGACGGGTTCAGGGATAAGAGTAAGAATCCCGACGGACTTATCCTTGGTATGCTTGAAAAGCTTCCGATGTTTGCTCTTGACGATGGTGGAAATAAAGAGCTTAAGGAAAAGGTGGAGTCTGCCCTTGAGCAGGTTAAGGTCTATGTCGAGAAAATGATCAATGCCCAGGTCGAAGGCATGGAATTGGGCTTTGTTCAGGAAAAAATGGCTAAGGCGGTTGCAAAGGGAAAGCTTATGGATCCCAAGGAGGTTCAGAAGCTTATAGAAGAAAAGCTGCCCGGTCTGGATAATGAAGAACTGCAGGAGCTTGCCAAGGTTGATAAGTACATAGATGACGCGGTGAAGGAAGCCATGAACGGAGTGCAGCAGTCCTTTGACAAATCCGTAGACATATTCTTTGGCGGTGCAGATGAGGAAGAGAAGGAAAAGGAGGAAAAGAAGAAAAAGGCTTTGGAAGAGGATCCGGATCTTGAGGTCATCGAGGCATCTCCGCTTATTACCGCAAACAAAAAATATTCGGAAAACGAGGAAAAGGTAAAGCTTGCAAAGCAGAGATTTGACAATGAGACTGCGCAGCTTAAGGAACTTCAGTTCCAGATACAAAATGAGTCATTAAGGCTTGCAGGGCTATATCTTCAGGGAGAAAGTGAGGATGCAAGGAAGAGCAAAAAGAAACGGTCGAAGGATGACATCATCGGTGCCGATAATCATGCAGCCATAGAGGAAACGAAGAAGCTTATCGATAAGCTGACCACAGAGCGGGAAGAGCTTGTCAGGGTAAATAATGCCACAAAGGAGGAACTGAAGAAAAATGAGGAGGATCTCCTTACGGCAAAAAAGGTGGTTGAGGCCGAATCAAAGAAGGAGCGGATGAATAACATAAAGATCCGTATCGTAAATCGTGAAGCCGAAAAGCCCGGACTTCTAATGGAGATTGACGAGATAAATGCCCAAATAAACGAAAAACAGCAGGCAAAGGAGGCTCTGGCTGAGGAAAAGCGTAAGCTTGCCGAATTAGACACCAAATATAAAATGCTTGGAGAGCAGCTTGGCGAAATCGACAAGGAGTATAAGATCGAGCTTTGGGGACCCGAAGGTGTAGGAAAAATGTTTTCAACCGAGAAGGTAAACCCGAGTGATAACCCTAAGCGTGTACCTGTTGAAAAGGAATTCAATGAAACTTGGACTCAGATCGAAGCTATGCAAAAGCAGGTTAAGGGAAAGGATAAAAGTATCCGGGCATTGGATAAGGAGATTAAAAAGCTTACAGGCTCCATAAAGGATATACAAAAGAAGATCACCGATCTGCCCGAGAAGTCGGCAAAGGAGCTTGAGGATATCCTGAATGATACCGCAAAGGGCAAAAAGGGACAGGGACTTTTCATGAAAAATGTCTTTAAGACATATTTCAAGAATGTGCCGGTGATGGATCAGCGCTCAATGCTTGCGGGAGCCATCAAAAATTCAAAGCCTGCGCCAAAGATGACAAAGCAGGAGAAGGAAAATCTTTCCTCCGAGGATCAGGTAAATCTGATGGCAGGCATGCTTGGAGGTATGTTTAAGGGAGCAGGCCCCCTCTTCCAGAAGATGCTGCAGGGCGTTCCTATGGGCAAGGATTTCCCTGAGGGGCTGAAAAAAGCCATCATGGATACGCAGGACAGCCTTGCATCCATTCCCGATGAGGTCGTGCATGCCCATATGGACAGCATAATCGAAAGATCCAACGGCAGGATAGAAAAAATCGAGGTGGTTAAGTCTCTTGGAGCCGCATCCGTAGGACAGGCATTTTTGTGCAAGGTATATGGCAAGGAAGAGTTAAAGGACGGAAAGAATGTGGTCGTAAAGCTGCTCCGTCCCGATGCCAGAAACCGTATGATGCGTGAAAAGCAGGTAATGCTCAATGCTGCCCGGATGACGGATGAAGCGGAAATGCTTCCTGCGGAGATCGAGGCTATGCGCAAAAAGAATCAGATCGGCGGAATGGAAGCCACCTATCTGGGGAACCTTCAAAGGATAGAGGAGGAGCTGGATCTTACCAAGGAGGCAGACAACTGCAGGCAGGGTGCAATATACAACAAGCCTGTAAAGGATTCGGAAACCAAAAAGGAAAAGCCCAATATGTGCGACGCCATGAAGATATCCGATCTTGCCGCACCCACCTCCGATACCTGTGTAATGGAGATGGCCGGTTCCATGACAGTAAAGAGGTATTTAAGCGATGTAAAAGAGAAGGGTGACAGACTCATCATGCCCTTTGTTCAAACGGAGGATGAGATCAGGGACGGCAAAAAGACCGGAAGGAAGATCCCTAAGACGGATAAGGAGGGGAAGCTTCTCATCAGGAAGGATCTGACCTTAGATGAACAGCTTGAGGTTGCACAGATCAAGCAGGAGCTTATAAAAACGGTAAACGAGCTTGATAAAAAGCAAAAGGCTCTGGTTCAGCTGGCAGAGAAATGGGTTACCGAGGGAATCTTTGAGGCAGGCTATTATCATGGCGATCTTCATGCGGGCAATATCATGATAAGTGATATGGGTGTGACCGTCATCGATTTCGGTAATGCCACCAAATTAAACGAGGATCAGCAGACGCAGATCACAAAGCTTATGATGGCAGCTACATTTTCGGATGTGGATGCTTTCCGCCATGCCTTCCACAATCTTTTGGAAAACACTCCGGAGGAGGTATACGATGCAAAGAAGGATGAGCTGACTCTTATATTTAAAGAGATACTCAACATGGGTTCCGAAAAGGATGCAGCACTCAGGATCTCTGTTGCTTTGGCAAAGGCTCAGGAGATAGGGTTAGAGCTTCCTCCTACCATAGCGAATTTTGTCTCCTGTCAGATGCGTCTGCAAAATACCATTAAGGAAGCAAACGATACCTTAAAGGGACTGCAGAACAATATCGCGCAGTTGGATAAGGATGTCATTGTAGATTATGGTGAAGAAAGACGCGACATTGATGTAATTGCCGGTTTGCTTTACAAGACGCAAAAGCTGACGAAGGCTGATACCCTTAAGGAGGAATGCAAAAAGGAACTTACTCAGAGGGAGCTTATGAGAAAGGAGGATTTCCTGGGTATACTCCGCAATAACCCCAAAGAAATGGAGACATTTGGTATTCATGACAGCTCCTTGTATCTGAAGGAAGTAAGCCGTATGAATGAGCTGGTAAAGGGTGCCCGTCCCACGAAGAAGGAAAAGGATATCATGGAGCGTCAGGGGTTCGAAGATCTTTTCCCCAATTTTTATTTTTACAACAAAGATGGGTCAAAGGGTGGAAGGTACAGGAGATTCATCAGCAATATTTCTACCCAGATGGAGGTTCTCATCAAAGGCAGAAGAACCGAGGAAGAGGAGGCGGAGCTTAAAAAAGGTAAAAACTATAAAAAAGAGAATATAGTGGTATATGAGGACCTGGAGGATTTTGCCCATAGGGCAGGTACAGAAGAGTCTCCTGATCTACGGGAGCTATGGAAGGATCTTACCATAAGTGCAAAACAGTCCGTGCTCAGTGATCTCATGGGACAGATCACCATTGAGAGAGAAAAGGGAGATAAAGCGGATCAGAAGAAAATAGAGGACCTGGAGAATAGGCTTTACGACGCTTATGTGGCAGAAAACAGCGAGCAGATGGAGCTTAACAGGAGAGACTCCTATGTGCCGTATCTGAACCTTATCCCCAAAGCCCACAATGCTAAGAAGGGAACTCAAGAATACAATGATCAAAATGAACTCATGGAGTATGGTATTAAGCTGTTCCGTGATATCGTGGAGACTGCCTACAATAAGACAAACGGAAAGGAGCTTATAGCGGAATTCGAAAAATTAGAAAAGCTCGCGAATGAATTCATTAAAGGCAGTGAAAAAACCAGGGAAAAAGCTGAGGATATAAGACAGGCTCTGATAAGGTTTTCGCCTATTTTGTGGGATGCACAAAACTACAAGCTTCATGAACTCCATGACAATGCAAAGGACAAGGAAGAGGATCAAAGCAGCAGTGATCCGGATGATTTCCTGCAGGTGATGGGTGAGGTTCTGGAAAAATACAAGGGTCGTCTTGCATGGCGTCTGGGTATAAAGCAGGGTCTCAAAGTAAAGAGGGCGATGAAGAAGATTGAGAAGGAGGAAGAAAAGAAAGAGGAGGAAGAAAAGCAGAAAGAACTGGAAGAAAAAGAAAAAGCGAAAGAGAAAGAAAAAGAAGAGGACGAAGACGAGGACGAAGACGAGGACGAGGACGAAGACGAGAAACAGGAATAGAATACACTAGGGGGCCATCATGCGGGAAAGAACGGAAGAATTAGATGCAAAGCTGCTGTTAAACAAAAATGAGGAAAAGAACTACCTCAACGAAGAGGGAAACATAGTAAATGAACCTCAGTACATCGGCAACAGGCGGCAGGTGATCAATGAGCAACAGATAAACAACGACCGTCAGATATTAAACGACGATGAGGATATCCTAGACCTGCAGCAGGTTGACGAAAAACAGCATCAGCAGAATGTGATGCATAATATGCCGCAGGAGTCGGGTGAGGAGCTTAGGGTTCCTGCACAGGATCAAAGTCACAGGCTTGTGGATATTCAAAAGACCCTGATGAATGAGGGCGACAGGTCAAAGGGCAGGCAGAGGATCTATCAGTCCAATTGGCTGACAAAGATGGATGAATCCTTCCATGAATCCCTGATGGCGCTCCTCAAATGGGGCAATGTGAAAAAGGGATCCTCCAAGCCGTTACAGGATGCGGCATATAAGGTTTTTGTTGCCGAAAATGATGAGGATGCAGCGGATGCCATAGCTGACCTTACAGTGTGCTGCACATACTATCTTACCCTGCGGTCTGACCAGTGGCACTGGTGGTTCGGTGACGGCAGAAAGCGCCTCAGGCAGGTTCGCCGTCTGCTGGATGACATCTATGTTTTTGCGGCGAAAGCATCGGCTGGTTTTAAGGAAAGAATAGACGCTGAGCTTTCAAAGCTCCATGACCCCGGAGAGGAACTGGATAGGAAATTCCAAAAGCATCTCGACGGTCCCGAGGCTCTTTTTGCAGCCAAAAAAGCCGGTGGCGAAGTGAAAAAAGAAGAGCTTCCCTTGGATGCAAATAAGCTAAAGGACAGGATGATAACCGAGCAGAGCATGACACAGGGGAATTATGATGCGGAATACATTTTACGCTATCGTCAAGCCGGAGAGCTACTGGAGAGGGAAAAGAGGGATGAAGCCCCTGCCGAGCCCGAGGCGTATATGGAAGAAAAGCTTACGGCTAAAAGGTTTAAGACGGTACTTAAGGAGCTGAAGGATCTGGACATTACAGAGGTTCTCTGGCTTTCCCCGGATGAGAACCTTTTGGCGTACTCTAATGACAATGCCGAAAAAATAAAGGAGCTAAGGGGAAAAGCACGGTTTTTGGAGATCGGTCTGGCAAATGGTATGGAGATATCAAAGCCGGATCTTATGAAGGTACTTACAAATATCCACTCCATTGATATGGCATGTGATTATATCGACCTGAAAAAACAGTTTCTGGCAAACCCCTATTACCTGAGTCTCCAAAGAGATGAACGCGTATATATAAATGATCCCGTCTGTCAGGAATTTATGCGGATAGGTGAGGAGCTGAAAAATCATCCCTTACAGTTTGGTCCCATAGAGTTTAAGGAGGCATGCAAAAGGGATATAGAGGCTGCCTATAATGAGGACATAAAGCAGCTTAACCGGTACTACGCCATGGGACGCGGAAAGGACTTAAGATCGGAGAAGAATATAGATATCGCAGTGAAATATTACAGCGAGGAAGGTCTGATCGAGGAGTACAAGGCTGATAAAGGGAATGAAAAGAAGCTTGATCGTTTCAAAAAAGAGGTCACAAACGGACTGAACGAGGAGGAGAAGAAGGTCGCCGACAAGCTCTGGAAGGGTGTCGATGAGCTGAATGAGGAGGAGAGGAAGACTGCCGACAGGATTCAAAAAGCTCTGGATAAAAAGATAGCCTCTGCACTGGCGAATCAGTTCTTTTACTCGGTGGATCCCCGCTGCATTTATACGAAGGTAGAGATCCCGGAGGAAGAAAAGGAGGGACGCTGGGTTTCTCTGATGAGGCGCAGGGCAAGGGGCAATGTGATCTCCCGCGCCCATAAGGTGGAGAATAGAGGAACAAACGCCACAAAGAACAGGATCGAATCATATATTGAGCAGAAAAACTTTGCGGCACTTGGAAGCTTTGCACTGGAGCTTCTTTCGGTGGATATAGAGACACTGTCAAATGATATGTTAAAGCAGCCGGGGCTGTATCTCGTCAGGGTCGCCCAGCTAAAGGCTCTGGGGGATTATCTGGATGTGATCGCCGAGCACCTGCCCCAGACGAAGCTTAGTCCACAGCAGCTTTCCGATATCTGTATGGCATGTGACATGACGAAGGAGATATATAGAAAATACCATAACGATATTGAATATAACGAAAAGGGCGATTGCTATTTTGACGAAGGGGATATGGCAGACGAGAGCTATATCAGGGGTCTTGATGAATATATCAGGGTACATCAGAATACCGCGGATGAAAAAGAAATGCGCTATGTCCAAAGTCTCGAAAAAAGGGAGGACGAGATGAAGGGCGCTCTTAAGGAGCAAAAGAGTATGGACGAGCTGATGAAAAACGCCCGGGTAAACCGCGAGGACATTGCGCTCAGTTCCATTCTTGATACGGTGAAGAAAAACAGACGTCCCGGCGATATCACATACGACAAAGCAGGCTTTGCTTCCCATAAAAAGCAGAGGCTTACCTATCTTGATAAGGCGATCGATACCATAGAGACCTTTATAAAGGGCGAGAAAAAGAGAGACCGGGACAGTGACAGACAGCAAAGCTTGGAGGAGAAGCTGGAGGCTCTTAAAAAGGAAAGAAGAAAGGTTAAGAGCGTTAAATACGCCCAAGGCTTCCGGGAGGCAATGGATGAGGTAAGCCTTGATATGGCAGAAAAGCTTAAGGGCATTTCCGCCACCTATACCAAGGGCATGCTGACTATTACCGAGGAGGAGTTTAATAAGGGAAAGCAGGATGCTGCTGCGCGCATTTTGGAATTCATCACCGTCTATGACAGGCAGCTTGCAATAGCAGATATCAGTAATGAGGAAAGAGAGCATATTACCGGACTTAAGAATGATGCCTCAAAACGCCTGCAGCAGGCAAATGATATTACATGGGAAGGCTACATGGAGGCGGTACGATTCGGTCGCATCAGCAGCTGGAAGGAGCTTACGGACTATGATCCTCAGATCCTTGCCAGGAGGCAGAGCGAAAAAAATGCCTACAATCAAACCCTGGCTGACTATCAGACGGACGAGGAGCAAAACGGCAGGATCTTTGTTGAAGCGACAGATGAGAAACGGACAGAGGCGGCAAATTCGCTTGAGGAGGCAGCCGCAGACAATGTCATGCATATAGCTCAAAACAGCTTAAAGAACAAGCTTAACGGAATCTTTTCTTTGGACGATGATGCATTTCAAGAGCTTTCAGAGGAAAATGACAACGACTGGGCTAAAATGACAGGAAAGGTAACGGGTGAGAATAAGAGTGCCGAGGAGATGATCAATGAGATCTTTTCAGGGGTGAATTCTGGGATCTCAGTGGAGAATATGAAACTCTATAAGAGATTTCGCACCTTTAACGCAGGCTTTTTCAACAGGAGCTTAAATCTGGGTGCACAGGATACCATACCGCTGGCAGAGTATGCGGATCGTATCATAGGAGACAGGGCTTTTGCAACGTCCATGGGAGTGAGTGAGGAGCTTTTTGGTCAGCTTCAGGAATTTACGAAAGAGATCAATGAGATGACTATGCTGGCTGTGCAGATCTATATGCTCGGAAATGCCACGGACACAAAGCTGATCGTATTGGATCAAAATGCCTCTCAGCAGAAAACGGACATGGCACAGACCATCAATGACCATTATAAGAGGATAAGAGATGAGGTAAGGAGCGAGCGCGAGAGGCTTTTTTCAGTGAAGTTTACTTCCTTTAGCAAGAGGCTTTTGACACTTCTGATGGATAATAACGTAAAGGTTGAGTACGATGTTGAGGGCAAAAAGAAGAATTATGAGCCGGAGCTTGCGATCTATGAAAAGTACGCACCACTTACGGATACCAAGGACATACGGATCGGTGGAAATACATTTACGATGAACTCGTCCCTCACACTGCCGGAGGGTGCCTCTCTTAAAGAGGGAACCAATGAGAAGGAGTTTGCGGAGCTTCTTAAGACGCATAATGAATACATGTCAAAGGTGAAGCTTCTTGACATGGCATTACAGGAGAAGCCGATTTCCCTTGATAAGGATAAGATTCCCGAGGAGGATAAAAAGGCAGTGAAATCCGCAGAGGGTCTGTGGGATGCAGGACTCAGATCCTTTACAGGCATCATCCGCAAGGAAAATTACGCAAGGAAAGCAAAGGAGCTGGAGCAGAGGATACTGGGCTGTCTGAAGCAAAACGGTTAAGGTTTACAGAGGTGCTTCTTCTGTGGCGGGCATAGCATCCCGGGGAGGATTCTGTTTAACAGACGCAGAGCGTCTGTTATCGCATACGGTCGTCAAATGCAAATTTGTCGACCTAATTGAATATTGAATTGAATGCTATTAAGGCGGTGGCATTAAATCGAAAGATTTATCGCTACCGTTTTTTATTTCCTGGGTTACCCAAAATAAACCCGTCCGGGAATGTCAATGACAGAGAAGATTGTTTGTTATTTACAAGAATGCGCATAATCAAAAAATAGCCTTTTTTATAATTGCGCATAATCAAGTGGAATGGTATAATGTGCGCATAATCAAAGAATGAACAACAACAATTGATGCGTATAATCAAACACATGAGATGATCATGAGGAGTAAGAATATGGTTTTAAGAAGAAAAATGTATAACAAACTGCTTGATTGGAAAAATGAATGTCAGGGTACAAAGGCGATAATGGTTGAAGGCGCCAGACGTATTGGAAAATCTACGATTGTAGAGGAATTTGCAAAGCAAGAATACGAATCATATATTCTTATTGATTTTGCGAAAAAGGATAAAACTGTAGAAGAGTATTTTACTCAATACCTAAATAAATTGGATGACTTCTTTATGCTGCTTGGAACATATTATGGAGTGAATCTTATACCAAGAAAATCGGTATTGATTTTTGATGAAGTTCAGATGTTTCCTCAGGCTAGAGCTGCGATAAAGTATCTTGTTGCGGATGGCAGATTTGACTATATAGAAACAGGATCGTTAATATCGATTAAGGAGAATGTAAAAGATATTGTGATTCCTTCAGAAGAGAGAAGTGTTACGATGTATCCGCTTGATTTTGAAGAGTTCGCGTGGGCGCTAGGGGAAGAGCAACTCTTGAATTATATAAAAAGTTGTTTTGAAAAAAGAGAACCTTTGGAAGGAGGTATGCATAATAAGGCAATGATGCTCTTCAAGCAATATATGCTTGTTGGAGGTATGCCTAAGCCGGTTATTCTTTACATCGAGAATGGCAAGAATTTTAATCTGGTAGATGCTGAAAAGAGAGATATTTTAAAGCTATATCGCAATGATATTATGAAAATTAAAGCTCAGTATAGAGGAAAAGTATTAGCGATATTTGATCAAATACCGGGATTGTTGTCAGGACATGAAAAACGAGTAGTATTTAAAGATATTCAGGAAGGCAGTTATGCAGATCAATACAGCGATACTTTTTTTTGGCTATCTGATTCCATGATCTCTAACGAATGTTTCTTATGTAACGATCCTAATGTCGGACTGTCGATAAATGAAGAACGCACTTACGTAAAATGTTACTTAGGAGACACAGGTTTGTTAGTCAGCCATGCTTTTGATGAGAATGAATTGCTTGAGAGCGAAGTATATTCTCAGATACTTAATGATAAACTATCAATTAACGAAGGTATGCTTTATGAAAATGTAATTGCACAGATGCTTGTGGCAAATGGACACAAATTATATTTTTATACTCATTATTCGATTGAAAAGCATAGAAATGACACGGAAATTGATTTTATAATTTCCAATAATAGTAAGCTGAAATATCAAATGTATCCAATAGAAGTGAAATCAGGAAAAAGATATACCACAACTTCATTAAACAGGTTTATAGAAAAATATAAATCTAGAATTGGTGAGAGTTATATTATTCATCCAAGAAATCTGGTTGTAAAAGATAACATTATATGCATTCCTGCATATATGACGTTTTGTTTGTGATTTTAGTAGAAATTGGTGAGAGAGCAGGGGCAACAATCCATCCTACTCCATGAACTATCAGAAGAGTGGTAAGGATCTTATGACCGTGGATGAAATTGCAGTCATGGATGGCGATAAGTGCATCCTGCAGCTTCGAGGTATACGTCCATTTTTGTCGGACAAATATGATGTCACTCAGCATCCACTTGAAGACAAGATATCATTAGTATTGATTGCTTTTATGGTTATAATAATGTTTTTTGATATTACTTCACCGCTGGACGAAATATCAAATTATTGGAAACTTGGACAAACGATGATTAGCGTCATGGAAAATATTGGGGTCAATACGGTGTTGACAAAGCTTGATTTGTTATATGATAGCTATGTTGCATTAGCGAAAAAATCCGGAGAGATAATGAAAGAGTTCAATATTGATTGAACCGAGAGATATAAACCCAATGAGGGGGAATTCTATTCCCTCATGGTATGTCTGTGGCGTTTATTTGACATTATATCCGGCTGCTTCAAAATAGTATCGAGATTATGGGCTACGGTGTCGATCTCCTTCTGCTTCATTTGGGCAGACTTGTAGACGGACCGTAGCTCTTTTTGCTTTTCTATGAGTTCGTTTCTTTTAGCCTTTACCTGCTTGAGGTTCGGAATCATGCCGGGCTTATGGGGCAGCAGGGCATAGGATGGCATAGTACCTTCCTCGGCATGGGTTTTAAGCCACTTGCGGGCTGCTTCGTAGATGATGAGATCGGCTTCGTGCTCATTGCGGAACCGGTCTTTTCTTTTAGATTTCAGATAGTCGGCATACAGCTTTTTCCGGGTAAGGTACTGGCCGGTATAGTGGATCTGCTCGTTCAGTCCTTTTATGGTATCCTCAGAGGCTTTCAGGGCTGATCTGGCATCAGAAGTAGAGGTGCGCATAGCCTCGCGGACATCAGCTACCTCATAACGGCTCTTAAGACCGTGTTCGTCTATGTACATTATGGTATCAGCCATGGCCTGGATATTTGAAAGCTTGACCTTGCGTTCATAAGCGCGGTTCACGTCGGATATTGCTATGGTCTGAAGATCGCGGACATAACCTATCTTTGTATCCATGGTAAAGGCATGGGGGTATGCTATGCCGGGGCGGATGTCAGGCTTATCATTTTTCTCTTCGTCAAGGGTATTATCTTTTTGGGCGGAAAGCTTCGCGGCATTTTTTGAAAAGATTTGCCGTAGCGTGGCCTCTGTATAATCAGTTCCTAAAGCTCTTCCGGTTATGGCCTTTTCCCTGTCGGGATGGATATAACTGTATCTGCCGCGGCTGATCTTGAAGATGATGTTGTATTTTTCTTTAAGCCTGCGTCCGAAATCGGCCTCAGAAATGGCTTCCTTTGATACATCCTCTATGGCAAGACGAAGCTGCTCCTTTTGGGTCTCAAATCTGCTTTTGACAGTAAAATCTGGAGCGTCGGGGTCTATATGTAGATCCGGCCTGTTGCGTCTGCTAGAAGCATCAGTAAGCTGTCTGTCCAGGCGTCTTAGTCCACGCTGTCCGGCCCAGTATTCCTTTTCAGTCACATGCCTTTTTGCAGGAGAGAGCAGATCCACCTGATGGAGCTTTTCCTGCTCACAGGTTTTCATCAGATCACGCTTAAGATAGGACAGATATTTGTCAGTGAGGTGGTGCTTGTATCCGGCCTTTGCATCACAGGTACGCTCCATAAAGGACTGGCGGTCTACATCCCTTTTCCTGAGACTGTTTATGATGATATGGACATGGATATTGTGGGAGCCGTTATCACCGTCATCATGGGTTGCAACAAGTGCCTGGTGCCCCGGGAAATTGCGCTTTGCATACTCCATTCCGATACGCTGGGCGTCCTCTACATTGAGGGCTCCTTCAAGCGCATCCTTCGGATCGAAGCTTATGATATAGTGATGGGATTTTACATCATTTCTGTCATGATTCTTACCATATTTTCTGTTTAATGCCATGCACTCCGCATCGAAAGTAGATACGGAGCAGTCGATGGCGTCTATGAGGAAATTCTCACGCATCAAGCAGTTGCCGCGCTCGTCAAAAAGCATGTTATTAGAGTACCTGTCATGCTGGTACATCAGGTACTCCATAGCCCTGCCATAGTCTGCACTTTTTGAAGACATATGCTTCAGTATCGCCATAAAAAAAATCTCCTCATTACTTCAATAAACATCTAAAGATTATCTGTCATTATAAGCACCTCATCCCGGAGATTTCTGAGATCTTCGAGGTAGTCACGGATTTCAAGAACAGTCTTTTCTGACAGGGGATCACCTGCATTAAGATGGTGTGCTATCTGGTTTAAGTTTACGCCGATCTTATGGAACTCTTCCGTCAGTGGTTTTATGTCATCCAGCCGTGTCGCCATATCATACTTTACTGTCACCTTTGTGTGCAGTGCCCGTTCCCGGACACACTCAGCAGGGGACAGGTGCATATCCCTGGCATAGTCCTTGATCAGGTCGTGCTCCGCGTCAGTAAATCTCACCATTACACACTTATCACGTTTTATCTTTTTATCCATCTTAGGTCTTGCCATAGCATCTCCTTTCTCACGCCGCAGGCGTGCTGTGGGGCACGAAGTGCGCCACCATTTGAGAAGCGACGAGCCAGAGCTTTATCTGCAAACTTGCTTGCAAGGAAAGCTATGGCGACCGCAGACAGCGAAATGAAGCGTTAGCGTAATTGAGCTGGCAGCGGAGTCGCGTTGCATAGGAGTTTTTCTCCTATGCATTGAGGGGCGT